>Ga0116138_1000930_pt1 | contig 16657 bp, 12 predicted proteins | sample June2015DPH_20_1_2_FD_88971 | JGI IMG/M metagenome (GOLD analysis project Ga0116138, IMG submission 88971) | Peatland microbial communities from SPRUCE experiment site at the Marcell Experimental Forest, Minnesota, USA - June2015DPH_20_150 | ecosystem: Environmental > Terrestrial > Soil >... | reverse complement strand
TGGGCATAGTACTCAGTTTGTGTTGCTGTTTGTAGTTGTACTTGTTTGCTGACAATGATTTGCCGATACTCGTCAAAAACGGTTTTGACAGTATGAAAAAAACGGCTATGTCCGCACTGCAGATCGAATAGAACTAAGTGCAACGGTCTTACGCTAAAGGCTCACCAGCGATGGATCTGTCATGCATGTCATCGAAGCTTCTCATGGTCGACAGGACGAGCGCATTACCAAAGACAGTTTGTCTGGTTCCGGCGTTGGATCACACAAGGATTCACGATCAACCAGCTGGTGATGCTCAGCGGCCATAGTCGTGCAACGGTTCAACGGATTCTTCACTATTGGTTGGAGCATCCCCCAAGATCCAGGGTGCATTGTAGTCAATGTCAATACGTGGTGTTCGATGGTACGTTCCTTCATCGGCGTAGCGGGATGTATGCTGCATTGGATGGCAAGACTCACCATCTTATCTATGGAGCGTATGGTGTCAATGAAGGCCCCCGTGACCTTCTCTCGTTTTGCCAAGGACTTAAGCAACAGGGGCTCAATCCAAAAAGCGCGACCATTGATGGTAATCCACACGTTTTTCGCACTCTGCTTCTGCTGTGGCCTGCAATTATTGTTCAGCGATGCCTGGTCCATGTGCAGCGTCAAGGCTTGAGCTGGTGTCGTCAACATCCAAAGCGAGCAGATGCTCGACAGCTTCGTCGCATATTTCTTATGGTCTTACAGATCCGATCACAGCAGCAACGCCGACAGTTTGAGCGAACATTCCGCCGATGGGACAATCGCTACGGCTCACAACTCGCTCAATTCAAAGAGCGGGCTTGGGTCTCCAACGATCTTCAACGTGCACGCAGCATGCTTATGAACGCACTTCCATTCATGTTCGGCTATCTTGACGACTCCAACATCCCGCGTTCAACCAATGCTCTTGAGGGTTACTTCTCCCGGTTGAAACTGCGATATCGTCAACATCGTGGACTCAGCAAACGGCATCGGCTAAACTATTTTCGTTGGTACTTCTACCTTTGCCCACGCTAAATAGCAACACTTTGTGAGTACTATACGCATCCTGAGCGTAGCGAAGGATCTGATACCACCGCGCCAGTTCCGCCCCGGCTTAAAAACCCGGGGCTATGCGCGCGTGTTGGTCGGCTGGCCATGATTTGTTCATTCAGGACTGAAGCCCGATAGTTCAAGCGCTGTTTCGCGTGGCAATCAGCTAACCGCCAATCACCAATTAACCAACTCTGTCTTGTCCGTACTTGTACCGACACCTTTGTACGTACTTTCCGGACGTTGATTTTGGCGAAAAGATTGGTGTTCTTTCGCGCAACAGGAACCCAAAAAATCCGAAATCCTAATGTCGAAATTCCACGGAAATCCCAAACCCTAAACTCGAAACTGTAAATCCAAAGAGATATAAAAATCGGTTGTGTAATTTCGAGCTTCGCATTTAGAATTTGTTTCGGATTTAGCATTTCGAGTTTAGCATTTCTCATGCAGCGGAAATTGTCGGATACCTGAATGCGTTCTTTTTTGGTGAGGATGAGATGGAGGAAGGGGTGCAAGAGGTCAGTTAGGAAAGAAGCCCGTTCGTTTGTGTGAATGCTCTACTCTGCGAGAGCAAATTCACATTCCAGGCATTCGCAAAAAAGGATTGCTCTTGAAAGTTAGCGAAGGCGAAACGCGATATAGCATGATCGACCCCCAGCTCAAAAAAGCCAGCTGGAATCTTTCCGACCGCACACAGGTCGCTTTCGAGATTCCTGTCGCTGGCTATGACGCTTCCGTGTCCGAGGGGTTTACCGACTATTGCCTTTACAGGCAGAACGGTGAAGTGCTTGCTGTCGTAGAAGCGAAGCGCACAAGCAGAGACGCACGCGTTGGCAAACAGCAGCTTCTGCAATACCTCGAGGGAATCCAGAAGAAACAGAGTTTCCGCCCATTCGGATTTATGGCTAATGGCGAGGAAATCTTCTTCTGGGACAGCGAGGTCGCAGCCGAACGACAGGTCGCAGGGTTTTTCTCCCAGGAGAACCTCGAACGTCTTCTCTTTCTGAAAGAAAACCATAAGCCGCTCAACAGCATTGAGATCAATCGCATTATTGTCGAGCGCGCGTATCAAACAGAGGCTATCAGACGAATCTCCGAAGCCATCGAGTCTAAGAAGAAACGGAAGGCACTGCTGGTGATGGCGACCGGCACGGGGAAGACACGAACGATCATGGCATTGATCGATGTCTTCCTCAGAACTCACAACGCACAAAGAGTCCTGTTCTTGGCTGATCGAGATGCACTTGTTGACCAGGCGCTCACCGACGGCTTCAAGACATTCCTTCCGAATGAGTCGCGTGCAAGGATACGCACATACGATGTTCAAGAAGCAAAGAGGGCGCGTATCTGTGTCTCAACGCTGCAGTCTCTGGAGCTTTGCTACGACAAGTTCACGCCGGCCGATTTCGATTTGATTATAACGGATGAATGTCACCGTTCGATCTACAACAAGTTCACCGACGTTCTGGCATACTTCGATGGCGTGCAGATAGGGCTGACGGCCACTCCCGCGGAGTTCATCGACCGGGACACTTTCAAGTTTTTCGATTGTCACGACAAGATCCCCACTTTCCTTTACACCTTCGATAAGGCAGTCGAGGAGAAATACCTCGTCGACAAAAACGTTTATGCTGCGCAGACGAAGTTCCAGCGCCAGGGAATCAAAGGCGCAAACATGTCGGAGGAAGAGAAGGAGGAGCTGCGCAAGCGTGGCATCGATCCGGATGAAATAGACTACGAAGGGACCGATCTTGAGCGGAAGGTGACCAACAAGGACACGCTCCGCGCACAGTGGGAAGAGTTCATGGATGTCTGCTACAAGGACGCCACCGGACAATACCCCGGCAAATCGATCATCTTTGCCATCACGCACCAACATGCAATGCGCCTGGCTGAAACGTTCGATGAGATGTATCCAGAATACAAGGGGAAATTGGTGCAGGTTATCGATTCCAAGATGGAGCGATCCCGAGATCTCTTGGCAATTTTCAAAAAGCAGGACATGCCGCGCATCGCAATCTCTGTCGATATGCTCGATACGGGTGTCGACATTCCAGAAGTGACGAACCTTGCATTCATGAAGCCGGTGAATTCGCAAATCAAGTTCTGGCAGATGATCGGCCGTGGAACCCGCAACCAGGAAGCGTGCAGGCATTTTGAATGGCTCCCAAACGGCAAGAAGGAAGAGTTCCTCATCGTCGATTACTGGGAGAATTTTGCTCATTTCAACATGCTCCCTGCCGAAGAAGAGAAATCCTCTCAAGTCCCGGTATTGGTGACGATATTCAACACTCGGCTGCAGAAGTTGCGTATCTTCCTTGGAGACCAGTCGTCCACAGACGCACAGCGTGTCATCCGTGACATGCGCGCGGATATCGCACGCATTCCACTTGAATCATATTCAGTGAAGAAGAATTTGAAGGAAGTCCGCGACGCCTGGGAAGACGATTTCTGGCGTTATATTACAGAATCGGACCTTGAGTTCCTGAGAATGAAAGTTGCGCCCCTCCTGCGTTTCGTACCTTTTGTTCGACCCAGCGAGGCATTCTTTATCAGCAAGATGGAGCGATGCGGACTTGCTCATCTGCAGCACAAGGATCTGGCTTCACATGTCCAGTCTATCCGGGAAGATGTGAGCCTGCTGCCGACGAATATAGAAGAGGTGAAGGCCTGTCAGCGACATATCGATAATGTTCTCTCCAACGATTTCTGGATGCATCGGACGCTCGCCTCGATCGACGAAGCCAAAGAGGCGCTTGCTCCTGTCATGAAATACAAGCGCGAACATCCATCCCTGGTCTTCGAGCTGGGGCTGGACGATTTAATTGCCATGCGCAAGTGGGTGTTTCTGCGCAAAGACTCGAAGCGCGTGTATGTGGAAGAATACCGCAAGCTTATCGAAGAGAAGATTGAGCTACTTGCAGCAGAGCACCCAACGATTGCGAAGCTTAGAGCCGGCAAGGAAGTGAATGCCGAAGATCTCATCCGGTTGGAGGAATCTCTGGAGGCCGACCTTGGGACCGATGAGATTAGCCTCGACGACGAGAACATGCTGAAGGCGTTCGGTGTGCGTGTGGGAAGTCTCGTAGACTTCCTGAAGCATGTGCTCAAGATTGAAGCGCTCCCATCCTACGAGACCGTTGTGCGTAAGGCGTTTGATGCGTTCGTCCTTGAGCATAACTACAATGCCGATCAATCACGGTTTCTGCGCGTAGTGCAAAGTGTGTTTCTGCAGCGAAGGAAGCTAGAGCTGGCCGACTTGTACGAAGAGCCGTTCACGAACTTTGGTGCAAATGCAGTGGAGAAGCTGTTTAGTGAGAGTGAGATTACAGATTTGATTCAGTTGGGGAAAAGATTGGCGGCATGAGCAAATCCAGGATTGACAGATTGACGTCAACAACCGAATATAATAGACCATTTCTTAGATGGGCAGGGAGCAAAAGACAACTTGTTGCGAAATTGTCTTCCTATGTGGTCGACTCGTGCACGAGATATGTGGAGCCATTTGCGGGTTCAGCATGCCTCTTTTTCTATTTGCACCCTTCGAGAGCTCTATTAGGGGACGTCAACAAAGAACTCATTCTCACATATATGGAGATAAAACACAGACTGCCATTGGTTCTGGAACACCTGGGTCAACTGAAGAAAGGTAGGTCAGAGTACAACACAATTCGAGCGTTGGATACGAACAGGATTGAAAAGCCAATGCGGGCAGCGCGCTTCATCTACTTGAACAGATTCTGTTTCAATGGACTCTATAGGACGAACAAGGATGGTGTATTTAACGTGCCTTTTGGCGGTGAGAGGTCGGGCGACATTTCGTCAAATACCCACCTCCAAGCTTGCGCCAAAGCTCTTCAGGGTGCGAAGCTAGTTTCGGGTGATTTTGGCGGAGTGTTGAGCCAAGTTAAAAAGGGCGATTTTGTTTACATGGATCCACCATACGTGGTTGCAGCGAAAAGGGTTTTCAGAGAGTATTCTGGAAATGTGTTCTCCCTCGAGGACCTAAATCGAGTACGCAGTTGGATGGAGAGACTAGATGGAATGAACGTTCCATTTGTAGTCAGCTACGCTGAATGCGAAGAAGCCAGAATCCTTAGTCGAGGATTCAGGAGTGAAGTGATTTATGTAAAGAGATCTATCGCCGGTTCGATGTTTCATCGAAGGCACTCATCCGAAAGAGTCATTTCCAACATATGACAAAAGCGTCACAAACATCAACGGGGTACAAATGAAAGAGAAGAAGCTCAGACAGATACCAGTAGAAGACGTCAAGCCTAATCCTGACAATCCTCGGATTATATTCCGACAGGAAGAATTAGATGGCCTACTGGTGTCGATAGGGAATATGGGAGTACAAGTTCCCATTTCTGTCTACGAGGAGGGAGACAAATTCATTCTAATTGACGGAGAGCGAAGATGGCGGACATGTAAGAAGTTGAATCACAAGACGATCCCAGCAATAATCCAAGATAGGCCAACGGCCTTGGAAAATCTGCTTTTGATGTTCAATATCCATTCGCTCCGAGAACAATGGGATCTCTTCACCATTGCGAATAAACTTACGAGAATCTTAGAACTTCTCAAGAAACAACTGAAACGCGACCCGAATGAAATTGAGATTAGTGCCCACACCGGATTGAATAGGGGGACAATTAGAAGAAGTAAACTTTTGATTGAACTGCCTCAAAAGTACAAGGACATAATTCTGGAAGAGCTTCACAAGCCAAAATCAAAGCAGAAGTTTACCGAAGACTTCTTCATCGAAATGGAAAATTCGCTCAAGACAGTCAGGAACAACTTCCCTAACCTGTTGCCTGATATGAATTCAGTTAGAGATGTGCTCATCGACAAGTACAAACGAGAGGTCATTGGGAACATAACAGACTTCAGAAAGCTTGGTAAGCTGGCAACCTCACCGAAGAACGTCAACTTTGGTACAGACGAAGCCGCGAGCGCGATTACTCAAGTCCTGTCTCTAAACCAGAAAGGCATCTCTGAGGTTTTCGATAGGACAGTTGGATCGCTATATGATGAAAAGAAGGTGATATCCAACGTGGAATCCCTCATTTTCTTCCTGGAAAACCTTAGGCAAGAAGAAAAGGAGGATGAGGATCTCCGAAATGCATTGCTGAAGATCAGAAATGTTGTTGATAGAATCTTGGGTGAGGAGGTTTGACGATGCCTTATCCCAACGTAGAACCACATCTTCAACAAATTGCAGAGGCTGCGAAGGAATTCATCGAGAATCGTTTCAATGTGAAAAACCCTAAAATTGGCAAAGAGTTAGATCCAGATATTCATTGGCAGCCCACCCTCCATTGGAAAAACAAAACGGGATTTATCGGGTGCGAAGTGTCTGGGCGACCATTCCGGCCTATAGTGGAAATCGCCTTCGGTGGGATTACCTCCAAAGGATTGCCAGTTACAATCTTCATCGCATATCCCTCTGCTCCAGCCATCCCCTTGAAGGATTTCAACGAAGACATAGAGATGGCTAAGCGATACGGCATTGGACTAATTAGCATTTCTGATGACCTAAAAGGCACCATCCAGCACCGAGGTGTTTCGGTTCCTCTTTTCATCTCGCCACCCGATTTCTCGAAATTTAAGAACTCGGTGAGACCAATGATTATGAGTGCCTATGAGGATTTTATTGATGGAAACCCGACTGGAGGTGTGCAAAAACTGGGTCAATTGGTGGAAAGTGCGATGGTCCATCTGGGCACCCAAGCTAGGAAGAAAGGAACCTTCGCAAAGGGAGGATTCAGTCCTTCGAAATACTATCCGCAGGCAAACCTAATTGATGAAATGATGGCGGAACGCATAATTGATAATGGGATTCTTGGAAGGTGTAGGGGGTTTTCTGATGATAGAGGTAGTGTTAGCCACAGCCCAAAATCGTTGAAAGCAGCTATCAAGGTTGAACGATTGCTGAAGGACTGTTTCGTGTCCGGGCTTCGCATCTTGGAGGAATTACCAGAGGCCATGACCGTCAAGGGCTACAAGTTCAGAGTATAGCTTGCTCATAGAACAATGATTGGATCAACGACTGATCTTCGCCGTCGGCCCAAGGAACATCAACGAGGCAAAGGTACCAGATGCCGAAACAAGGTTGGCATTAGCAAGGAGAAAACAAACGGATGCTCACTGATCCACAATTGAAGAGTAAGGTCGACGCCCTCTGGGACAGGTTCTGGTCCGGCGGCATCGCTAATCCCATCACGGCCATCGAGCAGATGTCGTATCTCATCTTCCTCAAGCGCCTCGAGGATATGGACAACGCGCGCGCAGCGGCTGCGAAGAGAAAAAGTGAGTCGTACCGCTCAATCTTTCACGGGAACAAAGAATGCCGCTGGTCATACTGGAGCCAGTTGCCCGGCGACCAGATGCTGAAGCACGTGCGGGACAAGGTTTTCGACTTCCTGCGCAACCTGGGGAGTGAAACAAGCTCCTTCACGCAGCATATGCAGGATGCGGTGTTCATCATTCCGAAGGCATCTCTGCTGCAGGAGGCTGTGAAGATTATCGACGAAATGCACATCTCGGAGCAAAACATCGATGTGCAGGGGGATCTCTACGAGTACCTTCTGATGCAACTCACCACCGCGGGCAAAAACGGGCAGTTCCGGACTCCAAGGCACATCATCCGGATGATGGTGAAGCTGGTGGATCCGAAGGTGGGCGACCGCATTTGTGACCCGGCTGCAGGCACAGGCGGGTTTCTCGTAAACGCATACGAGCACATTCTGGAATCGAACACGAGCCCGGGTGTGCTTGAATACGACGATGAGGGAAAGCCGCACCACCTCATCGGCGACAAGATCTCCGACAAGAAACTGCTGAAGTTCCTCAAGAGCCAGGCGCTCACGGGCTACGATTTCGACGCCACGATGACGCGCATTGGTGCAATGAACCTGATGCTCCACGGCATCGACAATCCAAATTTCCGCTATACCGATACTCTCTCCAAAGGATTCTCGGAGCGTGAGCAATATGATGTGATCCTGGCGAACCCTCCGTTCAAGGGGTCCATAGACAAGAGCGACATCAACGAACGCTTTACGTTGAAGACGACGAAAACCGAGCTGCTATTCATCGAGTTGATGAATAGTCTGTTGGTTACCGGCGGGCGATGTGGTGTGATCGTGCCCGACGGTGTCCTCTTTGGAACAAGCAACGCCCATGTTGATCTGCGCAAGATCCTCGTCGACAAATGCAAGCTCGAAGGTGTGATCTCGATGCCCTCCGGCGTGTTTAAGCCATACGCCGGTGTCTCGACGGCTGTGCTGATCTTCCAGAAAGGCGGGACAACAGACAACGTCTGGTTCTACGACATGGAGGCAGATGGGTTTTCGCTGGATGATAAGCGGCAAAAGATAACCGACAATGACATCCCAGACATTATCGACAAATGGAAGCGACGAATAAATTCGAAATCGACAATTCGCAATTCAAAATTCTTTCCCGTTCCCGCCTTGGAACTTCGCTCTAACAAGTACGACCTCTCCATCTCACGCTACAAGGAGATCGAGCACAAAGAAATTGAGTACGAGAAGCCGGATGTGATAATGAAGAAGTTGTTGGAACTTGAGAGCAAGATTGGGAGAGATGTTAAAGAGCTACAAGGGCTTATACAGTGATGGAATCCGCCAGTTGGCAATTATTCAGACTGTCCGATATTGCAGACATAGAAAAATCTGCAGTTCAACCAAGCGAGATTGTCAGGGGAACCACATTCGTTGGACTGGAGAGTATCAACCAGTCGGGTACGGTTGATACGACGCGCACGGTCGTCTCAGGTGAGCTTCTAAGCACAAAGTTTCGGTTTACGAACAGGCACATTCTCTATGGGAAACTCCGTCCCTACCTGAAGAAAATTGGTCGTCCGGCTTGTGATGGCATTTGTAGCACAGATATTCTTCCGATTTTACCAAAGGAGACAGTCGATCGAGATTTTCTCTATTACTTCTTGAGGCAACCTCAGCTAATCAAGTTAGCGACCGAACGAGCGATTGGTGCAAACCTGCCACGATTAAGCCCGGCTACTCTTGCTGAGTTCGAGATTGCGGTCCCCCCATTTCCCATCCAAAAGAAAATTGCAGCCATACTTGACAAGGCCGACGCCGCCCGCGAGAAGCGCCGCGATGCAAATCGACTCATTGACCGATTCTTGCAGTCGGTGTTTCGGGAGATGTTTGGAGGTGACAAATACCGTTATGTGAAGCTCCACGAAGTGTGCACGAAAATCACAGATGGCACGCACGTGACACCCAATTATGTTACAGAGGGAGTACCATTTCTTTCAGTGAAGGATGTCAAGACGGGTTACATCGATTGGAACGCAACGAAGTTCATTTCGTCTGACCAACATCGGGAAATTACGAAGAGAGTGAAGCCTGAAAAAGACGACATCCTCTATACAAAAGTGGGAACGATTGGTGTGGCAAGTTTTGTAGACGTCAATACTGAATTCAGCATCTTCGTCAGTGTTGCTCTTCTCAAACCGGACAAAGCAGCTGTTGAGCCCATTTTTCTCAAATGGATGATGAACACTGACTTGGTGAAACGCCAAGCGCTGCGCCGGGTGAAGGGCATCGGCGTTCCCGACCTGCATCTCGTAGAGATTAGGGATTTTGACATAATTTTACCGCTACAGTCAGAACAACAAAAATTTGGCGCGTTGGTCGAGAAGGTCGAGTCGCTACGGGCGAAGCAGAAAGAGTCGGAGAAGGAACTGGAGAACTTGTTTAATAGCCTGATGCAAAGGGCGTTCAAAGGAGAGCTCGTGCAATGATCTTTGGGGTGGTTTCATCGTTCTCGTTCGTGAGTTAATAGACTCGAATTAGCTAATCACCAACACCTGAATGAAGGCGTCTTTCAATTGAGCAAAACCTCTGAAGAAGGACGCCTTCTGCATGCTGCGGTCAGTTTCCCCCCGCCAGCCAATGATTTTGGCAGTTCGAAACTGACAGAGAAATTCAGATTCTTCGTCCCGTCCTGTCAGGCTTAAACGTAAGGACGGGACTCAGAATGACGTCCTATTTCTCTTCTTCGCTCTTCTTTGCGGCCCTTCTTGCCTCCACATATTCCGGTCGAGCGGGGCAATATTTTTGGACCCGGCAGTCACGCCGGCGCGGTACCCGTTTCGAGACAACTTCTACCACTCTATTGCAATAGGCGTCTTGTAAATTCGTTCATAGTTTCTTAGGTTACATACGTCTTGCCTGAATCCTCATCACAAACACTCCCGAAAGGTTACATCATGCCCCCAACACTGAAGCCAAAGACCAAATCCAAGAAGACAACCGCTCCGATTTTAGCCGCGATCACGGTCGTGACTAAGGTCGAGAAGGGATACCATCCGGGGAGCATTCTCGTTACCTGCGGCCAGCTGCATTTCAAGAATGGCACATTGGACAAGGTCGAGTTCGAACGCCGATATACAGTTGACATGTCCTAACAAGCTCTGGCGACGGTTGCAGCAAACGATTGAGCTTGCCCATTGAGTTCGTCGACGCAATCCCGACAAGTCGGGACAAGCGAAGCGCGCAGTCTACAACAAATGTGACCTCCGCCGAAGGCGGATGAGCCTCTGGATCAAAAGAGAACTTTCCGAAATCATAACGCTCGTGGAGGTCCGTCTCCCCGCCAGCCGATGATTTGGTAGCTCGGGAAAAAGCTAATCCTGAGGAGGAATGAAGGCGCTGGCGTAAAAAAACCGTAACACTTGGAGGGTCACGCTCGGTCGTGACCCCTCTTGACGGACGTGACAGAGCACGTCCCTCCGAATCGTGTTCACCGAACTCTGGTGAAGGCGTCCTCCTGCCTGGATTGCATCCTTGAGGAGGACGCCTTCGCAATTCATTGGAGTCCTAGATGAAAAAGAGCACGCCCACCAAAGCCCCCCGGAAACGAAAACCCACAGCAAATATCCGTACCGGACTCACGCCTGAAGCTATCGAACGCGCCATCATGGACAATCTTTACCTGGTCCAGGGGCGCGTGCCGATAACGGCGACGCGAAATGATTGGTATATGGCTCTCGCATACACTGTCCGGGACAGAATCCTGCATCGGTGGATGCAAACAATCGAGACGTACATGGGGCACAAGGATAAATCGGTGAGCTACTTCTCGGCGGAATTTCTCATCGGCCCCCAACTCGGAAGCAACCTCATCAGCCTGGGAATCTATGATGAGGTGCAGCAGGCGGTCGAACACCTTGGCCAGAATCTTGATGAATTGTTGGAGCAGGAAGAAGAACCGGGTCTGGGCAACGGCGGACTCGGCCGGCTTGCCGCTTGTTTCCTCGATTCGCTCGCTGCGTTGGAGATCCTCGGTGTGGGATATGGAATCCGATATGAGTTTGGCATCTTCGATCAGGAAATCCGTGACGGTTGGCAGGTGGAAGCGACCGACAAATGGCTCCGGCTCGGCAATCCATGGGAAGTCCCAAGGCCCGAAATCACGTTCGTGATACATTTCGGCGGACACACGGAACATTCGGTTGACGGACAAGGAAGGCACAAGGTTCTCTGGATTCCCGATCGTGCCGTCCGGGGTGTTGCCTGCGATATCCCCGTCCCCGGATACAAGGTGAACACGGTCAATCTCCTCCGTCTCTGGAAAGCCGAGGCAACAGAGTCGTTTGATTTCCAGGCGTTCAATATCGGCGACTATTATGGCGCCGTGGATGACAAGGTGTCGTCGGAGAACATCACCAAGGTGCTCTATCCGAATGACGAAGCCATAGCGGGGAAGCGCCTCAGGCTCGAGCAACAATACTTTTTCGTTTCATGCTCTTTGCAGGATCTGATGAGGGTCCACCTCCGCCGGGGCGACTCACTGAAAGAGTTTCATAAATCCAACGCCATACAACTCAATGACACCCACCCCTCGATTGCAATCGCCGAATTGATGAGGCTCCTTGTCGATGAACACGGTATGGAGTGGGATGCTGCCTGGGATGTAACTCAGAAGACGTTTGCGTACACAAACCATACACTGCTCCCCGAGGCACTTGAGAAGTGGCCGCTTCCTTTGTTTGCAAGTCTCCTCCCGAGACATCTCGAGATCATTTTCGAGATCAACCGGAGATTCCTCGATGAGGTACGTAGCAAGGAGGGAATTGACGATCATCGCCTTGCTCGCCTCTCCCTTATTGACGAGGCGGGTGAAAAACAGATTCGGATGGCCAATCTCGCGAGCGTCGGCAGTCATGCGATCAACGGCGTGGCGGCGTTACACACCGAACTGCTGAAACAGGATGTCCTGCGCGATTTCTATGAGCTCTATCCGGACAAATTCCTCAATATTACAAACGGAGTGACTCCGCGTCGCTGGGTGGTGCTTGGTAATCCCCGGCTTGCTCGGCTCATTTCGAGTAAGATCGGTGACAAGTGGATCCGGGACATGGAAGATGAGCTGCGGAAGCTTGAGCCGTATGCCGGCAGGAAGGAATTCCAGGAAGAATGGCGGCGGATCAAATACGAGAATAAGGTGAGACTTGCATCGGTCATTCAGGAACGCACCGGAATCGCGGTGAGCCCCGGTACGCTTTTCGATATCCAGGTCAAACGTTTGCATGAATACAAACGCCAGCATCTCAATCTCCTTCATGTCCTGACGCTTTACAACAGGATCAAGCAGAATCCCCGGCGGGATATTGTTCCAAGGACGGTAATCTTTGCGGGCAAGGCCGCCCCCGGTTACTACAGGGCGAAGCTCATTATTAAGCTTATTAACAGCATTGCAGATGTTGTGAATAATGATGTTGACGTCGCCGGCCGGTTAAAGGTGGTGTTCCTACCCGATTTCAACGTGAAGAATGCCCATGCAATCTATCCGGCTGCCGACCTGTCCGAGCAGATCTCAACAGCAGGCAAGGAGGCGTCGGGGACCGGGAACATGAAATTCTCCATGAATGGGGCGTTGACCATCGGAACACTGGACGGGGCAAACGTTGAAATTCGTGAAGCGGTGGGGGAGGAGAATTTCTTCCTCTTCGGCCTGATGGCTGATGAGGTCGTTGCTCGGAAGACGCAGGGTTATGATCCGATGCGGTATGTGGAATCGAATGAAGAACTTCGCGGGATTCTTGATCTTCTGGCCCGCGGGGCCTTTTCCAATGGAAACCCGGATCTCTTCAAGCCGCTCCTTGATACGCTCCTCTATCAGGATGAGTACATGCTCATGGCTGATTACCAGTCGTATATCGACTGCCAGGGGCGGGTCGATGAAGCCTATCGCGATCAGGAATTGTGGACAAGAATGTCGATCCTCAACGTCGCTCGCATTGGAAGATTCTCATCTGACAGATCAATTCATGAATATGCAGACAAGATTTGGAATGTGAAGCCGGTAAAGATCAGGATAGGATAGGCAAATTTGGACTAACCGGATCTTTCGTCAGCGACGTTTCATGAAACGTCGCTCCGTGAAAACTTGGAGGGTCACGCTCCGTCGTGACTGTTCATGACGGACGTGACAGAGCACGTCCCTCCAAGGCGTGAAATCGAAAAAAGGTATCCATTGAAACAATTCTCCCCCTTCATCTCGAAATCGAAATATCTGAACGGCCTGCAGTGCCACAAACTCCTTTGGTTCTACTACAACGCCAAAGATCAGATCCCCGCGTTTGATGCACAGACACAGGCAATTTTCGACCAGGGACATCTTGTCGGCGAGCTGGCAAAGAAACTTTATCCAAATGGAATCGAAATCGCCGGGGCTGCGAATGACTTTGGAAAAATGCTTGCGTTGTCAAAGGAAGCTCTCAGTCAGCGCAGGCCTTTGTTTGAGGCGGCGTTCAAGTCGGGAAATGCGTTTGCACGGGCGGATATACTGAATCCTGTCGGCAAGAACGATTGGGAAATCATCGAGGTCAAGAGCTCCACGGAGGTCAAGGATGTCAATCTGCACGATCTTGCCCTGCAGCGATACGCGTATGAAGGAGCCGGACTTTCGATAACGAAGTGCTTCATACTCCATATCAACAATGAGTATGTCCGGAAAGGCGAAGTCGAGCCGAAGAAGCTTTTCACGAAGACAGACGTAACGAACGAAGTCGGTGATCTTCTGAGAAGCGTCCCTTCCAATCTGCGGATAATGCAAGAGGTGATTCGTCAGAAGAATTTTCCGGAGATCGAGATTGGTCCACACTGCAACGATCCGTATGGTTGTCCGCTTCAAGAGCTCTGTTGGAAGTTTCTGCCGGAAGACAGTCCGCTTACACTCTACTATTTCAAAAAAGAAAAGGCCTTTGAACTGATTCATGATGGCCATCTCGATGTACGAAAACTCCCGTCATCGGTGAATCTCGGTGATAAGCAGCAGATCCAGGTCGATGCGCTACAGATCCGGAAACCACACACAGACAAAGAAGGCATACGCGAATTTCTCGAGCGGATTGAATATCCACTTTACTACCTGGACTTTGAGACATTCGGGACAGCGATACCCCTGTACGACGATGTCAGGCCGTACGAGCAAATCCCATTTCAGTATTCTCTGCACATCGTGGACGCGGAAGGAAAGCAGCCGCGGCATGAAAGTTATCTTGCCGACGGTAAAGGTGATCCGAGGCCGGAGATTCTGAAGAAACTCAAGAGGCTGCTGGGTGATCATGGGTCGATTGTGGTATACAACGCGCCATTCGAGAAGGACAAACTGAAGAAAGCAAGTGACGTCTTTGCGGAGTACGCGAAATGGTATCAGTCGATTGAGCAGCGATTTGTCGATTTGCTCACTCCGTTTAAGTCGTTTCATTATTATCATCCGGATCAACATGGCAGCGCGTCGATCAAGGCGGTGTTGCCGGCGCTGACGGGGAAAAGCTATGAAGGTCTTGAGATAGCCGAAGGGGGAACGGCAAGCCTGGAGTACTTGCGGGTCACATATGGAGACGTTGATGAAAAGGAGCGCCAGAAAGTGAGGCGCCAGCTGGAAAAGTACTGCGCGCTTGATACGGAGGGGATGGCGATGATCTTGGAGAGCCTTGGCAGACTGTCACGATGAAAGAACCTGATTAACCATTCACCAATTAACCAATCAACCGAATTCTGAAGCAAAAGAAAGCAACCACAATGGCAAACGAAGATCGTTATGTAAGAAAGATATCCGCCGAGGAAGCAAAGAAAGGACACATCATCATCCTGAAAGATCAACTTTCGTTCTTCCCTCCCAGGGGAAAACCGTTTACCTTGTGCGAACGAGAGCAAGAGAAAAAGGTCTTTGTGGAATCGTATCGGTGCACTTGCCGCGGTCCGCAGTTACCCCACGATCATTACTTCATCCGATGGAATGGCGTGCGGTTTGGAGAGAGAATCACAATCACGAAGGACGAGAAGATCGCTGAGAAGTACAATTTCACCTCGAAGGGGTAGCAAAGCAGCAAGATCGAGAGTTTATTCAACTACCAATTATGCGGATTTGACATGCAAACGATACTTGGAGCCAATGGAGCCATCGGCGTTGAACTCGCAAAGAGTCTCCCCCAATACACCGATAGAATCAGATTGGTGAGTCGCACTCCCAGGAAGGTGAACACCAATGACGAGCTTCTGTCTGCAGACCTGACAAGTGCAGGGCAGACCCTCAAAGCAGTTGAAGGATCAGAGATCGCATATCTCACGGCAGGACTTAAGTACAACATAAACGTCTGGCGGTCCCAGTGGCCGGTCATCATGAAAAACGTCATCGAGGCGTGCAAGAAGCATAACACGAAGCTCGTCTTCTTCGACAACGTCTATATGTACGGCAACGTCAACGGATGGATGACGGAGGAGACGCCCGTCCGTCCGACGAGCAAGAAGGGAGAACTCAGAGCCCTCGTCGCTGAGATGCTGATGAACGAGGCGAAGAAAGGAAACCTGCAAGCGCTTATCGCGAGGTCTGCCGATTTCTATGGTCATGACGCAAACACGAGCGTCTCGGGAATGCTGGTTTTTGAAAATCTGAAGAAGGGAAGGAAAGCCCAATGGCTGGTTAATGATCAAGCGAAGCATTCCCAGACATACACCCCCGACGCCGGAAAAGCGACGGCTATCCTCGGTAACTCACCCGGCGCCTACAATCAAGTCTGGCATCTGCCGACAGACAGAAACGTTCTCACCGGAAAGGAATTCATCGAGAAGGTCGCGAAGGAATTTGGAGTCGAGCCGCGATACTTCATCCTTTCGAAGTGGATGCTTCAGATGGCCGGACTCTTCAACGTCACCATCCGCGAGAGCATCGAAATGCTGTACCAGAGCACGGCAGACTATCTCTTCGATAGCAGTAAGTTCGGGAAAGCGTTCTCCTTTAAGACCACAACATACGATGAAGGGATACGTGAAACCGTGCAGTATCTTCTAGGGAACTCACCGAAGGACCGGCGGTAAGAGAATCATGAATTTGGGATGTCTGGTAACGCTTGCCGTTTTGCTCCCCAATCTCGCTTTTCTCCTCTTTCCCCCAACAAATATTCCTGAAACGACCGCTGGCTCGCGGACATTCTCAGGAACGCTGATGCAAATCATGGAGAGAATTGGGCAGGCGGGAGTATTCATCATTCCCTTCTTCAAGATAGAGCTTCAAGGAAAGATCGGCCTGTTCGCGG
>Ga0116138_1000925_pt1 | contig 16689 bp, 14 predicted proteins | sample June2015DPH_20_1_2_FD_88971 | JGI IMG/M metagenome (GOLD analysis project Ga0116138, IMG submission 88971) | Peatland microbial communities from SPRUCE experiment site at the Marcell Experimental Forest, Minnesota, USA - June2015DPH_20_150 | ecosystem: Environmental > Terrestrial > Soil >... | reverse complement strand
GGGCGGATCCCAGTCAGCGTCGCAACACAGACGGTGTTTCGAGGAGTTTAGCCATCCGGTCGGCAGGACTGTCCCATGACAGGACCTTCCGAGGACGCCGGTTCAGTTCGGTCTGCACTAGGGCGATGTCGCCGGCGGTGTGGACGGAGAGGTCCGTACCTTTGGGGAAGTAGTCGCGCAGCAGACCGTTGGTGTTCTCGTTGCTCGGTCGCTGCCAGGGCGAGTGCGACTCGCAGAAGTAGACACTCGTCGTGCCCAGAGCCGCGGCGATCTCGGCGTGGCGCGCCATCTCCGAGCCCTGGTCCCAGGTCAACGTCCGCCGCAGGTGCGCGGGCAGAGCGGTGAGCGCGGCCACGACAGCGTCGCGCACGGTCACTGAGTCGTGCCTCGGGCCGGGCAGGTGACCCAGCAGCGTGTACCTGGTGACTCGCTCGACCATCGTGACGATCGCCGAAGCGTTGGCGGCACCCATGATCAGGTCCCCTTCCCAGTGGCCGGGCTCGACGCGCTCGAGAGCCTCCGCGGGGCGGTCATGGATCAGGGTCATGCCGGCGAGCGGGCCGGAGCGTCGCGCCTGGGCGTGCCGGCGCGGCAGGCGCTGGCGGCGCCGGTGGTGCAGGACCCGCCCGGGAAGCTCCCGGGGCAGGCCGCCCAGATCGGGGCGATAGACGGCTTGATAGATCGTCTCGGCGCACAGCCACCGCTCCGGCTGGTCGGGGTACTCGCGGCGCAGCTCGCGGGAGACCTGCTCCGGGCTCCAGCGCGCCATGAGCCTGCCAGTGACCCAGTCGCGCAACTCGGCGTCCCGGGCCAGACGGCTGGGTCGGTGCAGATGGCGACGCCCCAGCGCACGCCGGTGCGCCTCGAACGGCCGATAGCGACCGGTGGCATCGGCGCCGCGCGCGAGCTCGCGGCTGATCGTCGACGGCGACCTGCCCAGCAGGGCGGCGATCTCGCGCATCGTGCGCTTCTCCCGGCGCAAGTCGGCCAGGCGGACTCGCTCGTCTTCGGACAGGTAGCGCGGTGAGTACCGCTTCTCGGGAACGGGGCTGACAGTTATCACGGGAGGCAAGTTCAGCACGCGACCGCCCGACCTGATCGTGCGCCCGTTGCGCCACGATTTGCCGGTGCGCGGATGGATCCCGACCATCCGGCACGCCCGAACCGACGGAACGCCCTCGGCGATCAGTCTCGCGAATGCCTCACGCTTAGCGAAGTCTGGCTTTGGTCCTCGACGACCCATCGCAACTCCCCACATTCATGGGTGTTGCGACGCTCGCCAGAATCCGCCGTTCCTGGGCAACGGCACGCTCGACATCATCATCTCGGTGATAGGCGTGGTCATCTTCACTGCCCTCACCGCGTCGACGGTCCAGCGCATATCCACTGGCCAGATCGCGGCGATGACCGGGTCGATGGAGAAGGCGTCGGTCATCGGGGCACTACTGCTGTACCTGGAGTTCGTGAACATCTTCCTGTTCCTGCTGCGGCTCTTCGGCGGCGGAGGACGCCGCTAGGGGCGCCGCGCTCGGCCCGATCCGAGCACGATTGAGACGCAACGCGGCCCGGCTGGAACAGCCGGGCCGCCTCTCTTTGGCGAGGGCACTCGTGCGCGGCACGCCGAACCGCGCCGTGGGTGCATCATTCGCGTCGTGATTCCAGCCATCTCAGTGTTCCGGGCCTGCCCTCGCGCCGTGCACGCGGCCGGTGCCATGCTGATTGCGGCCGCGATTGCCGCGTGCGGCAGCTCGGGGCCGACGCCGCCACCTGGGGGCACCTCCGCCCCGACGCCATCGCCGGCAATCACGATTTCCGCGACGGGCACCCCCAACGCCACACCGAACCAATCGATCGTCCCGGTGCCGACCTCCCAACTGGCCGTCGCGAGCGGACCCTCTGCCCACCTCGATCCGACCAAAGCGGCGGCCCTCCAGAAAGCTCTCGACGGTATCCGCAGCGGCGGCAAGTACCCCGGGGTCTCGGCGGCGATCCTCTTCCCGGATGGATCCATTTGGACCGGGGTGTCGGGGGCGGCGGTGACCTCTCCGGCAACGCCGGTCGCCACCGACACGCTCTTCTCGGTCGGCAGCATCACCAAGACCTTCGTGGCAGCTCTCGCCGGACGGCTCGCCTCCGCCGGCACGATCGGCCTGGACGACGCGCTGTCGAAGTACGTGCCCACCTTCCCGAACGCGGCCAACATCACGCTGCGCGAGCTGCTAAACCACACCAGCGGCATCAAGGATCTCTTCGAGATACCGGCCATCGCCAACGCGATAGTCTCCCACCGCACCGCAACCTGGACCTCGGACCAGGTGCTTTCGATGGTCGGCAAGCTCAAGTATTTCGCACCAGGCACTGGCTACCACTACTCGAACACGGACTTCGTCCTGCTCGGGTTGGTCATCGAGAAGGCCACCGGGCAGACCGTGGCGGCGCTGGTCCGCTCGACCTTTCTGACGCCGCTCGGTCTCAGCCACACCTACCTCCAGACGGAGGAGGGGGCCCAGGGTCCCGAAGCCCATGGCTACCTCGGGCCAGCCTCCAAGCCGCGCGACAACTCGGCCGGGACGATGCTGCCGTTCACCGCCGAGGCCACCGCGGCCGGCTTCGCAGGGGCATACGTGTCGACGGCTTCGGACCTCGCCGTCTGGGCCAACGCGCTGTACGGCGGCCAGATCCTCGACCAGGCCACGCTGGCGTCGATGGTCGACATTTCGCCGTCTCTCGCATTCCCGTCCAAGCCGCGCTACCCGTACGGGTTCGGGTTCGAGGAGACGACCGTGGCCGGCCAGGTGGCGTGGGGCCATCGCGGCCATCTCGACGGGTTCTGGTCGTCGATGGAATACCTGCCGGCTTACCACATCTCGATCGTCATCCTGATCAATGCCGAGTGGGCCGACCCCAACTTCGCGGCGTCGTCGATCCTCGGCAAGATCGCCATCGCCTAGCCGACACGTCCGCCGGCAGTCCGCGTGCGCCGTCATCCGCGACCGATATGTCGCCGCGCGCCGACGTCCGGGCTCCGGCCCTGCCTGTCCCGAACCGCTATTCTTAGGTTTCTGCTGCGGAAGGGTGACCCATCACCGACCCATACCCGCGCATGACGCCCTGCTAGGTTCGAGCGTGCGACCCGTGTGCCCAACGGGGCCGCCTGGAGGCACCGGAGATATTGGCTGAAGAGAAACTCGCCCCGACGGCTCTCGCCCCGGCGGGCCGGAGGATCGTCCTCCTCATCTTCCTGCTCTCCGGTTTCGCCGGACTGGTGTACGAAGTCGTGTGGGCTCGCCAGCTCGTTCTCGTGTTCGGCAACACGACTCAGGCCATCTCCGCAATCCTGACCGGGTTCTTCGGCGGCATGGCCATCGGCAGCATCGTCGGCGGGCGCGTGGCAGACAGGGTGCGGAATCCGCTTCGGATGTACGCCTTCCTCGAGCTGCTGGTCGTGGTCTCCGTGCTGATCACGCCGGCGACATTCCGAGGCCTCCACGAGGTCTACCGTGGCGCCTTCGCCTCTCTCGAGCAGAATACGATGGCGCTCGCGCTGGTCCGGTTCGCTCTGGCCATTGCCGCACTCGGCCCGTCGACGGTCCTGATGGGAGCGACGCTGCCGACTCTCTCGAGGTATCTCGTCCGAGATCACAACCTGATGGGTCGGGAGTTTGGCAGCCTCTATACGGTCAATACGCTGGGCGCCATCATCGGCACGCTCGCTTCCGGACTCGTGCTGATCGAGCTGATCGGCCTGAGCGAGACATTGCTGGTCGGAACCTGCTTCTCGGGCGCCGCCGGCGTGGCGGCGCTGATCCTGAGCACAAGGATTGGGAGTCCGGCCGCGGCCGTTGCGGCGGCCACCTCGACACCAGAGGCCGAAACCGTGCCACAGCCGGTTCCCGCGGGGAGCCCGGCTCTGGCGGTCGCTGCGCGGCCCGCCGCCACTGCGCGGGCCGCCACTGCGCGGGGCGCCGTTGCGCGGCCGGGCTCCGCAGCCCGCAGTGCCTCCACCGCCAGGCCGAAGCTGGCCCTGACCCTAGCGTTCGTCTCGGGTCTCACCTCGCTCGGCTACCAGAACCTGTGGACTCGCATCCTGGCCTCCGGTACCGGCAGCTCAAGCTACGTCTTCACTTCTATCCTGGCGATCTTCCTGACCGGCATCACGATCGGGGCGTTCGTGTATGCCCGAATACTGTCGCGGACCCGCCACCCGGTCGCCCTCCTTGGCGTCGCCGAGCTGGCGCTGGCGGCCGTCGTGCTGGGCGCCCTCGGCTTCGAGACCAAGTTCTTCGTTGCCCTGACCTTCGACTGGGAGCTCGTGCTGGTCGTGCTGCCGGCGACCCTGATCATGGGCGTGGTCTTCCCGATGAGCTCGATGCTCGCCACCGACTCGGACGACCGGATCGGGACCAGTGCCGGCATGCTCCTTGGAGCCAACACGCTGGGCGCGATCGTGGGCACCTTCGTCGTTCCGTTCTTCCTGATGCCGGCGCTTTCTTCGCCCCGGGCCGTCGTCCTGATCGCGCTCGTGAACGCCGCAATGGGCGTGGCGTTGCTGTGGGAGGCCCGGACCCTCAGCCTGCCGCTGCGGCGGGCAGGCTCGGCTCTCTCGGGCGTCGTTGCCGTCGCCGCGGTCGTGATCATGGTCGTGCCAAACGACCTGGTTGCCGATCCCAACATCAACGTGATGGCGCGCGCGGGCGCGACGATCCTCCAGGATGCCGAGGACAACATCGCGTCCGTGCAGGCAGTTCGTCTGGGCAACCCGAGCCAGTCCCTGAGGCTGTATGTGGGTGGCTACTCCATGACGGGTCTGTCCGCCGACACTCGGATGATGGCCGACCTGCCTCTGATGGCCCGCCCCAACGCCACGTCGATGTGCGTGATCGCCTTCGGCATGGGCTCCAGCTACCGGACTTCGCTCCTGGCCGGGCTCAAGGTGGACGCTGTGGAACTGGTCCCGTCCGTGCCCGAGATGATGGGCAACTTCTTCGCCGACGCCGGCTCGGTCGAATCCAACACTGACGGCCGGATCCTCATCGCCGACGGCCGCAATCACGTGGATCTGACCAGGGACTCATACGACCTTCTGATCGTGGACCCGCCGCCTCCGATGAACAGCTCCGGAACCTCGGTTCTCTTCTCGCAGGAGTTCTACCAATCGGCTCGGACGCGGCTCAACCCGGGCGGCGTGATGATGGAGTGGGAATACGAAGGCCAGACCGTAGCTGAGATGCGAAGCCACGTCGCGACGTTCAGGAGTGTCTTCAAATACGTAATCCTGGTATTCGGTGCGGCGGAACCCACGGTCGGCGTGATGATGCTCGGCTCAGACGACCCGATCTATCTCACGACGTCCGGAATTGAGTCGGTTCTTTCGAGGCCGGGCATCGTCGACGACCTCTCCAGCGCTGCCGATTCTCCGCCGGGCGTGACCACCGCCGCGGCCTGGCAAACGCAGGTCCTGAGCAACGTCTGGCTCACGGGCGGCGACGTCGACAAGTTCGCTGCCGGGGGCACGATCATCACCGACGACCGGCCCTACACGGAATACGACCTGCTGCGGAGCCAGTTCGGGCCGAAGTCGCCTCAGGCGACTCGGGCCAACCTGCTGCGCGCAATGCCACCTTCGGGGCCCTGATGCGGTGCACGGAGCGCGGTGCTCCAGAGAATCAAGAACCCGGCGATCTCTCGCCGGGTTCTCTCATTTCCAGTGTGGGCCTCGCGGCCCGAGACTATGCGCGACGAGCGGTGAAGCAGTCGCTGCAGTAAACCGGCTTGGTGCCGCTGGGGCGGAACGGGACCTGGGCCTCGCGGCCGCAGCTCGAGCAAGTGGCCGAGAACATCTCGCGCGGGCCGGACGAGAAACCGCCACGACTGCCGCCACCACTATGAGATCCACCACCGAAGTCGCCGCGCTGGGCCTTGCGGGCCGCTCGGCAGGAGGGGCAGCGCCGCGGCTCGCTGAATTGGCGGTCTGCGTAGAACTGCTGCTCGCTCGCGCTGAACACGAACTCCTGGTTGCAGTCCTGGCAAACCAGATTCTTATCCGATGCGTACAAAAAGAACGCTCCTTGCTCATGCGGCCTCAGCGACACGTCTGTCTCGCCGAGAACCGTTGAGAGGAGCGATCGTGGCAGCCGCGGGACCCGGGGCCTATTGGCCCGTCGGGCGGAGGGTACCACGTATGCGAGCGGTTTTGTCTAGTGCTCGGTTACAAACTTCCGTACTTCAGAACCATCTCAGCACGCAATCGAGATACCGCCGCCGGCGGCGTTGGTGCCTTGCATCTCGTGATCGGCGCGTCGCACCGGCACGCGGCCATTGAGGGTCGCGTTTCGCGGTCAGCCGGCACCCAAGCTGGCCCATGGCGCGAGCGGTCGCCGTCTCTAGAGAGGCATCCCCTTCTCGATGAATTCGAAGGCTCGATCTATCTGACCGATCATGTCGGTCGATCCGTCCTCGAGCATCGGGATCAACGCCGCCATCACGGCCCCCATGATGGCGCCGGCGAAGATGCGCAACTCGAAGTCGTCGGCCGGGCGGCCAAGTCGCGTTGCCAGCTCATCGATGACCATCTGGCCCGACCGGATCAATTCGTTGATCGCGGCCTGGCGCAGTTCCGGCTCGGAGAAGAGCAGCCGGCCCCGGTCCATCATCTCGGCAATCTGCTCTGGGGGCATGGCTGCGAAGACCTCGACCATCGCGTTGCGGAAGGCCGGTATCGGGGGCACGTCTGCTGGCTGAGACCGCCAGGCACCCATGACGGCCGGGTCCAGCGCGTCGTAGGCGACGACGTCTTCCTTTGTTGGGAAGTAGCGGAAGAAGGTGCTCGGCGAGACTTCGGCCGCATCGGCAATCTGCTCGACGGTGGTGGCGTCGTAGCCCTGCTCGCGGAAGAGCCGCAGAGCGTGCTCCTGAATCGCTGCCCGGGTCTTCGCTTTCTTGCGCTCGCGTAACCCGGGCCTATCTATCGCCGGCGATTCGGTCATGGCTACATTCTCGCCCCTGGGAGCCCTATCGTGCCAGTCGAAAGCTCGCGATCGAGCTCGTAGCCGGGGACGGGGGACCGGCGACCGGCCGGCGGAGCGATCGGGCCAGGACCGACCGGCGCCGACCGGGTTTCTGGAGGCTCAGCCACGGCTGACCGCCGGTTCAGCGGTAGCGCCCGTCGTCTCGGTCCTGTCCGATATGGATTCGGGGGCCACCGCAGACGCCCGACTGGGCAGCAGGATCGCGGCCCCAATCATCGCCGCGACGGCGATGACGGCGGCAACTCTGGTCGCATCGTCCATGCCGGCAACGAATGCCGAGCGGACGGACTCGAGCAGAGCCGGCGAGCCAATCTATGCGGCCACGGCCAGTCCACCGAAGACGCTCTGCTGGACGGCGGCGGCCGCCTGGGCCGGCAGGCCGGCCACCGATACCTGGCTCTGGTAAGTGGAGTTGAGCACACTGCCCAGGATCGTGGCCCCGAAGGCTGGCCCCAGCTTGACGATGGCCTGGACCACCGCGGACCCAACGCCGCTCCGCTCCGCCGAAAGCTCGACCATCGCGGCCGAGGCGGCGGTGGCGAGCCCCAGCCCGGCGCCCACACCGACCACGAAGGTGAACGCGGCGATGAAGGCGTCCCCGGACGTGGTCGTCATGGCGCTGCCGACGAGCATGCCGGCGGCGAGGATGGCGAACCCGAGCGCGACCGTGATCCTCGAGCCGACCCGTGCCGCAACCCGGTCGGCCGGGACGGCGCCGATCACCAGGCCGGCGATCGTTGGCAGGAATCGCAGACCGGCGCCCTGGGCATCCACGCCCATGATCGCCTGGAGGTACTGCGGGAGAGTGAACAGCACACCGAACATCCCGAAGATCCCGGCTCCAGCCAGGACCACGCCCACACTGAAGCTGCGAGAACGGAACAGGTTGAGATCGACGAGCGGCTGGCCGCCGTCTCGGACTGTCAGCCACGCCTCCCAGAGGACGAAGGCGGCCAGGGTGCCCAGGGCGACGAACGAGGGAACGATCGCGTTGGAGGAGCTCCAACCGTTGTCGCCGGCCTCCACCAGGCCGTACATCAGCAGCGCCAGGCCGGTGCTCGAAAGGAGCACCCCCAGGATGTCGATACTGGGCCGGTGCTCGCTGCGCGACTGTGGCACAAACATGAGGACGGCAACCAGACCGATCAGAACGACGGGGACGTTCATCAGGAACACCCAGCCCCACCAGACGTGGGATAGCAGGTAGCCGCCGACGATCGGCCCGAGCGGCAGCGCCAGGAAGTTGCCGGCGGCCCAGATGCCCATCGCTCGCGGTCGTTCGGTCTCCGAGAAGAGGACCGTTACGACGGAAAGCGACATTACCGTGAGCGTGGCGCCGGCGACCCCGAGAATGGTTCGGGCCGCGATGAAGGCGTCCGCGGACGGAGCGAAGGCGCACGCGACCGACATCACGCCGAAGAGCACGATCGCCCCGACGAGAACCGTCTTGCGGCCGTATCGATCACCGACCAATCCGGCCGGCAGCATCGCGGCCGCCAGGGCCAGCGTGTAGGCGGTGACGAACCACTGGAGCTGCGCCTCAGAGGCGTGCAACGCCGTCGAGAGGGTCGGCAGGGCGAGATTCAGCACTGTCTGATCCAGGCCGATCGCGATGAGCGCCAGCGTCATCGCCCCCATCGCCAACCAGCGATGCGAGACCCCGTCGAAGCGACCGTTCGCGGAGATGTTCATGATAGACACCGCCTTTCCGCTGTAACTAGCGGTTGGTAGTGTCTATGTTATGAGAGGCACTGTCAATATGTGGCGCAACCCATTAGGGTGCGGGTCGCACCTCGTGGGCCGCCGCGTCCATCACTCACCCTCTGCGGCCAGGATCCCACGCAGATCGTGAAGCGTGAGCGCGAGACGCTCCAGCTCCGATGCGTCGAGCCCGGAGAGGCGCAGGCACAGCCACTCCCGTGTCGTCGCCTGGCATTCGTCGAGGGCCGCCACGCCCGCCTCCGTGAGCTTGAGCTCGATCCGTCTCCGTTCCTTCGGGTCCTGTGTTCGTGCGACCAGCCCGGATACGACGAGACGCTGGACGAGTTGCGAGGCCGCCGGCAGCGTCGTCCCGAGGTGGTCCGCCACCGGGGAGAGGCTCGTACCGGGATTGCGCCGGATGAAGAGCAGGAGGCGGAATTGGGGAACGGACATTCCCGCGGCGCGTCCGGCTCGCATCTGCGTCCGAATGGCGCGCATGGACGGCGGGATGGTCTCGAGGATCGCGCTGGCGACCTGATCGGGTGTCGTGGCTTTCACGGGAACATGGTACATTAGTTAACACCGCTAACGATCGCCAGACATGCAACAGTCGCCAGGGTGCCCAAGGCGCCGCCCGGGCTCATTCATCGAGAGGATCGATGCCTCCAGCGATTGCCATCCATGAATTGACCAGGCGTTTCGACACGCTGACCGCGGTCGATGCGTTGACCCTGGACGTCCAGGCCGGAGAGGTCTTCGGGCTGCTCGGACCCAACGGGGCCGGCAAGACGACCACGATCAAGATGCTCATCACGCTCTTGCCGCCGAGCGGCGGGAGCGCCACCGTCGCGGGCCACGACATCCATCGGGACCCGCGGCTCGTACGACGCTCGATCGGCTACGTGCCTCAACTTCTCTCGTCGGATGGGGCGTTGTCGGCTCGCGAGAACCTGATGACGAGCTCCCGGCTCTACCATCTCCCGGTTTCGGAGCGCCGGTCCCGTATCGACGAAGCGCTCCACTTCATGGCCCTGGAGTCGGCGGCGGATCGACTGGTCCGAACCTTCTCCGGCGGGATGGTGAGGCGTCTGGAGATCGCCCAGGCAATGCTGCATCGACCCGAGGTCCTCTTCCTCGACGAACCGACCGTCGGGCTGGATCCGAATGCGCGGCGAGCCGTGTGGGGCCACATCCGCGAGCTGCGTGAGGCGGAAGGGACGACCATTCTGCTGACTACGCACTACATGGACGAGGCGGCCGAGCTGTGCGGGCGGGTGGGGTTCATGCACCTGGGCAAGCTCGTCGCGCTCGGAACCCCGGCCGAGCTTTCGAGACAGGCCGGTCCCGGCAAAGACCTCGACGATGCGTTCACCCACTTCACCGGCTCGGAGCTTTCCGAGACCGGCGAGCAAGGAGGTCAGTACCGTGACGTCGCTCGAACGCGCCGAACGGCCCGCCGTCTGGGCTGAGCCGGCGGCGCCGCTCCGGTTCGTCCTCGACGCCTGGACGATCGCCGAGGGCGAACTGCGCAAGCTCCGCCACGACCCGACCGAGCTGCTCACCCGCGCCGTCCAGCCGATCCTGTGGCTGCTCGTCTTCGGCCAGGTCCTGGCCAAGACCCGTGCCATCCCAACCGGCAACCTCAGCTACATCGACTTCCTGGCGCCGGGCATCCTGGCTCAGAGCGCTCTCTTCTCGGCGATCTTCTTCGGGATCGCCGTGATCTGGGAACGCGACCTGGGCGTCCTCCACAAGTACCTGGTCAGCCCCGCCTCGCGCAGCGCGCTGGTTACCGGCAAGGCTCTGGCCGGCGGGCTACGGTCACTGGTCCAGGCCGCGATGGTCTACCTCCTGGCGCTGGTCATCGGCGTCCACCTCCGCCTCGACCCCATCTCGCTGGTCGCGGTGGCGGCGGTCGTGGTCATGGGCTCGGCCGCTTTTGCCACGTTCTCGCTGGTGATCGCCTGCCTGGTCCGCACCCGCGAACGGTTCATGGGCATCGGCCAGGTCTTGACCATGCCGCTCTTCTTCGCCAGCAGCGCCGTCTACCCGATCTCGATCATGCCCGACTGGCTCAAGGTAGTGGCGCAGGTCAACCCGCTCACCTACCAGGTCGACGCGCTTCGGTCGCTGATGCTCCAGGGCACGACGCCGACCGTATCCTCGATCGGCCTGGACTTCGGCGTGCTGACGCTGACGACCGTCATCCTGATCGTCATCGCGGCCCGGTTGTACCCTCGCCTGGCGCAGTAGAACGCGCGAGAGCGGCTCAGGCGCGGTCCGGGCTCTCCGCCGACCGGGTCAGCTCGCGATCGGCGGACGCGATCGTCTGTAGCATCTGAGCCTTCTGGGCGTCGACGCGGTCGAGCGCCGCGTTGACCTCGCTCCACGCCGCGCGTAACAGCGCCATCCGCCCACCCGGACCCGAGACTCCGGCCGCCAGGGCGGCGGCCTGTCCGGCCATGGAGTTCGCAGCCTCTCGCGCGGCCTCGAGCTGCTCGAAGGCGAGGCGCTGACTCGCCGCGGCGCTGGCAACCATTGCCGCCGTCCGGAGGGCGGCCGTGGTCGTGCCGATGGCGGCAGCGAGGGCCCGGATCACGTCTGCGTTGCTGTCCTCGACGATCCGCAAAGCCGCGTAGCCCTGGGTCACGACGGCGAGCTGGGTGAGTATCTCGCGGCGGCGGCGTCGCACGACCGACAACACATCGAGGCGAAGAGCCTGGGCCCGGGCCGCGTCGGTCGTGGTTATCTCCTCGATGCGGGCCGTGAGCGACTCGTCGATCCGACCGGCAAGGAACGCGTACTGCCGGAGCGTCTCCATCTCGGTCGCGAGCGACGCCTGCTCGATCAGAATCGCGGCGTTGTCCTGGTCGAGGGCCAGCCGGCCCTCGGTGAGCGACGCCAGGATCGATTCGAGCCTCGGCTGCGCCCGTGCGAACCTCTCGAAGTAGCGGTCGATCTCCTCCAGCTCGTCGCTGGCCGAACGGCCGGCGCCGAGCTTCATCCGCGCCGGATCCAGCTCGGTCGCCGCCTTGCGGAGGTCCGCCAACTGCCGTGCCAGCGGCGCCTTCGCGGCGAGGAGGCTTCTGACACCGCTGAATCGGCGGTCGAGGATCCGGCCGCTCATGGCCGCTGTGGCGACGAAGTCTCGCTCGCCGAGATGATCGATCGCCGCAACGGCACGGGCAAACTCGCCGCTACCATCGGCGACCGCGAGTATCGAGTCTACGTACTCGGTGACGAGCTTCTCGATGTGGTTCACGGCCTCCGGATCGATGGAGATGGCGTCGGGACTGCTCCCTTCGCCGATCGCCTCGGAAACGAAGCCCGGCGGGACCTCTGCAGGCTCCGCCGGGTTAGGTGGCTTGTTGAGTTGGCTCATCGGACCAACGGAGCGATTACCCCTTGGGGGCGTCCGGCGCCTTCGGGGCGTCGTCCGCTAGCATGGGGACCTCGGTAGCCTTCGCGCTGTCGACGGCCCTTGGGCCTCGCCTTGGGGACGCTGCGGGCGCGGATCCTGACTTGGCTGCGGCGGCGTCGCCGTTCGATTCGCCGTCCGGTCCGGCGAGCAGCGGCGTGATGGTCCGGCGGGCGACCATCGCCAGAGCGCCGGCCTGCTGGATGACCTCGGACAACGCACTGGTAACGCCCTGAGCGCCGTTGAGTACCGTGAATTGGCCCACGTGAGCGAACGGCTCTGCGGCCGCGCGAACGATGTCCGGCATGGTCTGGGCGATCTGCTGGGCGATGACCGCTTCCTGGTTCTGGCTGAGGGCGGCGGCGCGGCTTTCGATACCGACCGCTTCGGCTTGAGCCTTTGCCTTGATTGCATCGGCCTCAGCAAGACCGCGGGCCTTGATCGCGTCGCCGTCGGCCTGGCCGTTGATGCGGGTGGCATTGGCTTGCGCCTCGGCCTGGACCTTGACCGCCGCCGCCTGAGCTTCGGCAGCCAGACGGACTTCCTGCGCGGCGGCCTCGGCCTGGCGGATGCGGACGTCGCGCCCCGCGGCCGCTAGCGTGGTCTGGCGATAGGCTTCGGCGTCGGCCGGCTTGCGCACGTCTACCTGAAGCTGCTGCTCCTTCTGCTGGGCCTGCAGCTCGGCGACGCGAGTCTCTTGCTCGACAACTGCCTGGCGAGCCTGAGCTTCGGCGAGAGGACCTTGCTGGGAGGCCATCTTCTGCGCCTTGTCAATTTCGGCCTGGAAACCAGCCTTCTTGATCTCGGTGCTCCGGATCGACTCGGCGATCTGGGCCTGGGCGGTCTGCTCCTGGGCGACCGCGGTCTGGTCGGCCTGGGCTCGGGCGATTCGCGCGTTCTGCTCTACTTCGGCCTGGTGCGGCACAGCCAGGTTCTCGATGTAGTTGGACGGGCTCGTTATGGCCTGGATCTGGAAGCTGTCGATGACGAGCCCGAAGGACTCCATCTCGACCGTGCACCGCTCGCGGACCTGCTGGGCGAACTTGTCCTGATCGCTGATCATCTCCTCGACGGTCATCGATCCGGCGATTGCCCGCAGGTGGCCGACGAATACGTTCATGACCTTGGATTCCAGCTCCTGGGCCGGGCGGTCCAGGAAGCGGCGCGCAGCGTTGGCGATCGAACGGTTGTCGTCGCCGACCTTGTAGACGACCACGCCGCGCAGGTCCAAGCGGATCTTCTGCTGGCTTACGCACGGCACGGTGATCTCGCTCTCGTGGGCCATTAGCGAGAGGGTGCGAACCTTGACGAGCCCGGGCACGACGAAAGTGCCCCGGCCGGTGACGATCCGAAAGCCCATCCCGTCCGTGGGGCCCCCGCGCACGGCCGAGATGATCAATGCCTCATCCGGCTCGGCGATCCTCCAGGAGGCCCTGAACCAGAGGATGATCAGGATCACAACGACGAGGACGGCAACCCCGGTCACAAGAAATGTCGTCTGGAAATCAGTCATCGCGGAAGCCTCACTGCATCAGTCGGCGCCACCTCAACCGTCCGACCCCCCAAGCTGCCGACTACGAGAACCTGGGTGTGTTTCTTGATCGTCGCCTCGGGATCCGATGCTGATGCCAGGAACCGTTCCGTCCCCTGCCGGACCTCGATAAGCACCTCGCCGAGATGCCCCGGGGTGATGTCCGCGGTCACGCGCCCCATCTTGCCGATGACGTCGTACGACACGTTACTCTCCGAACGCTGCCACTGAATTCCTGCCCATGGTAATGCTTCGCCGACCCGCGGACGGGCGGAAGTTGGTGCTGCGCGCGGAGTTGATCTGTCTGCTTGATCGGGGTGTTATCACCAACCGTAGGACCGCGCGGGCCCGCGCTTGGTTCGGTCCCGCGCCGGCAATTTGGGCGTTTGACACCCCATTCGGCCGGCTTATACTCATATCCGACGGTTTTTGTCGGAATTGGCGGGCGACCATCGCGTCCCCCGGCCGGAGCCATGATCGGCGACCGTCAGCAGGTCGAGGCGCTCGCCCCCACCGCAAGGCGGTCCAGGCGTCCCCCGAGCGCCACGCCGGCACTTCGGAAATGGACGCATCCGATTCCGGAGGCGGGCGAGACCTCTAAGGGCGGACGCACCGCCGAAACGGAGCACCAAACTGGCAACTCGGACGTACCACAGCACCGGCGCCGTCTCCTTCTCGTCGAAGGGTGAGTACGGCGTGCGCCTCATGGCCCAGCTTGCCCGCCGCTTCGGCGGCGGTCCAGCCAGCCTGACCGAGATCGCCGAGCAGGAGGACCTGCCGCGGGCGTACCTCGAGCAGCTGGTCATCAGCCTCCGCGACGCCAACCTCGTGCGGAGCACGAGAGGCGCTCACGGCGGCTATGAGCTCACCCGCGCGCCCGAGCTGATCGTGATGGGAGAGGTCCTTCGGGCTCTCGAAGGGCCGATCGCGCCGATGATCTGCGTCACCGACGATCCCAATCACCTTACGTGCGAGCGCAGCGGCCACTGCACGGTCAACTTCATGTGGGTGCGGGTGCGCGACGCGATCGCCGGCGCACTCGACTCGATGACGCTGGCGGACCTCGTCCCGCCAGCCACCCGCCTGATTCGCGCCGGCCTGCCGGCCGTAGGAGTTCGAGCAGATCGGGTATCGTCCCACGAGGCCGGCTCGATCACCCTCGCCGACTGATCCACCGCGCCCCCATTCAAGGAGCATCCGAGTCAACGTGAGCGACCAAGACCTCGTCATACGCGACCTGCACGTGGCCCCGGCCGCGAAACCAGACCACGAGATCCTCAAAGGGATCGACCTGGTGGTTTCCAAGGGCGAGGTCCACGCGATCATGGGTCCCAACGGCTCCGGCAAGACGACGCTGGCATACGCGCTTATGGGCCACCCGGCCTACCTCGTCAAGTCCGGCGAGGTGCTCTGGCAGGGCCACAACCTCCTCAAGCTCTCTGTCGACAAGAGAGCCCGGCTCGGCATGTTCCTGGCCTTCCAGTACCCCATGGCCATCCCAGGGCTCTCCGTGGCGAGCTTCCTGCGGTCGGCGATCAACGCCCGCCGCCTCGGCCTGAACCCAGACCCGACGGTCGATCCTACCGACGCATTCAAGGGCGGGATCCCGATGGGCGAGTTCCGAAAGCTCGTCCGGGAGAAGATGGCGCTGCTCAAGATGGACGAGTCGATCGCCGCGCGCTACGTCAACGAGGGTTTCTCAGGCGGAGAGAAGAAGCGTCTCGAGATGCTCCAGATGGCCGTTCTCCAGCCCGAGATGGCGATCCTCGACGAGACCGACTCCGGCCTGGACATCGACGCCCTGCGGATCGTGGCCGAAGGCGTGAACGCCATGCTCAACCCCAACATGGGCGTGCTGGTCATCACTCACTACCAGCGCCTCCTCAACTACATAACCCCGGACAGGGTCCACGTCCTTGCGGCCGGCCGGATCGTGGCCAGCGGCGGCAAGGACCTTGCGCTGCGGCTCGAAGAGGAGGGCTACGCGCCGATCCTGGCCGAGGCCGGCCTCGAGGGCGAGGTCACCGACGAGGCGCCGGATTCGGATGACGCGACCGGCGGCAAGGCGGCCGAGGCGGCCATGGGGGCCGCCCACTAGGGCGGACGAAGATGGCCGACACCGCAACTCCTCTTGCCGGGTCCAAGCCGGCTCCAACCCGGATCGATCCTTATCGCCTTCGTGGCGACTTCCCGATCCTGGCCACGGTCAATCGATTCGGCAAGCCGCTGATCTACCTCGATAGTGCCGCGAGCAGCCTCAAGCCGCGGGCCGTCATCGATGCCGTCGACGCCTACAACGGCGAGTACTCGTCGAACATCCATCGCGGCATCTACGAGATCGCCGAGCGGGCCACGAATGCCTACGAGGCGGCGCGCGAATCGACAGCCCGGCTCATCAACGCGCCGGGCGCCGCGGAGGTCGTCTTCGTCCGCAATGCCACGGAGGCGATCAACCTCGTCGCCTACTCGTGGGGCCGCCGCAACATCGGCCGCGGCGACACGATCGTCCTGACGGAGATGGAGCACCACGCCAACCTCGTGCCGTGGCAGCTCCTCGTCCAGGAGAAGGACGGGGATCTCGAGTTCATCCCGATCACCGACGACGGCCTGCTCCGCCTCGAGGTCTACGAAGCGCTGCTCCACCTGCGGCCCAAGCTGGTTGCGTTTACCCATGTCTCGAACATGCTCGGGACGGTCAACCCGGTCAAAGAGCTGACCGAGATGGCGCATGCGGCGGGTGCGCTCGTCCTGGTCGACGGCGCGCAGGCTGTGCCGCACGTCCCGGTGGACGTCCAGGCGATCGGCGCCGACTTCTACGTCTTCTCCGGGCACAAGATGCTGGGCCCGACCGGCTCCGGCGCTTTGTGGGCGCGACGCGAGCTGCTCGAGGCGATGCCGCCGTTCCTGGCCGGCGGCGACATGATCCGCGAGGTCCACCTCCGCCGCTCCGACTGGAACGACGTTCCGTACAAATTCGAAGCGGGTACGCCGGACATCGCGGCCGAGATCGG
>Ga0116138_1000895_pt1 | contig 17041 bp, 13 predicted proteins | sample June2015DPH_20_1_2_FD_88971 | JGI IMG/M metagenome (GOLD analysis project Ga0116138, IMG submission 88971) | Peatland microbial communities from SPRUCE experiment site at the Marcell Experimental Forest, Minnesota, USA - June2015DPH_20_150 | ecosystem: Environmental > Terrestrial > Soil >... | reverse complement strand
GCTATGATGACCATCTCTCCTTTGTAGCGGAACTCCTCGCGGGTGCCCAATCGTCCCATCCCGTGGCATCGGTCCTCTTTCGTCCGGATGGATCCGGCAACACGCATGCATCCCCTCCGGGGCCGGCTGTCGTACCCCAGGTCCCGTCAGAAGAAGCTGAAGTTCTTCAAAAAATCCTCCAAAACCGTGTTTCGTATCTCTGGGGCCCGGTACGTTCCGGCAAGACCGGGACACTTGCGCTCGTTGCCCTGAGTTACCTGCAGGCCGGCAAAAGCGTCCTCCTGGTTGCTCCCACTGCGTCGCAGACAGATCAACTCTTGTTGAAGACGGCGACGCTTGCCAAAGATGCCGGTATCGATCTCACGGGAAGTGCCAGCAGAGTCGGATTGCCTGCCGATCCTGCCGCGGCGGCTCTTGCGCCATTCTCACTTGAGAACGAAGTTGAGACGAAGCGAAGCGACAAGAAGAAACAGCTGGAAGAACGCGTTGCACTGCTCCGTTCCTATTGGAAGACGAAAATCCATCAGTACCTCCACGACGACTACTACACGAGGCTGACCGAGCTTCGCGAGCGCACGAACGAGTCCCGAAAACAGCTTGAGAAAATTCGCGACGAAATCACAGCACTCAAAGATATCATCACGCGTGCGCAAAACGCGTCGATGATCGCAAAATTCAAGAAAGGCTTCAGCAAGGAAGAAGCCGCGGCCGCGCAAAAACAGCTGGGCGAGAAACAACTCCTCATGAAGAAGCTTCAGCCCGTTCAGCAGGCACTGACCACTGAATTGATGCGCACAGAGTCACAGGCTCCGATTGAGTCGGGTGAGTTGAAGGAATACCAGTTGGCGGTGAAACGACTCGGAGAACTGGGGGGAATCAAGAAAGTGACGGAGGAAGTCGACAGCCTGAGCGCTGTGGACGATGCAGCGCTGGTGTCGTCGAAGCGATGCGTGGCATCGACCGTGACGTGGTTCTTCTCCGACCAGCGGGTCCGTGACAGGAATTTTGATCTGGTTTTGATTGACGACGCAGAGCGTGTTGCGCCTGCCTACCTCGCTGCACTCTCTCTCAAGGCAACCGAGGCGCTGGTTCTTGCAGGCGACCCGTTTCAGCCGGGGCCGGAATCATTCTCAAAAGGTGAACTGGCAGAAGCCTGGCTACAGCAGGATGTCTTCCTGAAGGTAGCCCAGACGGAGCAACTGAACCAACTGCCCGAATGGACCCAGAAAAATCCAGCGTGGTGTTTCCAACTGACGGTGCAGGTGGCTTCGGCGTCGAAACTTGCGCGGTTCGTGTCAGCATTCTTCTTTGACAATAAACTTCAAGTCCACGAGCGCCCGGGCGCCGGAGGGACGATCGTCGTCCTCGATACAAGCGACGCAAAGTCATCATGTCGGCAATACCTCGGAAAGAAGAGCCTCATTCCGTTCAATGATGTACAGACGAAACGTACCATGGAAGTTGTGAAGCACGTTCTGGCGCGTGGCCAGCGGCGGGCAGCCGACGTGGGGATTGTTGTTCCATTCCAGGGGACGACGCTCTATACAAAACTCCAGCTCCGGCTGCAAGGCATCCGGAATGTGGAGGTGGGTACGCCTGCGACATACTTCGTCCGGCGAAAGAAAGTGATTGTCTTTGACTTGACGATGGCCGGCGTGGATTATACTATGCGCTCCTTGGATGACAGGAAGATCGGGGAACACCGTCTCGCCCGTTTTCTGAATTCAGTTCTCTCCTGCGTGGAAGAAGATTTGTATGTTGTCGCCGATATGGGGCATTTCAAGGCTGTGTATCGTGACCGGCTGATCACGAAATTTCTCATGCTCCTGCAGGCACAATCGAGTGCAGCTCCGCCGCTCAGTGCAGGTGCAAAGACCTTTGACGACATGAGCTGGGATGTTCGGGAAAAGCTTCTGAGCGCTGCAGCCGGAGGGGCAACAGCCGGGGAGAAGAGGCAAGCCGAAGCACCAATCGGGTCGCGGGACGTAGAGCTCGATGTGCGCATGAAAATGATGGCAAAGCTTCAACCGCAGCAGGTTTTCACCGGCCGGGATTTTGATCAGGAAATCTTTCTGGCCGCACAACGCATATTGGGATTGAGAAAAGATGCGAACCTCCTCTCACAATACCTTGGAGGTGATCTGCTCTTCCGCTACTCGCTTGGAACCGAGCTCGCTGCCGCGCGTCTTCCACTCGATGGCTGCCGCAACGAAGACGAATTCCGGAAAACGATGGAGCGATGGAACCTGCTGATCTATGAGATGTCCGGTGCAGGCAAGACAGATCTCTCGTTCTTCGCAAAGCAGACGCCGGAAGCGCGAGTGCGATGGGACATCAACAACCTGCGCGCCTACTACTCGTCGGCAATGGAAGCCGTCGTCGAAGAGAGCAAACACCGGATCGCGACATCGGTCTCGAAGGTGTTCCAGGAGTGTCTCGGCAAGAATCAACCCGCCAACCCGACCGAATGGTCGACCGCCTACTTGAACTTCCTCGGCAAGATGGAAGCGTACCTCACCTGGATTTCGGAGCAGTTGCGCCACTAGCAACGGACGATTCAGCAATTGACTGAATTGAAGCCTTCCGTTTATCCGTTACCCAGGAATGCCTTTCTTGAACACGGCTCAAAATCGAGGTATATTCTGTGGTGGAATGCAGAAGAGAGAATCCAGAATTCAGAAGATCCTCCGTGATTCTGACTCCTGATTCCTGAATTTCAATCTCTGACACTCACATCGATCGTGGAATACATCTTCAATATTGTTCTTGTTCTCCTGTTTGTCTTCCTCAACGGATTTTTCGTCGCGGCTGAGTTCGCGATCGTGAAGATCCGCATGACGCAGATTGAACCACTCGTTGCGAAAGGAAACCGGCGGGCAAAAGTAACACGTGAAGTGATCACGCATCTTGACCGTTATCTTTCCGCAACCCAACTCGGTATTACGATGTCCAGCCTCGCTCTGGGATGGATCGGCGAGCCGCTGATCGCCGATGAACTCCTCCCTCTGTTCCAATCACTTGGGATCACGAGCGAGCATTGGATCCACTGGATCTCCTTCGCTGTTGCGTTTTCGATCATCACCTTCCTCCATATTATCCTGGGTGAGCTGGGACCAAAGTGGCTCGCAATTCAGAATACAAGCCGCACTGCATTGTGGGTATCGTATCCTCTGTCACTCTTCCTCGCTGTTTTCAGGCCGGTGATCTGGGTTCTGAACGTTTCCGCCAACGGCATTCTCAGCCTGGTTGGTTTGAGACCAACCGGCAGCGCAGAATTGGTGCACTCGGAAGAGGAACTTCGACTCATCATGGCGCATGAGCAGCAGGGCTCGACCACGAGCAAAACCATCGTGTTGAATGCAATGGATTTCAGGCGGAAGCAGGCCCAGCACTCCATGGTTCCAAGGACTGAGATGGTGGTGCTTTCCCTCTCTGCCTCCGTCCAGGACAATCTGAAAGTCATGCGCACGCACAAGTTCTCGCGCTACCCGGTGTTCAAAGACTCCATCGATAACATCGTTGCGGTTGTCTATACGAAGGATATATTCAAACAGGACCGTGATCACCAGCCCGATTTTTCGCTGGAGTCGGTGTTGCGCGACGCAACCTTTTTGCCCGAGACTGTGAGTATCGAAAAGGTTCTTGAGACGATGCTCCAGCGAAAGACGCACATGGTCATCCTGGCGGATGAATACGGGGGCACGGCGGGACTTATTACGCTTGAAAACGTGCTCGAAGAACTCGTCGGACCGATTCAGGATGAATTTGATCGGGAAGCCCCCGAGGTGATTAAGCTCAACGAAGGAGAATATGTGGTGGATGCGAGCGTGACGACGAACGACGTTGAGCAACTCATCAACGTCGAATTATCCCCGAAAAACATCCTCTCCATCGGCGCCTTCTTGCTGGAACAGCTTGGACATATTCCCATCAATGGGGAGAATGTCCGTGTCAACGGCGTTGAATTCACTGTCGAACAGGTAACGGACCGTGTCATCGACCGCATACGTGTGAAGAAACTTCCACCTCCCCCGGAAGAGGAAGCTCAGGAATCGTAACAATTGCCCCTACTACTCAGCTACTTCATTACTCAAATATTCCAATTCTACGCCACCTCACGATCCCACTGAACGCATGCGCAATCTCGTTCGTCTTCTCATTGCTATCCTGACACTCTCGTCACTCTCGCTTTCACAGGTCGTTGTCCCTCAGTGGGCCAAGGATGCGATCTGGTATCAGATCTTCCCCGAAAGATTTCGTAACGGCGATCGGAGCAATGATCCGACACCGGCGGATCTGGAGATGTCCCCCGGGCGTGAATGGAAGGTATCGCCGTGGACGAGTGATTGGTACAAGCTTCAGCCGTGGGAGGAAAAATTCAGCAGCAGGTTTTATGGCAACGTGTTTGAGCGACGCTACGGTGGCGATATACAGGGGGTGATCGACAAACTCGATTACCTCAGCGACCTGGGCATTACGGCGATCTATTTCAATCCGGTGTTCGATGCAATTTCTCTCCACAAGTATGATGCGTCGACCTATCACCATATCGACCATACATTCGGTCCGGACCCGCATGGCGATCAAGAGTTGATTAAGGGGGAAACCGAGGATCCGGGGACGTGGAAATGGACTTCGGCTGATTCGCTTTTTCTCAGGCTGATCAAGGAGGCTCACCGCCGGGGGATCAAAGTGATCATCGATGGTGTCTTCAACCACAGCGGCACGCGGTTCTGGGCGTTCCAGGATGTCATGAAGAACCAGGAGCGCTCTCGCTACGCGACCTGGTATGATATTCGGAAATGGGATGATCCATCCACACCGCAGAATGAATTTAGGTACAAGGGATGGTGGGACGTGAAGGAGCTTCCGGAGTTCTGGGAAGGGGATAGCGGTTTCGTGAAACCGGTCTGGGACTACTTTTTCAACATCACCAAGCGCTGGATGGATCCGAACGGTAATGGTAATCCCTCTGATGGTATCGATGGGTGGCGGCTCGATGTCGGCAACGAGGTGTCTCATCTCTTCTGGAAGAGGTGGCGGAAGCATGTCAAGTCGATCAATCCCAACGCGTATATTGTCGGAGAGATATGGGATGATGCCTCGAAATGGCTTGCCGGGGATGAGTATGACGCGGTTATGAACTATCCCTTCGCGCGGGCCATGGTCCGATTCTTCATCGATACGGACGGGCGTCGATTGAAACCATCGGACTTTGATCGTGAGCTGGCGACCATACGCAAGGAGTATCCGGGTGAGATGAGCTACGTTTTCCAAAACCTCATCGATAGCCATGACACTGACCGGCTGGGTTCGATGATCATGAACCCCAACCGCAAGTACGATGATCAGAACGGGCTGCGGAATAATCCGAACTACAATGTGGGCAAGCCCACTAAAACCGCCAGGCAAATTCAGAAACTTGTTTTACTTTTCCAGATGAGTTACATCGGCGCGCCCATGATCTACTATGGTGATGAGGCAGGAATGTGGGGAGCAGACGACCCGGATGACCGGAAACCGATGCTCTGGGAGGATCTCACCTACGAGAACGAGCGATCGCATCCCATTCCTGGCAAGGCCCGCACTGACGATGCGGTGGAATTCGACAAGAGCCTGTTTGATTACTACAGAATGATTGTCCACATAAGGAACAAGAACGTTGCACTTCGGCGCGGTGACTTTGCAGCGCTGCTGGCCGATGATGCGAACAACCTCTACGCGTTCAAAAGAACGGCGGCAGATAATCAGGTACTAGTCGTACTCAATAATAGCTACAAAAAGCAGAATGTTGGACTGAAGATCGCGGGAGCCTGGACTTACCGCGACGAGCTGACAGGTGAGATCGTCAAGGGAAGTGATTTCTTGCGACGCGAGTTGGACTCAAAGTCCGGGACAATTCTTGTGCGCGAGAAGTGAAGTTCCGTCCACAGCACCCTGCAGCCGGTAGGGAATCAAGAATTCTCAACGCAGTCAAAAACATAACACTGAGGCAACCATGATCCGTCAGGGTTTCTCGCGTCCTCTCGCATTTCTCCTTTTCCTCGTCTGGTCTAGCACGAGTTTTCATTTCTGCTCATCAAGGTCATCGTCGCCTACCCTGAACCTTCCTCAGGATAAAGAGTTCCAGCAGCAACGCGCCGCGATGGTCCGTGATCAAATTGAAGGCGAGGGAATATCGGACACCGCCGTGCTTCAGGCGATGCGTCGAGTTCCGAGGCATCGGTTTGTTCCTCAGGAGCTTCTGGAGTATGCATACACAGATCGACCGCTACCGATTGGTCACGACCAGACTATCTCTCAACCCTACATCGTGGGGTTGATGACAGAGCTCCTTGCGCTCAAGAGGGAACATAGGGTGCTAGAGATTGGAACGGGCTCTGGGTATCAGGCAGCGGTTTTGGCAGAGATAGCAGACTCGGTCTGGACGATCGAGATTCTGGAGCCCCTGGCAACATCTGCGCGGGAGCGGCTGCAATCGCTTGGGTACGGAAAAGTAAGCGTGCGGTGGGGAGACGGATACCTCGGATGGCCAGAGCATGCGCCATTCGACGGGATCATTGTCACTGCTGCGGCGGAACAAATTCCAGAGCCTCTCCTGCAGCAATTGAAGGAGGGTGGGAGAATGGTCATCCCGATCGGTGCTGCGTTCTCAATCCAGAATCTGATATTGGTCGAAAAACGGGGCGGCGCAATTACCCGGCGCAGTGTTGCAGCTGTGAGATTTGTGCCGTTGACGAGACAGAAGTGAAGTAACATTCCATTGTCAATGACTCATTGACAATGGAGAACGGTCGGCATTTGAACCAACGGTTTACTCTTCACAATTCACTTTTCACCATCCGGAATCAACCTAGACGCTTTTGATCACCTTCACCACCCTCCACACAAACGACACATCTTTCTTTCGCACTGCCATCGGTTCGTATTCCGGGTTGAGCGGAATGAGATGGATGAACTGATCCTCTATTTTCACCCGCTTCACCGTATCCTCATCATTCACACGCACAACGCAGATGTCGCCGGTGCGTGACTCGAGCTTTGGGCTGACGACAATGATGTCGCCGTCCTCGATGCGCGGCGCCATGCTGTTTCCTTTCACTTCCAGTGCAAATGCATTTGAATCTTTGATGTCGTCAACCGTGATGTATTTCTCCACGTAGTCGGGGTGGAACATCAGGCTTGGTGCTCCGCCGGGAACCGAGGAGAGGAGCGGGAGCGAGACAAGTTCAACGCGTTTGTAGCGACTCGTCGGCAATGGAATCACCTTTGACTTCGCCTGGGACCTTGCATACATCTCACTGGTGCCGGTGAGAAGCCAATGGGGTGCAACGCCGGTGACCTTCGCGATGCGCATGAGATAATTGCTGTCGGGCACCTGCTCGCCCTTCTCCCACCGTTGAACGGTGCGCGTCGCCAGGTCGAGCTTTGCTGCGAGCTTTGCCTGATCCATTTCTTTCTGTGTCCGTGCCTGGCGGATTCGTTGCGCAATAGAATGCTTCATGAGAAAATCCTTCGCGTGGAAGAGCGAGAAGAACCTTTGGTTAAATGGTGATTGGTTAATTAGTCGATAGTCGCTGTTCTTTGTTTCTTGGCGGCGCAATATTCTCAAATGACAATTTTGTCAATTTTTCTCTTGACAAGGCGACAAAAATGTCGTATGGTTGGTGAGGCAAAGATAGGCAATTTTCCGGTTGCTGTCAAGCATATTCTGAAAACCATACAGGCACACAGTGGAGAAGGAGGAGATGTCATGAATCTTGATCGGGAGAAAATCTATGTCGGGATGGGAGGATGGGATCTGGAGCCGTTCAGCAAGGTTTTTTATCCGCCGCGGCCCAAGAGGGATTTTCGGAAGCTGGAGTACTACAGTCAATTTTTCGACAGCGTCGAGATCAACGCCACCTTCTATAATACGTCGCTCTCGCCCGACCATGCGCGCCGGTGGCTGAACGACGTGTCGGGGAACAAGGATTTCGTCTTTACTGTGAAGCTCTTCCATGGGTTTACGCACACCTACACAGCGGACTACAAGGATGTGCGCGCCGTACACAGTATGCTGGAACCCCTCGAGGCCGCCGGGAAGCTGGGAGGATTGCTCATTCAGTTTCCGTATTCCTTTACCAATATCAGTGAGCGCCGGACGTACATGATGCAGCTCGCAAAAGCATTCCAGCCGCATCGCCTGTTCGTGGAAGTGCGGCACAACTCGTGGAACAGTCCGCTGATGTACAACTTCTTCCAGGAAAACAAACTCCACATGGTGAACGTCGATCTGCCGGGCATCAAGCAGCACATGCCGTTCACGTGCCAGTCGTGGAACGGCGCGGCGTACTTCAGGATGATGGGGAGAAATGTGCTGACGTGGGATCGCCCGTTCACAAAACATCAAAGCGGAAACTATCTTGTCAGCGACCGGTACCATTATTTGTACAATGATCGTGAGCTCGGGCATTTGCTCACGTTGATCGAACAAATGCGTCAGCGCGGCAGCACAACGTTTGTGGTTTTTCACAACGACCCGGAGGCGAATTCGCTGGTGAACGGATTCCAGCTGCGGCATCTGGTGCGCCACAAACATCGTGTGCTCGTGCCGCAGAATCTCGTCGCAGCATTTCCCGCGCTGAAACAGATCAGCGCGCCGGTCAACGTACAGCATCCGTTGTTCGCGGAGGTGGCATAACAGGTGTGAACATGTGGCTTTTAGCTGATAGCTATTAGCTGTTAGCTAAAAGCTAATAGCCAAACGCTAATAGCTTCATGCTGAATGCTGAAAGCTGATCGCGATAGCTACTTCACTTCTTTTATACACTCCGCCGACTCATTGCGCGGATTGCTGACGAACGATGAAACGCGGTAGGCTTTCATCTTTTTTGCGGGGTAGGGGAGGAGGAGTTGTTTCAGATGTCCGGTGTCTTTATACGACCGGTCGAGCCACTGTTCGATGTGTTGCTCCGGCAGGATGACGGGCATGCGAGTATGAATCGGGGCCATCAACTCGTTCGGTTCGGTGGTGATGATGGTGAACGTGGGGCGCTCGTTTCCCTCTGCGTCCTTCCAGATGGAAAACAATCCGGCGAGCAGGATGGGAGTTTCGTCCTTCATCCGGATACACATGGGATGTTTTTCTTCAACCTTCTTTGACTTGCCGCGGACCTCTTGCGTCGTTGTCACTCGCTGCCATTCGTAGAACGCATCGGCGGGAATGAGGCAGCGGCTCCCCTTGAAATAGGGGGCGAACAGCTTGCTCTGGTCCAGCGTTTCGGCTTTGGCGTTGAAGGAGGAGAAACCCGGTTTTCCGTCTTTCGACCAGTGAGGAATGAGCCACCATTGCATCGGCTCTGCAACGAGCTCGTCGTGCCGGACGGCAAATACGGGGAGGCGCTGCATGGGAGAGGCATTGTAGCGCGGGAGTTCCTGAAACACCTTGTCTGTAAGTTTTGCTTTGTTGAGTGCTGTGTACGCAACGAGCACCTTTTTCCCATCGATGATGGCGTAGCGGCCGCACATAGAATAATCTCCGGAAAACGTGGTGGTGAAAAATATGAAATTATCTCATGAAATGTCCGGCATCTCGCAGAGGAGATCCCAAGCCGATGTCGGGCATCTTCCAGGTCCGATTGCTTCCCAGGCGCTGGTGCAATCGTTTGTTGCGCCCCCTGGCAAGGTTTGTCTTCTGTACGGCGACAAGCTCATCTTCAATCTCTCGCTCAGGATGGCGGCCTATGCGATGGCGCAGGGGAGCTCCGTTGCGGTGGTGGATGGGTGCAACCGGTTCAACGTCCATCTTCTCTCCCGTTTTGCGCGTGAACGTCGTATTGACCCGGATGAATTTCTGCGCCGGATCTTCATCTCCCGCGGCTTCACCTGCTACCAGATGGAACAGGCGGTCAGTTCGCGGCTGCCGCTGTTTTTGGAGTCCATCGGTTCGAACATCGCGATGATTTTCGGCCTGCTCGACACGTTCTATGATGAGCAGGCGTCGTTCCGGGAAGTGCAGCAAATTCTGCGGCGACTGCTCGGGACCTTGCAGGAGATCAAAGCAAGCGGCGTTTCCGTGCTGCTGGCATGCACGGAATGGAACGTCCTGCCGAAGGAACGCAACCAATTGTTTACGACGCTCAAGACCGGGATGGATACGATTTACCGTCTCACAGACGATGGCACCAATCGGCCGGTGTTGTTGCTGGAGAAAGGGACAATGACCAGACAAGGTTCTCTTCAAGAAAAGCGGACCACGGATGAACACGGATTGATACGGATGTGACGGATTTATTCGGACAAGACCATCTGTGGAAATCCGTGCGGTTTCCGTGTGATCCGTGGTTAAAAACATGAGCATGGGAGACGAAAGGAGCAATTGAGTATGGGGCGGACAGTCCCGACGTTTACCAATATCATTGACAGCGAAATCGCGAGTTGGTCGAAGTATCGCCGGGGGCTTCGCAAAGAGGACCAGGATGTGTTCGACGACGTCTTCCGTGCGGCGAAACTCCACCTCGCGGAAAATTTTTATGCGATGCGAACAATTCCTTTTGAGAGCATTGTCGTTTCCATTGCAGTTGAGCAACGAAAGTTGATTAAACAGTTGCAGGATCGGATCGTCCGGCTCGAAGGCCGGCTCGCCGATGAGAAACCATAAAATACCCACTGCTGGTCGGGAGCTCTGCTCCCAACTTTCCTGGCAGGATTGTGTTGAAACAATTCATTCTCAATCCCCATGTGGTCCATGCCCCACACACTCACCGGTTGGTTATTCGATTGTTATCCCTCCTCGCGGGGCATCACGCTCTGGTTCATCGATGAGAACGGCGAAAAACATCGCTGCTTCCGCAAGTTCACACCCTCATTTTTTCTTCATCTGACCGCGTCCGACATCCGGCGGGCCGAGGTCCTTGCTGAGCGCTGCCCGGTCCCTGTCACGGCCACACACACAACGAAAACAGAAATCTATTCCGGCGATCCGCTCGACGTGCTTGAGGTGCACGTGCATGACACGACCCGCTTCCGCGACGTTGTGTGGTACTACGAGCGTTTCTTCCCGCACTTCGCATTTTTTAATTCCGATATCCTCGTCGCACAACTGTTCTTGTATGCGACGCAGCTTTTTCCGCTCGGCTTCGGCGACTACGAGATCGATGAACAAGGGGAACTCATCGGTTGGACGCTGCACGATTCGCGCGAAGCCACGGACTATGCACTCCCGCCGTTTTCCATCATGTTACTCCGGAACGGAAACGATTTCGTTCCGCCGAAATACCAGAAGCGTCTTCAGCTCGAGGTGACCTACGAGGATCGTACGTATGTGCTCGAGCAGGAAACAGGGGAAGAAGTTTTGGAATCGCTGAACTGGCACCTGCATCGGTACGATCCGGACATTATTCTGACCGACTATGGTGATGCAGTCCTGATGCCGAAATTGACAGCGCTGGCACAACAACACAAGGTGCCGTTGCTTCTGAATCGCGATCAGGATGTGGGATATGTGACGACGAAGGAGTCGAGCTTCTTTCAGTACGGGAAGATTGTCCACAAGGACGGAGCGTTTGAGCTTGCCGGGCGATGGCATGTGGACGCTACCAACTCGATGACGGTTGCCGAGGCGGATCTGGACGGCTTGTTCGAGATGGCGCGCCTGACACAAATGTGCGGCCAGCGGCAGGGGCGGGCGAGCATTGGTACGTCGATGTCGTCACTCCAGTTGTCGTGGGCGTACCAGCACGATATCCTGATCCCGTCGAAGAAGCGTGAGCCGGAAGACTTCAAATCGGCTGCCACGCTCCTGCTGACCGATCGGGGCGGACTCATCTTCAACCCGCCTCTCGGCTATCATGAAGAGGTGGCGGAGCTCGATTTCGTGTCGATGTATCCGACGATCATGGTCACGCACAACGTTTCGCCGGAGACGGTAAACTGCCGGTGCTGCAAGAACAACAAGGTGCCGGAGCTTGGCTACTCAATTTGTGAGAAGCGCGAAGGCATTGTGCCGGCGACGCTCAGGGCGGTTGTGAAGAAACGGGCGTACTACAAGGCAATGAAGAAGAAGTACAAGGGAAAGGACGAGGTGTTGTTTCGGAAGTACGACCGCCGCCAGAATGCATTGAAGTGGATGCTTGTCAGTTGCTTCGGCTACCTCGGCTACAAGAATGCCCGGTTCGGCAAGATCGAAGCGCACGAATCGGTCAACGCGTTTTCCCGCGATGCGATCCTGATGGCAAAGGAAATTGCCGAGGAGCATGGGTTCCATCTCCTCCACGCCATCATCGATTGCGTCTGGATCAAGAAAGAGGGGGCGACGGAGCAGGAGTACGAAGAGCTCGCCCGTACGATTTCCCGCAGAGTAGGGATCGATATTTCATTGGAGGGAATTTACAACTGGATTCTGTTCCCGGCGTCGAAAATGGATCCCGATATCACGACAGCGAACCGGTACGTTGGGTGGTATCACCACGACGAGATTAAGATCCGGGGCATCGAAGCCCGCCGGCGCGATACACCGAAGTTCATCAAAACCATGCAGACGGCAATGCTGAACCGGATGTCCGGCGCGCACAACGTTGAAGATGTGCGGGGACTGGTTCCCGATCTCCTCGAGATCGTGCGGAATGCCGTTGCCGTTCTGCGGAGCGGGAAAGCAAACCCGATGGAGCTGGTCCTCTGTCGTCATATCACCAAAGAGGCGGATGAGTACACGAACAACAGCCTCAGTGCCGTGGTTGCGAAGCTGGTGCAGGAGATGGGGGTGCCGCTCGCAGCCGGAGAGTCGATCGAGTTCATCATTCTCGATCAATCGGGTAAGAAGAGGCCCGAGAAGGCGAAGCCGCTTGCCCTCTATGCATTTGAGGATGGGTATGACATTGAACAGTACACGGAGTTTACGTTGAAGGCGGCAGAGACGCTCCTCTTTCCGTTTGGGTACGATGTGCAAACGCTCAAGGATGAACTCGGCCTCACACCGCCGGTACAAAAGAAAGCTTCGCGGCGTGGCCGCCAGCTGCATGCACATCCGGAAGCATCTGCAAAACAAATTCCGCTGTTCCAGATGCGCGTTGGGAACTAGGAAGGTGTCACGCACTCGACACAAACTTCATAAATCATTATTCAGTGTTCGATATTGGACATTGCCCGGAACTTCAAGTATTTCCGGCTGAATATCGAATATCGAACAAGGAATGACGAATAATGAAGTGGTTTTTTGCTTGCTGAGAACCGAGGCACACAAAAAGGGAAAGCATCAGTGAAACGGGAACCACCAAACGCAGGACGCGGAGCGGGATTCAACCCGCCGAACAGATTTGAATCGGTTGTCGTGGAGAAAGCGCCGGGGGACTTCGCCGAGTATTTTGTGGATCCCGAGCCCGATCGTAACATCCTCACAAAATTCTACATCGATCACACGAAATCCATTCTTGCGAAAAACGACAGCCCGGATATCCCATTCACATTCAGTCTGAACCCATACCGCGGCTGCGAGCATGGGTGCATCTATTGTTACGCACGTCCAACACACGAATACCTCGGATTCTCCTCGGGATTGGATTTTGAAACCAAGATCATGGTCAAGCACGATGCGCACACGCTGCTCGAACGGCAATTCCGCCATCATGGGTGGAAGCCGCAGGTCGTGATGCTCTCCGGCGACACCGACTGCTATCAGCCTATCGAGCGAAAGCTCGGTATCACGCGCAAATGTCTGGAGATTTTTCTTCAGTATCGTAATCCGGTGTCGATCGTCACGAAGAATGCTCTCATTCAGCGCGATGCCGATCTCCTGAAGGAACTCGCATCGCTCAATCTTATCCTCGTCACGATCAGCATCACTTCGCTCAATCATGACCTCATCCGAAGAATGGAGCCGCGGACATCGACGCCGGCAAAGAAGCTCGAAACTGTCGAACTCCTCGCCAACGCAGGAGTCCCTGTTGGAGTAAATGTTTGCCCCATCATCCCGGGCTTGAATGATTCCGAGATCCCGTCGATTCTGGAGGAAGTTTCCCGCCGGGGCGCGAAGCATGCAAGCTACACCGTCGTACGGCTTCCCAATGCGGTAAAGGATCTCTTTGTCGATTGGCTGCAGCGGGAGATGCCAGAGCGTGCTCCGGCGATTCTCAACCGCATCCGTGACGTGCGCAACGGCAATCTCTCATGCTACGACTTTGGCGAACGACTCAGGGGCGAAGGACAAATCGCGGAGGCCATTGAACAACTGTTTCGCTCGAGCTGCAAGCGGTTTCACCTGAATGAGACGAAGGTATCACTCTCCGCCGAACACTTCCTCAGGAGTGCTGCCACACAGATGGAGATTTTCTGACATCGCCTACTGCCCATTTTGACCCCCTTTTGGACATTACAATTACTGCAGAGAGGCGGTCGTTTCTCCGGAGATCATCTTCCCTTGCCCCGATTCTTTCAACCCCGGCTCGTCCAGGCGGCCGGAGGAATTGGGGTCACGATCACTCATCCCAGCTGTGAATCGAGTGATGCACTATGCATCAATGACCTGGGAACGATTTGGCAGCTGTCTCCGTCCAAACCCGAAAGTGGACGATGCTGCGCTATCAATGATCACGATGGCCGCAAAAGCCGCGAGATCCCGTGCCCAAGTGAGGGAATAGAACCCGGAAGATGGAGATCTTTTAATACTCCCCGTCTCTCCACTCCTTGATTTTTTTCTTCTTTCTTGATACAATTGCATCGCCGCTGTAGGTGCAAAAAGCACATTGTGAGGCCTGCGGTTATCTTTTACCTGTTTCACTACACACACGCACAACGCCCATGGCAATTACAGTCCGCAATCTGACGAAGTACTATCGTCAAGAGCCGGCCATCGATGACATCTCATTCGATGTGAAAACCGGCGAGATCCTCGGCTTTCTCGGCCCCAACGGCGCCGGGAAAACGACGACGATGAAAATCATCACCTGCTACATGCCGCCGACCTCTGGAACTGTGGACGTCGATGGCTTTTCGATAGCAGAGCAATCGCTCGAGGTGAGGCGAAAAATCGGTTACCTGCCCGAGCTGAATCCGCTCTACCTCGACATGAATGTCGTTGAGTATCTCGAGTATGCGGCTCAGCTGCATGGTCTTGACTCAGCACGAACACGGCATCAGCTCGCGCAAATGGTCGAACTTTGCGGCCTGAAGGATGTCCGCCACAAGGACATCGGCGAACTCTCGAAGGGATACCGGCAGCGTGTCGGCCTTGCGCAGGCGATGATCCATGAGCCGGACGTGTTGATTCTGGACGAGCCGACAAGCGGTCTCGATCCCAATCAGATCGTCGAGATTCGTAATCTCATCAAACAGATTGGACGGGCGAAGACTGTCATCCTCTCGACGCACATTCTTTCCGAGGTGCAGGCGACCTGCGACCGCGTCATCATTATTAATGAGGGATCGATCGTCGCTGACGGGACGCCAACGGAACTTCAGGAGAAGTTCCACGGCGCAGAGTCCGTCTCTCTCGAGCTCAAGGCGGCCGTGTCTGACCCTATGATTGAGGTCTTCCCGAAAATCAAATCGTTGGCCGGTGTTGAGTCGGTTGCGTACGGTGGCGGATCGGACAACGTCCATCGCTTCACCGTGTACGTTGCGAAGGGAGGCGATGTGCGCGAAGAATTGTTCAGGCAGGCTGTCAGTGAGAAATGGGTGTTGCTGGAGATGTCACGAAAAGGAACAAGCCTTGAAGAAGTGTTCCACAAGCTGACGCAAACGGAAGACGGAAAAGAAGGTGAATAGTGAAGAGTAAACAGTGAACGGACAACTTGAAACTTTGAACTTTTAACTCAAAACTCGAAACTGAAAACTCAAAACTGAAGGTTCTAGTGCTGGTTCAAATAAGTTTTCTTGTGTTTTGCATTTCGACGATTTCGATAGCGTAGGAAGTCGTTGATCGCTGTGGTGACTTCGTTGTGAGACTTGTAATCTGAGTTCGTAAAGACAAAGCGTTTGAGTTCGGTGAACTGACATTCAATGTGATTGATCCAAGATGCATTGGTTGGAGTCCAGACCAAGATAACGTTGTTGTCTCGTGCCCATCGAGCGACTTCCGGTCTTTTGTGTGGCGAGAAGTTGTCGAGGATCATGTAAATCCGTTCTTTGATAGGATAGCGAGTGCGCATCCACCCGAAAGCTCGCAAGACCTCGTTCCAGCGTTTGCGCCGACTGGAGTATCCCCAGAGGCGGTCTTTCTTGGTGTCGAGAAAGGCAAGCCACTGTCGAGTTCCATGTGGCCTGGTATAAGTTGCTGGCAAACGATCTGGGTGTGAAGCACGTGCCCAGGTTCTACCAGCGATGGGTCGGAGTTCCAAGGGACCCATTTCATCATAGCACAGGACGTGCGAGCGAGGTGGAATCTTCTTGTAAAGTCGATCTATGCGTTTTTTTTAGAACGGAACGCTGGATCGTTTGACTCTTTCCACGTCTTTGTGCGTTGCAGATGAACGCCCTCTTCTTTGAGGATCGTTCGCAAAGTCTCCAAGCTGATCTTGCGCACCACCTTGACCAGGAGAATGTGTTCACGGAGCTTTTCCAGAGACCAGTGTGTGAAAGGACAGCCCAGCAATTTTGGCGGAGACAGGGCAATCTCGACAATATCTGCTCTGATCTCAGGCACAAACTCTACTGGACGGCCGCTGCGAGCCCGTTCCTTGAAGAGAGCGATTCCCTTGACATTGAACTGGCGAATGAGCTCTCGGATATACTCCTCGTGCAGGCAAGTGACTCTGGCTATCTCTTGCACGGTATGACCGTGTGCGGAATGGATGATCACCTGAGCCCGACGGAACGGTGTCCGGCTCTTGCCATGACGCAGAATCCGTTGGATGTGATTACCTTCTGCATTTGTCAAAGAACGAACGAATGAACTCATGGAGGGATCCTTTCTCTCTGGCTCCCTCAAATCTGCACAATCTAACTCTAAAGTACAAGATTACTTTTTAGAATCGGCACTAGGTAAGCGAATTCAATGATACGCGAAGCAATCCAAAAACTGGCATCCCGCGAAAACCTTTCCAGGCAGGAGTCGTTCGAAACCATG
>Ga0116138_1000885_pt1 | contig 17135 bp, 15 predicted proteins | sample June2015DPH_20_1_2_FD_88971 | JGI IMG/M metagenome (GOLD analysis project Ga0116138, IMG submission 88971) | Peatland microbial communities from SPRUCE experiment site at the Marcell Experimental Forest, Minnesota, USA - June2015DPH_20_150 | ecosystem: Environmental > Terrestrial > Soil >... | reverse complement strand
TTGCAACGTTTCTCGCACCCTGAAATTCAAGCTTTCTTATCTTCTCAGCCGCAATCCAAACTGGGTCCTGCAATGCCTTCACCTAAGCAAATCACAATCTTACCTACTGAATGCACTATAAACTTTCGGTGACAATACCTTCCTAACGCGACAAACTCCAGTTCTAGTCGGCTTTCGTTAACAGAAAGACATAACTTCTTTTGCAAAAGTATTGTATGGATACTCCAAGGTGAATGCAATTTGAGAATAGGTTTCTTTGTTTATGAGTATCCACCCAAGCTCGTGGGGGGCTTGGGCACATATGCCCAATATATGACGCGTGAATATGTTCAGTTGGGTCATGATGTTTCAGTCTTTACGCTTAATCAGGGCGACTTGAAGACAACCGAGATTCTGGAAGGAGTGGATGTCCAGCGGCCATTGATTGCAGACGCGAGCAACGTTTTTCCGATGTTCGTGGTCGATGATTTGAAAAGATGGGGAACAAACATCAGATTCTTCAACGACATATTCATCTACAACATTCTGAGTTCAACGAAGTTCCTGAACGAGTTGATCAAGAAAAGAGGCTATCATTTCGATGTAGTGTGCGTCCACGACTGGCTGAGCTGCATTTCAGGGCTCATAACAAAAAACGAGACCAAGATACCTGTGGTCTTCCACGTTCACAGCACCGAGTGGGGCAGGAGTGGAGGGCATGGCTCCGAGGTTGTCTCGCATCTTGAAGAGGCCACGGCTCAAAATGCGGACAGAATAATAACGGTAAGCAACGCAATGCAGGACGATTTGACAAGACACGGTTGGCCTCAGTCAAAAATAAGCGTAGTGTGGAACGGCGTAGACCCAGACCAGTATGATCCAAAAAAATGCAGAAATGATGATGTGCAGCAGATAAGAGAGGAGTATGGAATCCCCAAGGACTGGAACATGATTCTTTTTCTTGGAAGGCTGACATGGGTGAAAAGCGTCAAGAACCTGGTCCAGGCGATGCCCTTGGTCTTCGAGGAGTTTCCAAAGACAAAACTTGTGATTCTGGGCAAGGGTGAAGAGCAGAGTGACATCATTGAAATGTCGAACAGGCTTGGAATCAAAGATAAGGTTGTTTATCGGTTTGAGTTTGTCCCGGAAGCTGAGAGGATACTGCACTATGCCGCGTCAGACGTGTGTATCTTCCCGTCAGTCTACGAACCATTCGGCATAGTAAGCTTGGAAGCAATGTCCATGGAAAAACCGGTTGTCGTAGGCGCTCGAGGAGTGGTCGGCTTCCGCGAACAAGTCATCGGCTCAGGCCCCGATCAAAACGGAGTACACGTCAACGGAGAAGACCCTGCAGACATAGCATGGGGAATAAAAGAAACCCTCAGGGACCCGAAGAAAGCAAAGGTCTGGGGCGAAAACGGACGCAAAAGGGTTCTGGACTATTTCACATGGAAAAAAGCCGCTGAAAACACGTTGGAAGTGTACAGCAAGTCAGTCGAAACGGGAGGCTAGACCCGATTATCCTGGTGCCTTAAGAACAGAATATTCTTTATCTTGCAAAGCGGTCGTTCTTCCAGACGTCTGCAGTGTCGTTGTAGCCTCTTTTTTCCCAGAAGCCCGCTTCTTTTGTTGCAGTGAATCTTATCCGTGTCACCCATAAAGCGCTCTTGTACCCGTATTTGCTGGGAACAACAAGTCGCAACGGGAACCCATAGCCTTCTTCCAGCGGTTTTCCGTCAAGTCTGTAAGCCAAGAGTGCGCCATCGCCTGAAAGCTCTGACAATGAGAGTGAAGTCGCGTAACCATCTGCGCACTCAAATGTGACAAACCTGGCCGTTTCCTTAGGCCTGACCAGCTTGACTATCTCTCCGAAACGAATGCCTTCCCACCTGCAATTAAGAACGCTCCACCCTTCAACACAGTGAAAATCACTCACAGACTGGACTTTCGGGAGTTTTAAAATTTCGTTCCAACCAAATTTCAACGGTTTTTCAACTTCACCCTCTATTATCAGGATGTAGGTTTTCAAGTCGATTTTGGGGTTAGATCGTGTGATGCCAGGGTGATCTATTCCCCATCTTAGAAGTCTTTTGATAGGGGTTTGGCCCGGCGGCAACCTGTCACGTTGCTTTTCTTGATTGTCTGAAGTCATGCTTGTTCAAAGGGGAAATGGGCTGGCATTGAAAATAAAGGTTTGCTGGAGTCTCCTTGGTTGAACGGAAGAGTCAATCTCTGGTCTTTTCCATGAAGCTCGTGAGCTGCCTTTGACTCTTTTGTTCTCTAGCAAAGTTTGAGATTTTGACACCTATTCTGCGTGCCTCAGACTCGTTTTGGTCAAGAAACTTCTCTAGAAGTTCCCTGACGCTTCCTTTCATGGCTTCACGGCTGTTTGTGGGGCTTTCAAGGGTTTTTGATCTCGAGTGAATGCTCATGTCGGTTGTGATTACAATTATTCCGACAGTTTTGTATGCTAAACCGTCCTTTGTGATTGTGGCATGGATTTCATTGCACAGTTGATCCGTTTTTTCCAGAATGAAGCTCAGCTCTCGGGAGTCGTGTTTTAAGGTTGAGATTCTGCTGATTGATGTGGCTTCGCCTTTTTCTTGAACGGGCTCATCGTCTATTCCGAGGGAAGCGTTGTGAAAATAGGTCGCCAGAGTCTTCCCGAAAACGGCGATTAGTTTTTGCATGTCATAGTCTGATAGGTCAAAGATTGTGTTAATCCCTAGCCTTTGCATTTTCGCTCTGGTTTTTGTTCCGACGCCGATGAGTCGACTCACGGGTAGCGGTGCAAGAAACGCTGTGACCTGCTCTGGTGTGACGATGGTTAGGCCGTCGGGTTTTTTGGTGTCAGCTGCGATTTTTGCCACTAGCTTGTTGGGTCCAACGCCGATTGAGCACGTGAGTTTCTGTTGGCGCAGTATTTCATTCTTCACGTTCTCGGCCAGCTTTCGGACCTCTTCAAAACTTCCGATTGTTCGCTGGGTAACCTCGAGATAGGCTTCATCTATTCCGACCTGTTCAAAACGGTCGGCGAAACCCTTCAGGGTGTCCATTACTTTCCGGGAGATTTCCTCGTAGAAAAGGTAGTCCACTGGCAAGAACACTGCATTGGTATTCTCCAATTTCTTCTTGGCCAAGAAAATGGGTATTCCTGATTTCACGCCATATTCTCTAGCGATATAGTTAGCGGTGCTCACAGCTCCGCTGTCTTCGGTTCGTCCCGAATACACGCAGACTACGACAGGCCTATCTTTTATGGAGGGAGTCCTCAGCTCCTCGCATTGGGCAAAGAAATAGTCCAAATCCACGAGCATGACTACCCTTAATTGCAAAGGCTGCTGACCCGTAAATGAGAATTGCCGCTGAACATTTACGTCTTCTGCTGGTCAGAAGGAAACAACCTCATCCCCAGCTCGCGCAACCTATTCACTGCTGGATTAGCCGATTAAACTTAATGTAAAAGAAATGGAGACTTCTCCCGCAAAACCCTCTTTTTCTGCGTCAGAATCTGGTGCGCCTTGACGTTTGTGAAGAGTGGCTCTGCTCTCGGGACAAAGCAGACAAGTGACGGGTGAACAAAAAAGGGGTAAGACGGAAAAACATAATTGAGCTTTACGGTTCAGGCAAAGCAAAGTGTGATGCTATAAGAAAGTTTCATAGTGGTTTTATTCCCAGAGAACCGTACACGGTCATGAATGCTGAAGACCTTTCCGAAGATGATGTTGAACGTGGAGAATGGCTTGACATTGAAGTCGAAAGCTAAACCGATTCTAGGATATTCTGACACGTCAACGGTTAAACTTGATTTTGACGGTAAGAAGTATAGAGTAGTGAAGTATTGGGCAAAAAGAATCTGCATGTTTTTCAAACTTCAAGGATTCCGCATTCTGAAGTCAAGCCCTAATAATTATCATGTTGTTTTCAATCGTTCAGTCTCATGGACTGAAAACCTGCATATTATGAATTGGGCTGTGCTTATGGTTGAAGGAAAACAACTAAGGCCTTTAACAAGATATGTGGTTATGCAGGCTATCAAAGAATCAAGCTGTCTGAGAATTGGAAAGAAAAAGGAGAAGCCTGTTCCTAGAACTGTTTTCGAGTTTGGAGAACAGAGTAACGAGATTAAGAACTATTTGATTTTTTGGAGAATGTGTAGAAAATTTTGAAGCGCGCGCTTCCTCTGCGTCGCTTCCTTAGGCTTATTGCCACACTGTCAAAGATATGCACAACTTTATATCAGTTCTATGCATAAACGAAAACTATAAGCATCTGTCAAGACTTAAGTGACACAAATGTGGGAAATTGGATTTCTGATTCCAGCAGTTTTGTCCCTACCACTGGTTGCCTATCTGATTCGCCCGAAGGCAGTTACTAGGCTAGTGCACAAGCTCACTCCTCATAGTGTTCAATGCTATCTGGAGAACCCAGAACTAGAGACAAAGGACTATGGAACTCTTTATGGGTTCGCCGTTTTATTCGTTGGCTTTTTCATCGTAGTTTCATTTGCTACTGTTATAAACGTGGTTTTTGGATATGAGACGCTCTCGCCTGAGGATGCCAAGAGGCTTGCTGTGTTGATTTCAAGCTTTGCTGTTGCTTTTGTGTACGTTGGCTTGTTTTTCAACCTATACTTCAATGAAAAGGTCTGGAGGCAATCAAAAAGAGATAGGAACTTGGGGCTAATTGCAGTACAATATCTTGTTGAAACAGGTTTGAGATTAGTGAACATTGGCATACCCCTCTTCGCGCTTTCTTCTTATTCGCTTATTCTCCTAGCCTTCAACACAAAGATTGCTTTGCCACAAGTGCTCAACACCTTCCTAATTTACACAATGAGTCTAGTATTATGTCTTAGCATATGTTGTTTCGTGATAGGCGGAATGCTCAAACTCGACAAATCGAATAAGGATGTAACGATACAACTACTAGAATGGTTCAAGGATTTCGAACCAGACAAAAAGAAAATGAACGATTCTGTTTTTCTTCCGAGAGTCATTGACTACAGCAAGCAAGAATTGGCAGAAGACTTGCGATTTGTAGACTTAGATTTGAAAAAACCTTTTGAGTTGCTATACCTGGCAAGAATATGCGGAAACGATTCCGAAAAGCAAGAGGTCTCTGATACCATTGCCAATCTTATCAAGGCGTTAAGAACGAAAGAGAGCAGGCGATTTATCGAGATATTACACGATACCAAAGAAGACCATACCTTGAGCAACTTGAATGATATCATATATTCAACAGAAATGTCATTTGTCCGAAGCAAGAGGCCACTAAAATTGGCGACTGCCGCAACAGCCGTTCTCTTTATTTTTGACGTTATAGAAACAATCATCATAGTAATGAGCTTCCTTGGAGTACACCTATTTGGATGACGAGAAAAGCCGATTACATCATTCAGAAGATTTCTTTTCAGCCCTTCAGATAGCCTCCTTAGCGCGCGCTAAGAGCTTGCTATTTTTTCCCTCAGCTTAGTAATCGACGTAACATGGTTCTCCTCAAGGACTGCTCCAACTGTTTTATCGTAGTGATAGCCAAAATGCTTTTGTATGTCTGGTGCAACTTCTCCTATCTGAGCATCGCTACGAAATTGTCTAAACGGTCCAGTTTCCTTTCTACCTCTTTCGAAGACTTTTTTGTACGGCATGCTTGAAACCTCCTCAAAGATACTATTATGAAAACTGGCAACTAAATATAATTCTTTCTATGTTGTCTTCTAAACCAGTGTACGCGGTGTCTGTTTGTTTCTGTCTGTGTGTCTGTCTTTGTCTGTCTGCTTGTGTGTGTGAGTCAGTCACTCTCTCACAGAGACAGACTCTCTCAGACTCTCTCTCTGTGTGTGTCAGAGTATGAAGTAAGAGAGAAAGAGATAGAAGAAGAGTAATAGAAAGAAGAAAAAGATAAAACTTTACCCCAACGTGCGCCTTTTTCGAGGCTATGAAGAGACAAGACTTGCTTGGGATTACGGTCTTGTTACATGTAGCAATAGTCTTTCTCCGTTGCGATTGTAGACTCCAACGTTTTTTTCGTTCGTAAATGGGAAGCCCACAATCATGAGTACAGGTCCAAAAAAGTGGTTCAGATCAGTGTTGGAGGGCGTTATGTTTCCAGATGGATGAGAATGTGCTGTTCCGACGATGGAGAAGTCCATCGGCAACATGTGTAGCCTAATGTTGGCAAAGCCTCGTCCATAGTTTGCAAGCGGAGGAACAACGAGTTCGTTGACTGCAATCAGATCCTTCTTCTTCTCGCCTCTGAGCAGCAGAATGGTTTCCCTAGGATAGACGCTTTTGGCGCCTTCGAAAACTGTTTGCAGTAGTTCCTGACTGATAGAAATGGCAGCGTATTTTGGCACAGACCCTTTGAAGTTCTCCCACGCTTAAGTGCTTTTCGAAGCGCGCACAAGATGAAAGACACGGTTTTTTCCCATCATTTTGTAACAATTTACCGTAACAATCTTGGAATTCCTTTTTTTTCCAAAAGAAAAGCGCAGGCTGGAAAAATCTTTTATTGATGGAACGGCATAGTGCAGTGTTCTCAATATTGGGGCTGGATTGCTTTGGAGAACGAAATAAAGGGTCTTTTGAAACGTCTGACTGAAGCGCCTGGTGTCTCTGGATACGAGATGGATGTTGGAAAGATAATTTATCATGAGCTTGAAGGACATGTCGATTCGATTGAAACAGATAATTTCGGCAACGTGATATCGCTGAAAAAGGCCAGTGTGAAGGACGGCCCAAAGATCATGCTTGCAGGGCACATGGATGAGATTGGGCTTCTCGTTAAACACATTGATGAAAAGGGCTTTCTACACTTCGAAAGAATTGGCGGAGTCTTTCCACTGTCCTTATTTTCTCAGCCTGTGACCATCCATTGTAAGAAAGGTCCTGTGAGTGGCTTAACATACTGCAAGCCTCCTGAAACACCCGAAGAAGCCAACAAGATGCCTGAGGTAAGGACGTTTTTCATTGACATAGGGGTCAAGAGCAGGGCCGAGGCTGAGAAGCTAGGTGTCCGAATAGGAGATTCAGTCACTTTTGAACGCCCATTCAAAGTTCTCGGAGGGAGAAACATTCTTGCCAGTAAGGCATTTGACGATCGTGTTGGCGTCTGCGTGATAGTACAGACTATGAAAAACATTGCAAAAGAGAAACTTGAAGCGAACGTGTACGGTGTGGCGGATGTCCAAGAGGAAGTTGGCTGCCGTGGAGCGCAAGTTGCAGCCTTCAAGATCGCTCCCAACATGGCCATAGCCGTCGACATAACACCTGCATTAGACATTCCAGGCATCGCCGAGAAAGATCAAATCACAAGGCTTGGCGGAGGTCCGGCAATCAAAGTTATGGATGTCGCTGGGGGCGCTTTGGGTTTAATCTCTCATCTAAAGGTGAGAGAGCTTCTGGTTTCAACCGCGGAGGAGGAGAAAATTCCGTATCAAATGGAAGTCCTGCCACGGGGTTCTACTGACGCCGCCACGATTCATTTGACCAGGGAGGGTGTTCCCAGTGGTGTGATATCCATTCCAACGAGATATGCCCACTCATACGAAGTCTTGGATGTCAATGATGTCGTCAACGCCATCAGGCTCTTGACAGCCAGCGTCAGAAAAGTTCGGAAAGGCTTCAGTTTCAAGTACCCGCGCTGAAATTCATCGATCGTAGCATTTCGACTTGCACGCTAATAATACTCTCATATAATCTTGTGTTTTTCGTGTTTTGCCCTGTGTTTCAGCTCTTAAAAGATTGCCCCAAAAATTGAGTCGGGGGCGGGGTTGTATTCTTGCTTTTCTGGCATTGCAAGACGGTTCCTGCGGTCGAACGGCTCAGCCTCCACCCGTTCGCAGTATTCTCTAAGTTCATCGTCAAATTGAGTTAGCTTTCTTTGCAAAGTCATTTTTCTTGGCCTTCTTTGTGTATTAGGGCCTTCTCCTTTCCTCAATTTCTTCGACTCATGCGCGTCCACAGGGCACCCAGTATTATGGTCATAGCTAGCATGAACCAAAAAAGCAAGATCATTGTGCGCGTAGAGTCTTGGAACAGCTCTTCAAACATTGCAGATCAAGTAAAACATTCTCCTCAGAGTTTAAAAGCCAGATTTCGATGTTTAGAATGATGACAGCGAGGCTATATGTCCAGGAGCGGAATACTTCCTATTCACGGTCGCGGCTGTAGGTCCATACACTTTCACGCATAATCTTTTGTCCTGGCAACCCTTTGAAGCGAAAAACTTGGGACTGTGTCTTGCTTGCAAGAAGAGAAGCTTGGTCCGCGCCTTTTTTGACGGAAGCTTCTTTCCCTTGATCACTCGCAAGATCACGCTCATTCTGTTTCAATTAAGTACTTATGTGGCTCAGCGCGCGCTCGCTGTTTAATGATGATGCATCAATGCGGCATCAGTGCGCGAGGTGAGGTTGCGTTTGCGTCAGGGTTGCATTGTACGGCGAGGCGACATGAATTGTTGTTGCCTTGTCTCTTCTTGGAACCTGGAGAAGTGCTCGTGAACCACTTTCCATCCTGAATCTTGCTTCGTCAGGACAGATGTAACACGTGAAGTTACGTCAAATGGCCTGTTTCTGATTACTCCCTGATAATGTGTAGTAAAAGTGGCAACGGCTGTGTCTCCAAGAACGTTTGCTGCAAAATCCTTCAACTCGTAGCTATAGTTGGAGAGAACCTTGAATGCCCCGAACTCATTTTCCAAAGCTTGCGAAGCCTCCTGTCTCGCAAAAGGAGGCCAGTCGTCAAATTTGTTATAACGTTCATCAATTAGTGCTCTAACTGCACCTTCATCTCTGTTCTTTATCCCGTCAAGTCTCTTGACTACGACGTTCTTGACTTCATCCTCCATGGACGACCCAGCCCCAGTCTGGTTTTCAGGCAATCCGATTAGCTTCGTTCCGCAGTGTTTGCAGAAGCTGTCTCCCTCTCCGATTTCTCCTCCACACTTTGGACATTTCGACAATTAACATCCCCACTCAAAGTACCTTCTTCTTGTCTATTAGGTTTTTCAAAACGCTATTTCAGGTGAAAAATGTCGCAATCATTGAACGAGTGCTACATTCTTTTGGCCTATTGGATAATCATAACGATACCTTGACCCCCATAATGTTTCAATCCAATTAGCCGTCCAGTTCCCCTGACGACGACTGCTAAAATAATACGCAATATGGCGTGCAATCGTTTTTCTGTGCTATTCTTTCCTGTTAATGGCTCGGGCGCGTCAAAGTGTGTTGGGATCAAAACCCAATTAAGTGTAATCTGTTTTTTTCTCTCTGGACAGTTTTCGCATTGGATGATTGGCGGTTGTTAAAACTCGAAACATACGACGCGTTCATGAACATGGCTATCGATGAGGCCATTCTGAACGCCAGAATTGAAGGTCTCATCACGGATACTTTGAGGTTCTACCGTTGGAAACCCTCCGCTGTTTCCATAGGAAAATTCCAGAGGGTCGAGGAGGAAGTGCAGCTGGAAAACTGCACGGAGCGAGGCATCGACGTCGTAAGGCGGATTACGGGAGGAGGCACGGTGTACCACGACGCTGAAGACGAGATCACCTACAGCGTGGTAGCAAGCAAAGAGAGCTTGAAAGCGAACGACATAGCCGAGGTTTATGCAAGAATCTACTCTGGCCTAACTGAAGCGCTGGGTGTTCTGGGTGTAGCTGCAGACTTCAATGAAGGCAGCGCGAAGGCATGCCCGAACCTGACGGTTAATGGCAGGAAAATTTCTGGAAGCGCTCAGTGCCACAAGCGCGGGGTCGTCCTCCAGCATGGAACAATTCTTGCCGACGTCAACTTGGAAAAAATGTTCGCATGCCTCCGCGTTCCTTGGGCCAAAAACTGCGTGCAGGTCGTAGCCGTCGCAAGACAAAAAATCACTTCGCTGCGTAATGAACTCGGGAAAAACGTTTCAGCAGAAGAGATGAATCAAGCCTTGATCGAAGGTTTTCAGAAGGCTTTGGGCATAAAACTAGTTAGCGGGGAACTGACATCCCATGAACGTGAGCTTGCAGAAGCACTTTGCAGACAAAAATACGTTACTGATGATTGGAATCTTCGGGGTAGAAGCAGCGACTAAGCGTACCATTGATGCTGTCCATGTGACGAAATGATAGCCTCTTGTTCCGCGATTGTTACGGTTGCGCCCTATATGCAAAGGCTTGTTTGAAGTCTAAGAAGGCTTATTAGACTTTGCAACATACCGAGGTACGGTGAGGGTGCAGGAATGGGCCAAGCTTCAGAATATGAGCACAGGAAAAAGCTGAATAGAATAAGGGAGGACACGAACAAAAGGGTGAATGATGTAAGAGATCATTTTGTGAAGATCGAGAAGGTCAAAACAGAAGCATTAAAGAAGACTGAAGAAATAAGGCGTTCAGCCGAAAAAGACATGACAAAGTTGGAAGAAGAAATCGCAAAATCAGACTTAACAGCAGAAGTGAAGAAAACACTCACCTCTGACATCGCCCTACTGAGGAAAGAAATCGAAGACAAGGCTACTGAATTAAGAACTCGACTCACGGCGATTGCGATACCACCCTAGCAGTTGAGTCACTTCAAAATTCGCCTTGACTCAAGCTCTCTGTCCAGTCTCTTGTGTCTCCTTAGTGTTCAAGACGTACATACACGCGCCTGACACTTCTGATTTTTTCCAGGCATGCATCAACGCATCAAAAAATGATCGCAATCCAACATCAGCGGCACTCGTTCGTGCCCTTCACTAGTGTCCCCAAAACAAGAGAGACAGTGCAGACATGATCGAGTTGTCCGGGGAGGTTTATTCTCCACACTTGACACCTAGAGTCTTTGCCAGCCGTCTTAAGTCACTGTCGCTCATCCACTCAGTCTTGAGATATAGGCATATCCTCTCATCTTTCAACCCCAATCTTCTTGCTTCTTCAACCGCATTGCGGTAGGCTTCAACTTCGGTGGGTCTTTCCGTGTACGCATAACGGCTGTCGAACAGCTCCTTTCCTTCCATGCACTGCTTCACGTGAACAAGCTCGTGAATCACGTCGAGATACACGTCGACTGCATTACCATTGTTTAAGTAGTTGGAATTAACCATAATATGTCCGTTTGACGGGTTGACCCCCATGTAGCCTGCCCAGGTGAACTCTACCTTCAGGTTGCGAAGCACTTCTCCAGTTTCCTCGCCGAATATTCTCTTGACTGCCTCGACCTTCTCGAAGCCCCTGAAGTATTCCGCGAACGAGTGCGGCGATCCACTGACGAGAATGATTCTGTTGATGTGCAATCTTCGAGCCAGTCGCAGTATTCTAAACATCAAGAGTTCACGCCAATCCAACGTTGCCAACCCCGCGTTTCTTCAGCTGGTCCAAGTTTCTTCGTTACACCAAGTTTCAATTCAGCGTTTCTCGATTCTCCATTTGACGCCTTGAGGTGTGTCCTCAATCGAAATGCCCATGGCTTTGAGCCGTTGCCTAATTTCGTCAGCAGTCTTCCAGTCTTTAGTTTTTCTTGCTCCTTCTCTTTGCAGAATAAGCTCTTCAGCCTCTCTTGACAATTTTCCCTCCTTCTTGACTTCGCCTATGACGCCAAGAACCTTGTCAAACTTAAGCATTAGGCTATAAACTTCTTGCGCCTCCTCTTTGCTCAGCATTTTTCCGTCAAGAAGATTATTAACGTCTCTGACGAAATCGAAAAGTGCAGCCAAGGCCACGCTTATGTTCAAATCATCGTCCATAGCCTCTCCAAAACCCTTTTGCACCCGACCAATCAGCAGCTTAATCTGTTCTCCGCTACCTTTGCCCTCAGCGTCCAACAGGCGGTGGACAAAGTTTGTCAGTCTGTCAAGAGTGTTTTTTGCAGCTTCCAAACCTTCGAACGTGAAGTTGACCTGTTGCCTGTAATGCGTCGCCAGCAGCAGATATCGAATTGCCTTTGGGTCGTAGCCTTTGGTTGTTAAGTCTCGCACGGTGTAGTAGTTGCCCAGCCTCTTCGCCATTTTTCTGCCTTCGACAAGCAAATGCTCACAATGGAGCCAGTAGTTCACGAATTTCTTGTCAGTGGCTGCCTCGCTTTGTGCAATCTCGTTTTCATGATGTGGGAACAAGTTGTCCACGCCGCCGCAGTGAATGTCCAATGTTTCACCCAGATACTTCATCGACATCGCCGAGCACTCGATGTGCCATCCAGGCCTCCCCTTTCCAAACGGCGCCTCCCAAAAGACATCTCCATCCTCTTCGCTCCACGCCTTCCACAACGCGAAATCCTGCGCCTCTTCCTTAGCGTACTCGTCAACTTTCACTCTTGCACCCGGCTTAAGATTTTCAACCTTGATGTTCGCCAGCTTCCCATAGTCCTTAAACTTCGAGATGCCATAGTATATTGAGCCGTCTTCGCCTCGGTAGGCGTAGCCTTTCTCCATCAACCTCGTGATCAACGCCAACATCTCAGGAACGTGCTCCGTCGCCTTCGGATAATACTCTGCTTTTTCAATGTTCAACGTCGCAACATCTTCAAAGAAAGCCTTTATGTAAGGTTCCGTGTATTCGTTGAGCGGTACGCCATTCTTCCTAGAAGCCTTAATCGTTCTGTCATCCACATCCGTCAGGTTCATGACCTGAGTGACCCTAAAACCACGGTACTCAAGCCACCTCCTCAGCAGATCCTCGAAAACAAACGCCCGAAAATTCCCTATGTGGCCAAAGTCATAAACCGTAAGCCCACACGTGTACATCCTAACCTTTCCCTTTTCAACTGGAACGAACCTCTCCTTCTCACGCGTCAAACTGTTGAAAAACCGAATATTAGTAGCTTCAGATCCCATGAACTTTCCCATCAAACCAGCAATCAAACATATTTCAACACATAATCTATCCAGTTAAAGTAACACGTTTCCCATGAAACACGTGAAACATAAAAACTGATGTGCGCGAGCGCTTTAATGAAGGTTGCGCTTAGTTTAGAAGTCTTCAGTTCAAGCGCGTTCTGGAAGAAACTTAACCCTTATTTGAAGAAATAGAAAAATGGGGTTTTGCGGCAGATGTCTCCACCTCTGACCAACTTTTCAACCAACTCGCCAGCCTTTCGGAATGACTCGCCGATATTTATCCTCTCTTCCCAGAGATTCCCAGTGCGCGCTGAAAGCTCGAGGCAAAGCAAAGCAAAATCTATTAGCAAAACAAGAACTGTCTTAAGGAGCTTTGGAAATGAAAAAATCAAACAGAATGCCTGGCCGAGTGATCACTTTTGCCACAGACGGCGACCTTGCGATACACGTGACAGATTTGGGAAAAGCAGAAGATTTCTACAGTGAGGTTTTGGGGTTTAGACTCTTGGAAAGAACAAATGAGCGGCTTGTTTATGATACTGGCAAAATCACCCTCTACATCATAATGGACGACAAGGTTGTCCCATTCATTCCAGCCCTCGAAGTTGGCGACTACAAGAAAGCAAAACAATATCTTACAAAGAATGGTTGTAGAGTGAACAAAGAATGGCCTGAAGACAAAGCACTGTATTTTGAAGACCCCTTCGGCATTATCATTGATAGGAAAAACTTTCCAGCGTAACTAAGCCCTAGGTCAGACTGCGCTAAGACACCCTGTGATGAATCAGAACAATTCAAGTGGGCAACAGCCTATCACGGGCTGCAATGGCTCAAATCCCGCCCACATTTTCGGGTGGAGCCTCGTGACCCCTGGGTTCTCCTTCTACGCGGACAACTGATTTCTTGCGTCTCAACATCACAACCGACAGCAGCGCAGCCACCGCTGCAACCAACGTCGATGCTAGAATAGCGTACTGTGGCACGGTCCAGTTTCCACGCTCAGCCTTCAAAGTAGAAACGTCACGTTCAACATTGGAGACGTCGCTCTCAACCTGCCCGACTCCCTGAATCAGAATTGTCGCCTTCTCATCCTTAATCTCAGTCACTGTGCCATTAATTATGCCCAAAACAGTCTCAATAGTCGCCGTCGTCCCGCTTATTGCTATGACGTTAAAGCCTATCGCGCCGAGGTCAGACTGAATGGTTCCCAAAGATGAGTTGAGCGTTACAGACTCTCCTTCAACACGCGTTAACGTCGCGTTGAGCGCGTCAAGGCGCACGTTCACTAAGCCCAAATCTGTCTGTATTACTCCGACACCCTCGTCGACGCCGATCAGCCGAGCGTTCCAGCCCGAAAGGGTTGGGCTCACCAGGAACGACTTGAATGCTGTTCCTTTTGATTGAACAGTGCTTGCTGAGTATTCTGCAGTAACAACCAATGCGTAAGAGCCTGTCGAAGCATTGCTGGGCAACGTGTAGGAAGCTTTGTAAAGCCCTTGTGCAACCGATTGAACCGGCAAAGTTTCGTTCGAGCCGTCAGGCTTATACAGCAAGGCACTTGTGACTGTGGCGTTAGCTGCGGATCCGTTGAAGGCGGTGTAGACTTGAAACGTGACAATCTCGTCTCTGAACTGAATCGCGCCTACATCTACCTGAACATTCAGGGGGGTGACATCGACGACCGTGAAGTTGGCCTCAGCAAAAACGTTGGAATCATAAGCCTTGACAAGCCATGTTTCAGCCGTCGAGAATGGCACGTTGAAAGTAAACGTGAAATCGCCAAAATCATCTGTAGCAGCATAACCGACGAACATGTCATTAAACGTGACGCTCACCAGACCGTTGGGAGTAAACTCGACGCCTGTCACTGTCACGCCGGTTCCCACAGGACCTCTCGACGGATTCAAAGTGACCAAGAAATGCACGTTAACCGTCACTGATATCACATTGTCACTGACAATAGTCTCGCCAGCAACAGGCAAAACATACATGGTCACGTTGTACGTGCGACTCTCGAGAGGATTCCACAAGAGCATGACATTGGCGAACGAGCCACTTGCCACATAACCAACGACCGCCGAATCAGCGACGCTCCCATCCACCAAAAGCCTCACATTAACGTTACTTTCGCTGCTTGATCCAAAATTAAGTACGTTGACTCCAAGGAAAACCATATCTCCAGGCTGAACAAGCGCCGGCAAATCATACCTGAACAGGAACAGATCCTGCTGTAACGGTTCCTGTTCAACGGCTTTCCGCGCATTAACTCTTCCAGCACCATAAACTACGTCAAAACCAGGGCCTCCCAAATCGTCAGCCGTGAAGCTCAATTGGCCTCTAACCCAGTTTGCCGTCGCGTTGGGAAACCTGCTCCAGATCAAAGCAGCTACACCAACGGCGTGTGGACAAGCCATCGACGTGCCACTCAAGTAATCATAATCCATGTTGTAACCTTCATCGTTGAGGGCAACGTGGTACGTAGGCATTGTTGAATACACGTGAACCCCCGGTGCTGAGACCGCAATCCAGCTTCCCCAGTTTGAAAATGCTGCCTTTGTGTCAAACTGATCTGTAGCCGCCACGGCGACAACCTCGTCGTAGGCTGCGGGGTAAAACTTCGAATTAGTATTCGAGTTTCCCGCGGCAGCGACAACCAAGACGCCATGTCCGTATGCGTACTGAACTGCATCATGTATGAGAAAGCTGTCATAATCACTGCCCCAACTCATGCTCAGGATGCGCGCGCCTTGATCCACCGCGTCTATAATTGCGTATGCCAAGTCTATCTCAAAACCGTAACCGGTGCTGTTCAACGCCTTCTCGGCCATGATGCTAACCTGCCCAACCCCTGCGATGCCCACTGCATTGCTCAGCACGGCTCCTATTATTCCAGCGAGATGCGTCCCATGTCCATTATCGTCGAGAGGATTGTTGTCGTTGTTAACCCAGTCATAGCCAAGAGCAACATAGTTGTTCTTGAGATCAGGATGGTTGTAATCAATGCCTGTATCAATGACAGCCACGATTATAGACGAATTTCCTTTAGTCGTGTTCCACGCCCAGTCAGCCTGAATCTTCGGCAGTGCCCATTGATTGCTGTAGTATGGATCATTTGGAACAAACTGTGCCTTAAACACCATGTTGGGTTCCACGTATCTTGCTAAACCCGCCCCTTCAGCCTCGTTCAGGAGAATTGACAAATTAGCTGATGGCACGTCGACAACCATCGCGATGGTCTGACCTTTGGCTGGGACCTTGCTGACACTTTTTCCTCCTGTTCTCAAGACAAGATTTGTCAAATCGTCACAGGCCCGCGGACGTGTCTGGTTCACACCTATAACAACTCGACACGGATCACCATTGAATAAGGCAAGACCACTATGCCCCTTTGGTTCAGCCAAACTTGAATTCTGAAAAACAGAAACACAAGAGGCAACGTTGTTAACACTTACAACAACTATTAATGCCAAGACAAATGCCGCAAAATGCTTCAACATAACTTCCACAATTCCCCGCGAAACACTATTTCGAGAATATTCTAAACCATAGAGATATAAGACTTAGGGCTCTCCGACTGGGCAGGCGTCGCGCGCGCCTCTCTTCTCAGCCCGAGAAAAGACCAATCAAAAACCTTTTCAAACTCCAATGATTATCTTACAGTGGTTTGCAGTTATGTCAGATGCGCCCAACGTAGAGTCAATTCTGAATCTGGCAACGGAGTGTGAAGTAGGTTATGATTGGTTGGGCGCGGTTCAGTTTTATGAGAAAGCATTGAGGTTGATGCCTGAAGATGATTCTTTGAGAATGGGGCAGGCTCAAGAGAAAATTGGGTACGCTCTGCGTCGGGCCGCTATGCAGGCTGAAAACCAAGAAGAGTTCAAGAAAAGAACGGAACTGGCAATTAAAGCCTACGAGAAGGCAGAAGGGTTATATGAAAAGCTTGTGGATCATCAGAACGCTGGGCGAATGCCTCGCTGTTCAGCCATAGCTAAATATCTCTCTTACTGGCTCACCACATGTCCTTCTGAAAAGAGGAAAGTTCTCGATGAATGCTTAGAGTTGGAAGGCAAAGCTTTGGCAGATTTCTCCCAGTCAGGAGAGATGCTAGAATACGGCAGGACATACAATGAATTATCGCTGGTCTTTTTCGACAGAGCGTATCTTGAATGGGATAGAGAAAAGTTGAAAGAGATTGTGGAAAGGGGAATGCAATGGGGAGAGAAGGCAGTTGCAGCACTTTCAAAACTTGCCGATGAATATGAGTCTACCAGAGCCCATGCTGGTTTGACTGCCTGTTTGACCCTTTATGCGGATTGGTTGGTTGCGGAACTGGAAGAGTCCGATAAGACTCGCCTA
>Ga0116138_1000884_pt1 | contig 17168 bp, 10 predicted proteins | sample June2015DPH_20_1_2_FD_88971 | JGI IMG/M metagenome (GOLD analysis project Ga0116138, IMG submission 88971) | Peatland microbial communities from SPRUCE experiment site at the Marcell Experimental Forest, Minnesota, USA - June2015DPH_20_150 | ecosystem: Environmental > Terrestrial > Soil >... | reverse complement strand
GGCTCTCTGCCGGTCAATCTGCGCTACCTGATCGAGGGCGAGGAGGAGACGGGCTCGCACGGCCTCGCGGAGCTCCTGAAGCGGGAGCCCGACCGCACCCGCGCCGACGCGGTGCTCGTCACGGACACGAACATCGTGGCGCCGGGCCAGCCGAGCGCGGACGTGGGGCTGCGTGGCATCGTGCACGCCGAGATCCACGTGCGCACCCTCAAGGCGGACCTGCACAGCGGGCTGTACGGCGGCGCCGCGCCCAACGCCATCGAGACGCTCTGGCACCTGCTGGAGAAGCTGAAGGGGGAGGACGGCCGGATCCGGATCCCCGGTTTCTACGATCGGGTGAAGCGGCCGACCGCCAAGGAGCTGAAGGCGTGGCGCGCGCTGCCGATGAAGGAGAAGGGCTTCAAGGCGGAGGCGGGGGCCAAGGGCCTCATCGGTGAGAGGAAGTACAGCTTCATCGAGCGCATCTGGTCGCGCCCGACGCTGGAAGTGCACGGGATCGTCGGCGGCTACACGGGCGCGGGGAGCAAGACCGTGATCCCCGCCGAGGCGACGGCGAAGATCTCACTGCGCCTGGTCCCGGACCAGCGCGGCACGGAGGCGGGCGCCCAGCTCGTGAAGGCGGTCAAGCGGCTCGCCCCGAAGTACGCGGAGGTCGAGGTGAAGGTCTTCTCGACCGTGGACCCGGCCCAGACGCCGCTCGACTCCCGGCCCTTCGAGATGATGGACGCTGCGTTCCGCGAGGTGTGGGGGAAGGGGATCGCGCCGATCCGGAGCGGCGGCTCCATCCCGATCGTGCCGCTGCTGCAGCAGCGCAGAGCGCCCGTCGTCATGGCCGGCATCGGCCTGCCGGACGATCGCCTGCACGCACCCAACGAGAAGCTGACGCTGGAGCAGCTGTGGAAGGGGATCCTGCTGTTTGGCAGGTTCTTCGAGTTACTCGGAGAGGACGGTCATCAGTAGTCGGGACAGTTGCCAGACGGCAAGGTGGCAGTGGTTCCAAGGCGTGAGTACGTAGAATCAGAAGAGGCCTCGTGCCGGCTTCGTGGCGAGGCCTCTTCTCATGTCTCACGCCTGGCATTTGGTAACCACTGTCAACTTGCCGTCTGGGAACTGCTCTGAGTTCCGCTTTCCTGCCGTCTGCTACTTCCGGGGCCCCCGCCGCATTCTGACCGGATCCGGCCTCCCGTATCGCTCCTCCGCCCACGGATCGCCCCGCTTGTGGTAGCCGTTCTGCTCCCAGAAGCCTGGGTAGTCGCCTTCCAGCAGCTCGATGCCGCGCACCCACTTCGCCGACTTCCAGAAATAGAGGTGCGGAACGACGAGCCGCGCGGGGCCGCCGTGCTCGGCCAGCAGCGGCTCGCCGTCGTGGTGCGTGGCGATCAGGTTCCCGTCCCGGAGCAGATCGGCCAGCGGCAGGTTGGTCGTGTAGTCGGGATCGGCGTGCACCAGCGCGTGCGTGGCGCTCGGCCGGACGCCGGCCTGCTCGAGCAAGCCCAAGACCGGCACGCCCGAGAAGACGTTGTCGTAGCGCGACCACTTGGTCACGCAGTGGATGTCGCAGAGCACGTCGCGCCGCGGAAGGGCGCCGAATTCGGCCCACGAGATCTCGTAGGGCCGCTCGACTTCGCCGAACACGCGGAAGGTCCAGCGGGAGAGGTCGGCCTGCGGCACGTGGCTGTAATGCAGCACCGGCCACTTCACGGTCTCGTAGTGGCCGGGCGGGAGGCGCGCGCGGTCCCGGGGGCGGACGTCCAGGGGCTCCGACATTCCCACCAAGATACTCAGGATTGCCGATTGTCAGGCGGTGAAGCGCCGGGTGAGGCGCGGTGCCGGCGGTTCTTGCATCGGCGCGGGGACGTGCCCAATGTAGTACGTGAGGAGGGGGCACCGACCACGTGCCCATGACTCCATATGCGTACAGCGATGTTCCGCCCGGCCGTCCTTCTACTTCTCGCCGCGTGCGCGGCGCGCACGCCCGCCAGCACGCGGGTCGCACCGGACCGCAGCATCATCACGCAGCGGGAGATCCTCGAGCACAAGTTCGAGACGGTGTACGACGCGATCCAGGCGCTCCGTCCCATCTGGCTCCAGCCCAGGGGCGCGAACAGCCTGCAAGCGACGTCCACCCAGGTCCAGGTGTACCTGGACAACAATCACCTGGGGGGCGTCGAGACGCTCAGCACGGTCAACCTGGGGAGCGTGGTGTACATCCGGCACTACGATGGCGCCGCCGCCACGGCGCGCTGGGGCCTCAACCACGGCCAGGGCGCGATCTACGTGTCGACGCACCCCGAAGGAAGCATCGGGCCCTGAGTCACGGGACCGGGTGGTACGCGTACATCCCCAGCATCGTTCCCACGAAGCCGCCCGCCACCTTGGTACTCAGGATCGTGCCGTCCGCGTCGCCCTTGAGAAGCACCCAGGCGTCGGGCCGGTACGCGTAGGAAAAGTCGTAACGCGCGCCCCGCGCGCGGATCCGGAGGTACAGCGTCGCATCCGGTGACCCCTCGAACGGTGCCGTGGCGATCACAGCGGTTCTCCCCTGCGTGCGAGGTCCCGCCCGCTCCTGCAGCTCGATGACCGGCCGGCCGTCCGCGAGCGTCACGCCGAGGAAGTACCAGGAGTCGCTGTTCTGAAAGGCGACGAGACCGGCCTTGTCGCCGTTGACCAGCGGCCGGTAGCGCATCGCGGCGGTGGCGGTCGCCCAGGCGTGCTGTTGGCGCCGCGCCACGAGCGCCGGCTGGTCCGGCCCCTCGAGCGGCACCGGACGGGCTTTGAGCCTCAGCCAGCCGGGGTCGGATGACAGGTCGACGAACGGCTGCCGGACCGTGCGCAGGAAGACCCACTCGGGCGAGAGCAGGGGCGTTCTGAAGTCGTCGCGCACGGTGAAGTTGCCCGAGAGCGGCTGATATCCGCGCGAATCCCGGGGGAGGTTCGGCGCGCGCGCCACGTACGGCACGGTCTCGTTCCCGGACAGGATGATCGGCCACCCGTCGTGCCACGCGACGGGGAGCATGAACGTCTCGCGCCCGATGTTGAAGGTGAAGTCCTCATACGGCCGCGTGCCGAGGAACACCGCCCACCACTCGCCGTTCTGTGTCTCGATGAACTGCGCGTGTCCGGTGGCCCAGACGGCGAATGGCCGCGTGGGATCGAGTTGCCGCTGGGTGAGGATGGGCTCCACCGGGCCGCGCTCGTACGGGCCGAACACGGCCCGGCTGCGGAAGACGACCTCCGAGTGTTGCTCGGCCGTGCCGCCTTCCGCGCAGATCAGATAGTACCAGCCGTCCTTCCTGAAGACGTGCGGGGCCTCGATCCAGATCGGGTGCTTCGAGAGATCGACTCCGCCGTTGACGATCATCCGCCGCGGGCCCACCAGCTGTTGCGCGGTCGTGTCGTACTCCTGGATCCAGATCGCCCGGTGGCTCTGGCCGTAGAGCTGCGGAAGCTCCGGCAGGCCGTTGTTAACGATGTAGACCTTGCCGTCGTCGTCGAAGAAGAGCGACGGGTCGATGCCGTCGAAGTGCAGCCAGACCGGGTCCGACCAGGGTCCTCTGGGGTCCGTCGCCGTGACCAGGAAGTTGCCGCCGCGGTCCACCAGCGTGGTGATCATCCACAACTTGCCGGGGCGGCAGCTCAGGCTGGGGGCGAAGATGCCGCGCGAGACGCCCGCGCTGTCCAGGTTCAGCTGCGACGGTCGGTCGAGGATGGAGCCGATCTGGTGCCAGTGCACGAGATCGCCGCTGGTGAACAGCGGGACCCCGGGGTAGTACGCGAAGCTCGACGTCGCGAGGTAGTAGTCGCCGCCCTCGCGGCAGATCGTCGGATCGGGGTAGAAGCCGGCGAGGATCGGGTTGAGGTACTCGCCGCTTCCGGCGGGGAAAGCGCGATAGACCGAGTCGTCGCCGGTGTACTCGAACCAGTCGAACCGCGCCTCGATGCCGGGCTGAGGCGCGGAGGGAGCAGGAGCGCCGGTCCGGACGCCGGCGCAGGCGGCAAGCGCCAGGACGGCGGCCGCGAGCAGGATCGGTGCGCGTCTCATTGGATCTCCGCGAAGTGACCGGACGAACCGCCGAGCGCTACGGGCGATGGAAGCTCTCCGGCGGGCCGAGATAGGACGGCGGGACCTGACCCCGCTCGACGACCACCTTCTGCAGGACCACGCCGGGGTCCACCATCCAGAAGTGCAGGACGTGCTCGCCGGAGCTGGCGAGGTGGTGCTGCGTGATCGTGACAATGGCATTGTCGCTCACCCACCGCTCCCATGCCCGGAGCGTCGTGTCGGCAGCGGCGTTCACGATCTGCGGCGGCTGGTCATCGAACGAGACAGCGTAGCGTAGACCGGCCGCATGGACGTCGAGCGTCGGTGAGACGATCGCGCGCACCACGACATCTCCGCCGCCGAAGAGGTACAGCTGGTAGTCGAGATGCGGACTGTTCCCGCCCGGCGTCTGGCGCGGCGCGGTGACCGGGAAGGGCGTCTCGCCCGACAGCGTCCTGCCCAGACCGGCGATCTTCACCCACCTGATCGGCGTCGCGTCCACGGCGTGCGTGAAGTGCTCCGCCTCGATCGAGACGTAGCCACCGCCCTCCACGAAGCCCCGCACGGTCTCGGGCCGGAGCTCCACCGAATTGCGGAGGTCGGCGTAGACGACGACGCTGCGGCCCGCGCCCGTGATCGTGATGCCGGCGCGCCGCAGGTCCGCGCCCAGGGGTGCGCGCCGCCAGTCCACCGTCACGCGGAGGCGCAGCTCGCGGTCGACCCGGCCGCGCTCCGGCGTGACGACGAGCCACGGCACGCTGGGGTGCGCTTCGAACGAGAAGGGAGCGGTCCCGCGGTTGAATACCTCGACGTCGTACGCGGGGCAGCGGAACACGTCGAATTCGGGCAGCACGGCCTGCGCCGTGTCCATCGGCCACCAGTGGTCCGACCCCGCCATCGCCACCCCCATCTCGGCGGCGTCGGGGAGCGTGATCTCCCGCACCTCCGGCATGATGTTCTGCCGCGGCTGGTCCCAGGTCGTGTAGCCGATGTGGGTCTGGTCCATCATGTGGTGCCACTTCTCGCCAGCCAGCGTGTCGTTGTAGTAGGCGGTGATGGCGGCGTCCCGGGCGAACAGCGCGCGCGCGCTGTCGGCTCGCAGGTTAGCCGTGGCCCGGCCTTCCGCCGCGTCGCGGTGGCTCCGGGCGACCATGGCGTAGAGATCGTAGAGGTTGCCGAGGGCCAGGATCGGGTGGAGGACCAGCTCGTAGTACGCATCGCGGTCCACCGCGGGCAATGCCCGGCCGATCCGCACTGCCTCGGCGGTAAGGCGATGGAACTCGCCGGTCACCGTCTCCCACTCGCCGAGGGAGAAGGTGGAGGCGGAGAGCAGCTCGGGCTTGCGGCGGGCGCTGTAGCGTCCGTAGTCCGCCAGGACGGCGGCAATGGCCGCGGCGTGCTCGGGGCCGAACTGCTGCGCCGCCCACTCCCGCGTGTAGTCGGGCAGCCGCTCCGCCGGCCAGCGGGCCGGGTCCCAGGCGTAGTCGAGGAAGAACTGGATCGGCAGCTCCATCGGCTTGAGGTCGCCGACGTTCACGATCCAGATCCGGTCCACGCCGGAGGCCCAGGCCAAGTGCAGCTGCTCCCACACCCGGGGGATCGCGTTGGTATTGATCCACTTGTAGCTGCGGGGCCCGCCGACGTAGTCATAGTGGTAATAGAGGCCGTAGCCCCCGGCACGCGGCGGCGCGCCGATGTCCGGCAGGCGCCGGACGTCGCCCCAGTTGTCGTCGGAGAAGAGCAGCGTGATGTCGTCGGGGACGCGCATCCCGCGGTCGTAGTACGTCTGCACTTCCTTGTAGAGCGCCCAGTCCTGCGGCGTCCGGGAGGCGGGCTTCCCCGTCACCTCGGCGATGATCCGGCGCTGATCGGCGACGATCTGTTCCAGCAGGCCGATGTTGGCACTGTCGCTCATCGGCACGTCGCCGTCGCCGCGCATCCCGATCGTGACGATGCCCTCGTGGGAATCCATGTTGCGGATCCCCTGCCGCCAGAAGTCCCGCAGCACCGCGGCGTTCGTCTCGTAGTTCCAGGGGCCCGTGCCGTGCCGCGCCCACTCCTGCTGCGCGCGCAGCATGGGCTCGTGGTGCGAGGTGCCCATCACGACGCCGTACTCGTCGGCCAGGGGCGCGTCGAGGGAGTCGTCCTCGTTGAAGGCGTTGCCCCACATCGCCGGCCAGAGGTAGTTCCCCCTGAGCCGCAGGATCAGCTCGAAGACCTTCTCGTAGAACGCGTGGTTCAGGCCGCCGAACGTCTGCTGCGCCCATCCGGAGAGCGCTGGCGCCTCGTCGTTGAGGAAGATGCCCCGGTACTTCACTGCCGGCGGTCCCTCGGCGTGCCGGCCCGGCAGAACGAACAGCGCCGGCCGGCGGCGCACAGGCACGTCGGCCCACCAGTACCAGGGCGACACGCCGATCTGGGCCGAGAGGCCGTAGAGGCCGTAGATCGTGCCGCGCTTGTCGCTGCCGGCGATGATCAAGGCGCGGGCGACGCCGGGCCAGGGGTGCTCCACGACCTGAGTGAGGAACGCTTCCCATCGGCCCGCGACGCCGCTGGTGTCGAGCGCCCCACGGCGCACGAGCGCATCGACCAGGGGGCTCCGGCCGAGGGTGCCGGCCACCACGACTTCCGACGCGGCTCCCAAGCTGTCGAGCGAGACGACGCTCGCGTGGCCCGTCACCCGGCCGACGTCGGCGCCCACGCTGCGGGCGGCGCGAACGACCCCGGGAAAGTCGACCGAGCTGACGGCGATCGGCGCCGAGGCGCCCGCGGCGGCCAGCGTGAAGCGTCCGGGGCCGTTGCGGTCGCTGACGTAGGATGCGGCGGCGCCGGACCAAGCCTGCCCGACTTGAGGAGACGGTCTTTGCGCCGCCCGCAACGCGATTGGCGTCGTCGTCGCCGCCACCGCATCCGCGGGCCCCGCCTGCGCGAGCGCGTGAGGAGCGCACGCGCAGGCGAGCAGCGCCGCGGCCGTCAGTGCACGGGATGCCGTTCGGGATCCCACTGGAGCACCGCGTCCAGCACGTTCTGGAGGTGCGTGCGCATGCGGGCGACCGCGAGGTCGGCGTCCCGGCGCTCCAGCGCGTCGAGGATGGCCAGATGCCCGCGGTGATCGTCCTTCCGCGCGCCGAAGATGTCCAGGATCATGATTTGCTCGTGCTGGAACATCTCGCGCAGCACGTCCAGCAGCTGGAGCAGCACGGCGTTCTCCGACGCGACGGCGATCTGGCGGTGGAACTGCATGTTCACCCTGTTCAGCACGCCGTCGTCGTCGAGATGCTTCTCCGCCTCCATCAGCAACCGGCGCATCTCCTTGAGGTGCCGCGTCGTGAGGTGCGGAACGGCCTCCGCGACAGACTGCATCTCCAGCGGCATGCGCGACCGGATGAGGTCCGCGAGGAGCTTCTGGGTGACGACCGGGGCGTAGTCCGGGGTCGCCAGCAGCATGACCTCCTCGCTGCGGCTGACGTAGACGCCGGAGCCGTGGCGGATCTCCACCACCCCGACGGCCTCGAGCTTCTTCAGCGCTTCGCGGACGGTCGGATGCCCCACGCCGAAGCTCTGCGCCATCTCCATGATGGCCGGGAGGCGGTCGCCCTGCCGGTATTCCCGCTGCTGGATCAGCTCCCGGATCCGGCGCGCCAGCCTGTCGGAGAGGCTCTGCCTCGGCATTCGCCCCAGGTGGTGCTTCACCGCGCGATCTCTTGCTTGCGATCGGTGAGCCATGGAACCCTACCTGTTGGAAGGTTCTGCCCGTTCGCGCGCGACACGGAGAACCGCGTCGAACGCCGGTTTCGGCTTGCCCTGCCGGTCGAACAGCAGGGGATAGTTGGTGCGCCCGGGCACCGGGAACCGGTTCCTCCAGGAGCCGGCATCCGTGACGCCCCAGAACGTCACGCGGCTGATCTCGCCGGCGTGCTTGAGGAAGACGCGGAACAGATCGGCGTAGCGGCGCGCCAGCCCCTGCTGCATCGAATCGGGGAGCGCGACGGGCCAGGGATTCAGCTCGGGCCGCGCCGCGGCCCGGAGGGCGACGTCGGCCCCCGTCTGCCGCACGGCGCGCGGGAGCACGTCCACGTCGAGCTCCGTGATCATCACCTTCACGCCCAGGCCAAAGAAGGCCGTGATCGTGCTGTCCAGCTGTTCGAGGGTCGGGAAGTCCAGCCGGTAGTGTCCCTGGATGCCGATGCCCGCGACGGGGACCCCCTCGGCCTGGAGCCGCCGGACCAGTGCGACCACGCCCTGCCGCTTCGCGGCGTTCTCCACGGAGTAGTCGTTGTAGTAGAGCTGCGCCGACGGGTCGGCCTCGTGCGCGAAGCGGAACGCCATGGCCACGTAATCATCGCCGATGATGCTGTCCCACGGCGTGCGGCGCATCCCGCCGTCGTCGTCCAGCGCCTCGTTGACGACGTCCCAGCCGTTCACCCGTCCCCGATAGCGCCCCACGACGGTCAGGATGTGGTCGCGCATCCGGGCGATCAGGGTGTCGCGGCTCACCGGCCGGCCGCCCGCGTCCTGGAATACCCAGCTCGGGGTCTGATTGTGCCACACGAGGGTGTGGCCGACGACGAACATGTGGTGCTGCTCGCCGAAGGCGACGTACCGGTCGGCCATGCTGAAGTCGTAGCCGCCGAGCCGGGGATGCAACCGTTCCCACTTCAGCGCGTCCTCGGGCGAGACGGCGTTGAACTGCTCCACGGCGAGGCGCGCGCCGGCGGTGTCCTGTCCGGAGAACTGGGCCTGGTTGAGGGCGGCGCCGACGAGGAAGGCGCGGGCGAAAGCCTGCTTCAAGGTGAGCGGCGCCGCGGGCGCGGTATCGGGCGGGCGGCGCGGCGCGCAGCCTGTCGCCAGCACGACGACCGCGAGCATCAGCCCGCGGGCGGGGGCGTTCATCAGCTGCCCCCCGCGTTCGCGGGCTGGTAGGCGAGGCGGCGCTTGGCCAGCTCGTCCTGGATCTGCAGGTTCATCTTCTTGCTGATCTTGTAGAACACCATGCAGACGACCACCGCGGCGAGGAAGATGGCAGGGTACAGGCTGGCCGTGAGGCGGATGCCCAGGAGCGCGTGCGGCGTCTGCGCCACGTTGGCCTGGTACCCGTAGCCCGACAGCAGCCAGCCGCCGATGGCGCCCCCGAGGCTGAGGCCCGCCTTGAGCGCGAAGAAGATCGTCGCATACACGAGGCCGGTCGTGCGGTGGCCGCTCGTCCACTCCCCGTAGTCGGCAACGTCCGCGAAGATTGCCCAGATGAGCGGGATCGTGGGGGCGTAGCTGAGGGCCCTCGCCCACTCGAGCAGGTAGGTGGCGCCGATCGCGCCGGAGGGCAGCAGAATGAACGCCGCTGCCAGGAGCGTCGCCAGCGAGAACCCCGTGATTGCGACCGCCTTCTTCCCGAACCGGATCGCCAGAAACGTGGAGGCCACCACCCCGATGATGAGCACCGCCTGGCTCGACATGTTGAAGAAGCTGAACCCTACCGACGAGACGTTGCTGTGGGTCTCGTTGACGATCAGGCCGAAAGTGTCCAGCAGCCTGTGGAACGCCCCGCCGCCCGCGGGCGACGCTACCAGCCCCAGGCGGGAGAGGAAGTCGTACAACCGATTCTTGTCGACGTAGTAGGTGAAGTAGTAGAACAACGAGCCGCTGCGCAGCGCCACGTAGGTGAAGTGCAACAGCGTGAGCGCGAACATCGCGATCCACGGCCCGTTCTTGAGGAGATTGCCGAAGTCCTCCCGGGGCGACGACTTCTGCTCAGGCGGCGGCTGGATCCGCTCACGGGTGGTGAGAAACGTGATGACGAAGAGGAACACGCACAGCACGGCCCACAGGCCCATCGTCATCTGCCAGCCGCGCGCGTTGTTGCCGTGCCCGAACTTCGCCACCAGCGTCAGCGTGAACCCACCGACGATCAGCTGCGCGAACATCGCGGAGAAGAACCGGTACGACGACAGCGCCGTGCGCTCGTTGACGTCGCCCGTCATGACGCCCGTCATCGCTGAGTACGGCGTGTTGTTCGCCGAATACAGGGTCATGAGCAGGATGTTGGTGACGATCGCGTAGGCCAGAAGGCTGGTGCCCTTGAAGTGCGGGACCGTGTAGGCCAGCACCAGCACCACGGCCCACGGCACGGCGGTCCAGAGGACCCAGGGCCGGAACTTCCCCCAGCGCGTGTTGGTGCGGTCCGCCACGATGCCCATCATCGGGTCGAAGAAGGCGTCCCAGAGGCGCCCCACCAGGAGCAGCGTGCCCGCCGCCGCGGCGGTGATGCCCATCGTGTCGGTGTAAAAGCTGAGCTGGAAGAGGATCATCGTCATGAAGACGAAGTTCGCGGCCCCGTCTCCCAGGCTGTACCCGGCCTTCTCGACGAACGAGAGCTTCTGGCGGCGTTCGGGCATGGCGCTCTCTGGTCCCTTCGGTTATCTGACGACGGTGAGCGTGACGGCCTGCAGGTCCTGATCGCGCGAGGACGTGCCCACCATCACGGTGAACTCGCCGGGCTCGACGACCTCACGCATCGCGATGTCGTGAAACGCCAGGGTCTCCGGGGTGAGGTCGAAGCCGACCGTGGTGGTCTCCCCCGGCTGCAGGAACACCTTGGCGAAGCCCTTCAGCTCCTTGACCGGCCGCGTCACGGAGCTGACCCGGTCGCGGATGTACAGCTGCACGACCTCCATCCCTTCCCGGGCCCCCGTGTTGGTCACCTCCGCCAGCGCGCGGGTCGTGCCGGCGCGAGCGATCACCGGCTCGCTGAGCCGGACGTTCTTCACAGCGAACGTGGTGTAGCTGAGGCCGAAGCCGAACGGCCAGAGCGGGGTCACGTCGTCGAACAGGTAGCCACGCCGTGCCGACGGCTTGTAGTTGTAGAACGCGGGGAGGTGGCCCGCCGAGCGCGGGAAGGTGATCGGGAGCTTGCCGCTGGGATTGGCCGCGCCGAAGAGCACTTCGGCGACCGCCGTGCCGGCCTCCTGGCCGAGGTACCAGCACTCGAGGATCGCCGGCGCGTGCTCCGCGAGCCAGCGGATCGAGATCGGCCGCCCGTTGAACAGGCAGATGACCACCGGCTTCCCGGTGGCGATCAACGCCTCGGCCAGCTCCTCCTGCCGTCCCACGAGGTCGAGGCTCGACCGGTCGCCCAGGTGCTTGAGCCCCCATCCCTCGCGCGAGGTCTGCTCGTTGCCGCCGATCACCAGGACGATCAGGTCCGCGCCGGCGGCGACTTGGACCGCCTCCGCGATCTGGCGCCGATCGCTCTCCGGGTCGCTCGGCGTGACCACGTCGTCCTGCCAGGAGCCGCCGATCGTGATCTTGCACCCCTCGCTGTAGCGCACGTCCACGCGGTCGCCCACGGCGGCCTTGATTCCCTCCAGCACGGTGACGGACCGCTTGGGCACGCTGCTGTAGCCGCCGAGGAGCCGGCGGTCGGCGTTGGGGCCGATGACCGCGATGGAGCGGAGCCGCGCCGGGTCGAGCGGGAGGAGACCGCCGGTGTTCTTGAGCAGCACCATCGTCTCGCGCGCGGCCTGGAGCGCGAGCACGCGATGCTCCTCGCACCCCACGACCCGCTCCGCCTCGGCGGGGTCCACGTACGGGTCGTCGAACAGCCCCAGGCGGAACTTCCAGTACAGCATCGGGGCGACCAGGTCGTCGAGCTGCGACTCCTTGAGCGTCCCCTCCTTCACCAGCTCCACCAGGTGCCGGTAGCAGTCGGGCTCGGGCAGCTCGATGTTCACGCCCGCCCGCACCGCGAGAGCGCAGGCTTCCTTCTTGTCGGCGGCGACGGAGTGTCCGTGCGTGTCGGGCCGGTAGCTCAGCTCCCAGATGGCGTAATAATCGGACACCGCGAAGCCGGTGAAGCCCCACTCCCCGCGCAGCACGTCCCGCAGCAGCCACCGGTTGGCGTGCGAGGGGAGCCCGTCGATCTCGTTGTACGACGGCATCACGCTGATGGCCCCGGCCTGCGTGATCGCGGAGCGGAACGGCGGCAGGATGACCTCGCGCAGGGTGCGGGGTGACATCTCGGCCGGCGCGCAGTTGATGCCGGATTCCGGCTGCCCGTGTGCGGCGAAGTGCTTGAGCGTCGCGATGATGTGGCGGCGGCTCTTGAAGGAGGCGTCGCCCTGGAACCCCCTCACCGCGGCCATCGCCATCCGGGAGACCAGGTACGGGTCCTCGCCGAAGGTCTCTTCCACGCGGCCCCAGCGGGGCTCGCGGGCCACGTCCGCCACCGGCGTCAGCGCCTGATGGGTCCCGCGCGCGCGCGCCTCGTGCGCGGTCATCGTGTACAGCGACTCGACCAGGTCCGTGTTGAAGGTTGAGGCGAGGCCGATCGGCTGGGAGAAGCTGGTCGCCTCGAGCGCGGCGTGACCGTGGAGGCACTCCTCGTGGAAGATGACGGGAATGCCGAGGCGGCTCTTCTCAAGGAAGAACCTCTGGATCGCGTTGGTGAGCTCCGCCGTCGCGCGCGGACCCAGGCCGCCGCCCGCGCTGCTGGGGCGTCCCACCTGGCCGAGCCCGCGGCCGTCGGCGAAGGCGGCGGCGGCCTTCGCGGGATCGAAAGCCCCCCGCTCGTCCACCAGCGTGGCGGACATCTCGTTCCAGACGCAGACCATCTGCGCCGCTTTTTCCTCGAGGGTCATGCGGGACAGCAGATCCCGGACGCGCTCCGACACCGGGGCGCCGGGATCCTTGTAGCGCGGAGCGCCGGATGGCTGTGGAGGAGAGCCAAAGGGCTCCGGCCGCGACTTCGCAGCCGGAGCCCTCGGACTACGCTTGCCCACGGATCAGGCCGTGGTCGTTCTATCCGGAACCGTCAATAGCCCGGGTTCTGCGGGAAGGCGGAAACGCCGCCCGCCGTGTTGTCGATCTGCGTCTGCGGGATGGGCCGCAGGGCGTGCTTGCTCACGGTGAAGAAGCCGCCGTAGGCGGGCGAGGCCTCGAAGTTGTAATCCGGGACACGGTGCAACAAGCCGGTGCGGGCGAGGTCGAACCAGCGCTGGTACTCGCCGATCTGCTCGCGGCCGCGCTCGTCCAGCAGCCACTCGAGCGTGATCGTGGCCGGCATGTGGTTGGCGTCCATGATCATGGTCTGGTTGGCCGTCCGCGTCGCAGCGGAGCAGCCGTGACTGGCCACGCAGTCCGCGGCACGCAGGCGCAGGGGCGTGATGTACTTCAGGATGTTCTGCTGCGAGCCGGTGCAGGTCGCACTGTTGTAACCGGCCGCGCAGGCGGCCTCCGCCGCGTCGAGGAGGACGCCGCCGAGCCGCAGGATGACGACGTCCCGGCCGCCGTCCTGGTTGTTGAAGTCCGGCCGCTGATCGTCATTGAACTTCTTGATGGATGGGTAGCGCCGGAAGTCGTACTGCCCGATCGCAGTGACGTTCGGAGCGGGTTCCGCCTGCTGCGGCTCGAGGACAAAGTACCTCTTCGACTGACGGAACGCCTGCGAGCAGGCGCCGCCGGTGCCCGTGCAGGAGGCCACGCCGTTCACGATGTAGCCCGGCTGGAAGACCGCCGTGTCGCCGAGTTTGAACGCCACCCCATCGTTGATGGTGCATCCGGTGTTGCTCCACTTCGGCAACTCGGCCGGACAGTTGCCGGCCGCTATGGTATACCCGTTCAACCGGCTGGCGGCCTGGGTCTGGTAGCAGGCGCCGGTAGTGGTGGCGTTGGCGTACCAGACGCTCTGGAACGTGCCGTCATACCGCGTGTCCAGCGTGGTCGCGTACGTGGAATCAGTAAACCGCTGCCACAGTCTCGTGGCGTGCATCGTGGGGCGGCCGCGGCGCCATTCGCGGCCATTGTTGCAGTCGCGCTCCATGCCCTGAAGATCGTCATACAAGGAGAGGAAGAAGACGAAGTCAATGTTGCCGCCGCCGATCGCGAATTGGCCGGCGGTGGTGGATTGCTGCACCGACCAGATCAGCTCCGCGTTGCTCTCGCTGCTGGGGAGGAGGCAGTAATTCCCCGGTCCCCCCGTCATGGGCGTCTTGCAGAAGTTGGCCACGTAGGGCACCAGGAGCGAGTAGCTGCCGGTGAGGCCGAGGCCTCCCGCCGCCACCGGGATCACGGAATCCGCTTCTGCCTCGGCCTGGGTGAAGTCGGTGGCGGACGACGCACCTGACTCGCGCAGGAAGTTGGGTGGGCTGGTCAGGAACTGAACGACCCCACTGGCCTGCTCGTACGGGTACGGATGGTACGCGCGGGTCAGCAGGACCTTCGCCAGGAGCGCCTGGGCCGCACCCTTCGTCGCCCGGCCGAAGTTGTTCTGGCTGACCGGGAGCACCTTGATGGCGTCCCGCAGGTCCTGGACGATCTGGAGGTAGACCGAGTCCACCGGGGTGCGGTGCGCCATGGTGATGACGCCTTGGGACTCGGTGGTGGAGAGCGGTATGGATCCGAACATCCGGACGAGCATGAAGTAGTCCAGGGCGCGGAGGAACTTCGCCTCGCCGATGCGCGTCGCCTTCGTCGTGGGATCCATGTCGGTGATGGCCGGAGCCCGGTTGACCACCGCGTTCGACGAGTTGATGGCGCGGTAGAAGGCGTTCCACGGGACCGACCATGCGTCGTTGCTGGGATTCATGCCGCCGGCGTACGTGTCAAGGTACTTGTAGCCGGGCTGGTCCCCGGTGGTGCCAAGGTCCGTGCCGAATTCGGTCGCTTCCAAGGACTGCTCGGTTCCCCAGAAGCCGCGCTGCAGCGAGTAGTCGCCCATCACGGCGGCATCCAGGCCCGCGCCCGACGCGAAGTACTGGGTGGTGATGTTCCCGACCAACTGCTCGCTGAGATCCGTGCAGGCCGCGAGTCCCGCGAGAGCCAGTCCCAGGAGGATGTATGTCAGCTTCGTCATGGTCAGCCTCGGTTGAGTGGTTCTCGCCCTAGAAGCCCAGGGTCAGGCCGGCCAGCACCGTGCGGTAGCTCGGCGGACCGTTGGAACTTCCGTTCTCGGGATCGTAGCCGTAGTAGCTGCTGAACACCCACGGGTCCTGCGCCTCGACGTAGAGCCGCATCGAGTTGATGCCCCGCACCAGCTGGGTCACGGAGCGCGGCAGCGTGTAGCCGAAGGTGATGTTCCGCACCCGCCAGTGGGTGCCGATGCGGTAGCCCGGCGCGAAATTGTTGACACCGCTGTTGCCTTGCTCGTCGAAACGCGGCTGCTGGCGGCCGGCGCTGGGCGACCACCAGTAGTTACAGTTCGGAATGGCGGCCTGCTGCGCCGCGGTCACGCCCGCCGGCGGATCGAGCTTCGTCGGGTCCGGTCCGCCGTCGCACCGCTCCGGCGTCCAGTACTGGACGTTCAGATCGTTGTAGCGGTCGTACAGGTTGACGTTGTACCGGAAACCGTCCAGCATGGTGTAGCCGATGCGCCCCTGGAGCAGGACCGAGAGGTCGAACGGGCCCCAGGTGAACCGGTTGTAGACGTTGGCGATCAGCCGCGGGTACGTGGTGCCCGTGATCACGCGGTCGAACCCGTCGATCTTGCCGTCGCCGTTGAGGTCGGCCACCCGGATGTCGCCCGGCTTCTCGCTGAACTGCTTGGCGGCGAGCGAGTCGGCGAGCTGCCAGATGCCTACGAACTTGACGTCGTAGAAGACCCGGTGGAGCGCGTCGTTGGCCAGGTTGATCGGCTGGCCGATGAACCAGGCGTCCGCCACGTCGTCGCCGACGCCGCCCGCGAGGCTGATGATGTAGTTCTGGTTGTGCGTGAAGCTCACGTCCGTCGTCCACCGCAGGCCGCCGTGGCCGCCCACCAGGTTGACGGTGCTGAGGCTCAGCTCCCAGCCGGCGTTCCCCGTCTTCCCGACGTTCTGGAGGGTCGAGGTGAAGCCGGTGGAGGCGGGCAGCGACCGCGTGAGCAGCAGGTCGCTGGTCTTCTCCCGGTAGACGTCGAACGTGCCGCTGATCCGGTTCTTGAGGATGCCGAAGTCGATGCCGAAGTCCGACTGGGTCGTCTTCTCCCACACGAGGTTCGGATTCGGAATCGTGCCCGGCACGTACCCGTTCGCGGTCGCGCTGCCGTAGTTGTAGAAGGTCTGGGACAGGTTGCCTTCGGTCTGGTACGGGTTGATGGACGAGTTCCCGGTCTTGCCGAGGCTGTACCGCAGCTTCAGCCCCGAGATGAAGCTCAGCGGCTTCATGAACGGCTCGTCCCCGAGCTGCCAGCTGAGGCCGAATGACGGGAACGTCGCGTACTTCTTGCCGGGAGCGAGGACGCTCGCGCCGTCGCGCCGGGCGGTCGCCGTGAGGCTGTACCGGTTCATGAACGTGTAATTGATCCGGCCCATGACCGACTTCACCGCCGTCGTGGTGAACGAGCTGATCGGCGGCTGCGGCGCAGAGCCCGTGCCCAGGTTGTACCAGAGCTGATAGTCGTAGGGCAGGGTCTTGGACGCCGCGGAGTCGGACTGCATGCGGGTCTTCGCGATGCTGTAAAGGCCGGTGACGTCAACCTTGTGGTCCCCCTTCGAGTAGTTCCACGTGACAATGTTGTCCAGCGCGAAGCTGAAGTTCTCCCGGGCAACGAGCCCCGCCTGGGCGTTGCCGATCGGGTTTCCGACGTTGATCGTCGTGTTCGCACCTTGGAACTGCCCGTCGCTGAAGTTCTGGAGATCCGGTCCGAAGGAGAGGCGGTACTGGAACCCGTAGGGCAGCGTCAGCTCGGCGAACAGCGAGCCGAGCAGCCGGTTAGTGACGTCCTGGCGGACGAAGGCCGACGCCTCGCGCAGCGGATTGATGCGCAGCGGGTCGCCCGTTGGCAACTGGTTCAGGGTGCAGCTGCTGCAGAGCCTGGCGCTAGGCAACCCGGTGGTGTCAATGTATGGCGCGCCGAGCGAGCTGTTGGCGCCCGCCTCGCCCCACAGCGAAGCGTCTCCGCCGATGTCCGCGATGGACCGCGATCCCGAGGCCGTGGCGCCGATGCGCAGGCGGCCATACGTGTTCTCGAAACTGATCGTGCCGGAGTACTGGCCGAAGTCCTGGCCGATTGTGATGCCGCTCTGCTTGAAATACGTGCCGGACAGCGCCAGCCGCGCGTTGCCGGACACCGAGTTGTAGCTGATGCGGTGCTGCTGCTGGCTCCCGGCGCGGTAGATCGCCCGCTGCCAGTCCGTCCCCTGCGGGCATCCCGGAT
>Ga0116138_1000874_pt1 | contig 17312 bp, 5 predicted proteins | sample June2015DPH_20_1_2_FD_88971 | JGI IMG/M metagenome (GOLD analysis project Ga0116138, IMG submission 88971) | Peatland microbial communities from SPRUCE experiment site at the Marcell Experimental Forest, Minnesota, USA - June2015DPH_20_150 | ecosystem: Environmental > Terrestrial > Soil >... | reverse complement strand
TTCTGCGTCGCGCTCGGGAACGCACAATCTGCCTTGTGGTTCCAGAGAGGATTGCTGTCCATCTTGGCATCAACCGGAGTGTAAACCGCGCCCTTGAATTTATCGGTGTACTCCTGGATTCTTCCGCGGCGCACGTTTTTCAGTTCCATCACAAATGCGAGCTTGTCTTTGTCGATTCCGGCCTCATCATAAATATAGCCGTTCGAATCAGACAACGTGACGGCCTTGCCTCCTAGTTGATTAATTTTCTCGATCGTATATTGTGCAACGTTTCCACTTCCGGACACGAGGCATTTTTTACCTTCGAGGGTTTTCCCCTTCGTTGAAAGCATCTCGGAAGCGAAATAGACGGAACCGTAGCCCGTGGCTTCCGGTCGAACAAGCGAGCCACCCCAGTTCAATCCCTTGCCCGTCAGGACACCGCTGAATTCGTTTCTCAGTTTCTTGTACTGGCCGAACAGGTATCCAATCTCTCTTCCACCGACTCCGATATCGCCCGCGGGGACGTCCGTGTCCGGTCCGACATGCCGGAACAGCTCAGACATAAAGGCCTGGCAGAACCGCATGATCTTTAGATCGCTCTTTCCTTTTGGATCGAAATCCGATCCGCCTTTGCCGCCACCCATCGGAAGTGTCGTCAGACTGTTTTTGAAAACCTGTTCGAACGCAAGGAACTTCAGAATGCCGAGCGTCACGGAAGGATGGAATCGCAGACCTCCCTTGTACGGTCCAATTGCACTGTTCATCTGAATTCTGTATCCGCGATTGATCTGCACTTCGCCCTGATCATCAACCCACGCGACGCGAAATGTGATCACTCGCTCAGGTTCAATAATTCTCTCGAGCACCTTTGCACTGCGATATTCAGGATGCCTTTCAAACACCAGCGCCAGCGACTCCACTACCTCCTGAACCGCCTGGTGAAACTCCGGCTGGGCCGGGTTCTTCGCTTTTACTTCAGCCATCAGATCTTTTACATAATCAGACATAAAACCCTCCTGATTGGTGTATCGATTGTCCCACTATGCAACCGTGACGCAATAGAAGAACGAGGACTTAGGTGAAAGAACGTGCGAAAGTGCTTTTGTACTCTCAAGGCCTCCAACCCGGCCGCCCCTCCCATGCCTTGAGCCGATCAAGCTTTCTTAGGCTTAAGAATAATCCCCATGTTTTTGTGACCGTTGATCCTGACTGTAATCGGATCGTCGAAATGGAGATGACGGATATACGTCGTTTCCTCTGCGGACGGCTGTTTCGAAAGCCATTCCCAATCAATGAATCCAAGATTGTCGAACGAATTGACCGTAAAATAGCCTATCCGGAACGACGTGATGTTCTGGAAGAAATGAGAACCCTGTGAAGGTGTCACGTTGAAATCCTTGAATCCTGACTCGACGATTACGCTGGCCCCTGCGATCTGGTCCCACGTGACAGGTATGCCCAACCAGGGGTCCAGACTCCCCCAGCGTCCGACACCGATGAGCACATATGGTTTCTTCTGCGCCGTGAGCTTGGCGTTGATCACACTGAGTTCTGTAGCGACATCGCGACTCTTCGATCGGTCGAACCGCTCGATATCAACCATCACAAGATCATGCAAGTTCGTGATGGCACCGTTGCCAAGCACCTGACGGCTCTGGCAAATCACGTCCTCTTGTGCAATGTTGTCGACGTTGAGTTCTTCTGCCTCGAGGCTCAGGACGAGCGGCCGGATTTGCAGGAGCGCGAACTCCTTGGGCTTACCAGCCGGCACATTCATGTTTGCTGCAAATTCTATCTCGACGTGCGTGCCCATTCCCCAGGTCCCCATGTCAAGTATCAGCTCAAGAATCTCGGCAAGCGGGAAGATTTTGTGTTTGAGGATGGGAGCAAACGTGACGACCCGTTTGCCGTCCCTCGACACGCCGTCGTACACTGAGTCGTTCTCCGAGGAGTAGGTCGAGCCGACGTAAAACAATGTCTGGTCCTCCTCCGCCTTGCTCAGATCATACCGCTGCACAAAAACATCAGGAGTCTCATCCTGCTTGTGATCGAATCCGCCGTCCAAGTCGAGCGCAAGGAACTCCTGCTGCGCATTGCGGATCGTCTCCGTTGTCGAGAAGAACTGCAGCAGATGGCGGGGGTACTTCGGGCAAAAACGGACGGAGTTTCCGCCCTCGACAACCAACTTTCCGAGACCGAGTGCAACATGGACGATACCGTCGGAAGAGTCCTGAGGGGGAACCGGATAGAAATTGTACGACTTGGCAACACCGGCGAAGGCAGGATAGAACCGGTTATGGTGCCGTGCACCCACCATGCGCTGGATGATCACCGCCATCTTCTCTTCCTGCAACTGGTAGGCGGTGGCCTTCATGTAGTCTTTCGCGCTGCGCGAAAAGGTCGAAGCGTATACGAGCTTGATGCTCTGCAACAACTCCCGGAGCCGGATGGCTGGATCGGGATTGTTGTTGGGAATCATGAATGTCTCATAGACCCCTGCGAAAGGCTGGTACTGAGAATCTTCCAGAAGGCTTGACGACCTGACGGCCAATGGCTCCTGGTTGATGTCCAAAAATTCGGTAAGTTTTTGGACAATGTCCTCCGGAAAATGCGGCGCGTCGACGAATCGCTTATTGAGTTCGTTGTCATCGGTCGCATTCAGCGCGTACTGCTCGAGATCGTTGCGCTCGAGAAACCTGTCAAACACGTCAGTCGCAATGACGATTGCCGACGGCACCGAGATCTCGACATCCTCGAATTTCTGGTCGATGTGGTAGTTCGTGATGAGGGTATTGATGAAGCCCAGGCCTCGCGCCTTTCCACCAAGCGAACCGAGGCCGATCCGCGCAAAACTCCCCTTCACATCATACGATTCCTTGTGAAACTCGGTGATCACTCCTCGCTGCTGGATTTCCCTGTAGAACCGCAGTGAATTGATGAGTTCGTTCCTGAGGCCGTCGATTGAATCGAAATCTGATATTTTTCGGGGCCGCAGCCGGTGGGCTAGCCAGAATTCCGTTCTGGCTTTCAGCCAATTGGAGAAGTGATTGCGCTCCGCGTGCAGAAGGATGCTCTCGTCGGGGACCACCTGAAGTTGTTCTTCGAGCGTCTTCAAATTGTGGGCGCGGCCGACTTCGGATCCATCGCGCATTTTGAACACGAAGTCGCCAAAGCCGAAATTGTTCAGCATGAAATCGCGCAGTTCATGCCTTAACCTCGGAGAGGTTTTCTGAATGAACGAGATTCCCATTTCACGCGCCCGTTCGGCGAATTCCGGATTGCTGCTCTGCAGCAGAATGGGGATATCCTCATGATGTTCACGCACCATTTTCGCAAATGTGATGCCGGCTTCGCGATCCTTGACCCCGCCCCGCTTGAAGTTGACGTCGGAGATGATCCCAAGAACGAAATCCTGGTACTTCTCGTAGTACTCCCACGCCTCCTCGAACGTCGTGCACAAGAGAATCTTCGGACGAGCGCGCATCCGCAGAAACTTGTGAGTGAGATTCACCCCTTCCGACAACAGCCGTTTGGACTGGTTCAGGATTTCCGTGTAGATGGTGGGAAGGTATGAGGAGTAAAAACTTACGTTATCTTCGACGAGGATGATCGACTGTACGCCGACTGCCTTCGTGTCACTTTCGACATTCATCCGGTCTTCGATATACTTGATGATACCCAACAGGAGGTGATAATCCCCTTGCCAGATGAAAATCCGGTCGAAAATCGACGTATCGTAGTTCGTCACCAGCTCTTTGCGCTCACGGTTGTCGTAGGCGAGCAAGATGATCGGTACATTGATGCCTGCCTGTCGCACCATCTTCGCGAACTTGATGACATGCATGTCCTCGATATGCAGTGTCGCGATGATGAGATCAAACCGCTGCTCGGTCAGTGCAAGTTCGACGGCTTCTGATCCACTGGTGACGTGTGTGATGTCGGGGGTCTGACTGAGGTTGAGGGCCTGGAATTCCTGGCGGATCAGCTCGTAGAGCCTGCCATCTTCTTCGAAGAGATACTGGTCGTACAGACTCGAGACAAGAAGGATGTCCCGGATCTTGAACCGCATCAGTTTTTGAAACGACTTGACGCGGGTGTCAAAGAAATCGAGACCTTTGATTTCGTCAACTGCAGCCATGGAGGACAAGAAAGAGACCTCGTGCTAAACAAGACAGTTCGTGCAAACGGAGGGGCGTTCCATCGGTTCTCCCCACAAAAGAAAAGGCGTAATGACCCTCAGGACGAGTCTCATACAGTCAATGCTGTGAAAGAACCCAAGAGTTGTACGCCTTTTCTACGCGAGCGGTTGTCCGATACTTTGCCACTCTCCTGCTAACGGTGCAGATATTTCCCGCAGATTGCCTGTTGCTACACTAGACCAGACCCTGATCCATCATCGCATCCGCTACCTTGAGGAAACCGGCGATGTTGGCACCGTTCATGTAGTTACCTGGCGCGCCGTACTTTGCTGCAGTCTCGAGGCATGTGTGATGAATGTTCTTCATGATCTGATGCAACCGCTGATCAACTTCTTCCTTCGGCCAGGGTAAACGCATGCTGTTCTGGCTCATTTCGAGGCCTGAGGTGGCGACACCACCGGCATTCGATGCCTTGCCCGGAGAATACAGAACCTTCGCGTCATGCAGAACCTTGATCGCGGCAACTGTGGTGGGCATATTCGCCCCTTCACAGACACACACGCATCCGTTTTTGACCAGTTCTTTCGCATCCTCTACGTCCAGTTCGTTCTGTGTCGCACATGGCAGGGCTACGTCGACCTTCACGCCCCAAGGTCTCTTGCCAGGGAAGAATTCGACCTTAAACTTGTCTGCGTAGTCCTTCACCCTGTCGTTGGCGCTGGCGCGCAGTTGAAGCATAAAGTCGATCTTCTCTCCCTTTACGCCATCCTTGTCGTAGATGAACCCGTCAGGACCGGAAAGCGTGACGACCTTTCCCCCCATCTCGTTGACTTTTAAAACCGCTCCCCACGCGACGTTTCCGAAGCCGGACACCGCCACCGTTTTGCCGGTAAACGATTGTCCCTTTGTCTTCAGCATCTCTTCGGCAAAGTACACGACACCGAAACCAGTCGCTTCGGGACGAATCAACGAGCCACCCCAATTGAGCCCTTTTCCCGTGAGAACGCCTGTGAATTCCTTCGTCAGACGCTTCCATTGACCGAAAAGGAATCCGATTTCCCTTCCACCGACGCCGATATCACCGGCCGGCACGTCCACATCCGCGCCGATATGGCGGAAAAGCTCTGTCATGAAGCTCTGGCAGAAGCGCATGACTTCATGATCGCTCTTTCCTTTTGGATCGAAATCAGATCCCCCCTTGCCTCCGCCCATCGGGAGAGAGGTGAGGCTGTTTTTGAAGACCTGTTCAAATCCCAGGAACTTGAGGATACCAAGGTTGACTGAAGGGTGGAACCGCAGACCGCCTTTGTAGGGACCGATCGCACTGTTCATCTGAATTCTGAATCCCCGGTTTACATGGATTTCAGCCTGGTCATCCATCCATGGAACGCGAAACATGACGACGCGCTCCGGCTCGACCATGCGTTCAAGTATCTTTGCTGACTTATATTCTGGATGTCTTTGGAGTACGATTTCAAGTGACTCAAGAACTTCCATAACTGCTTGATGAAACTCTGGCTCGGAAGGATTTTTCGCCTTTACCTGAGCCAGCACACTCTGTGTATATTCTGACATATCTCCCTCGCAATTTCTTCGAAAGTAATTGAACGTTCTACCCGAGTCCGGCCAGTGAACCTCTCCAAACGTGCGTAACGGCGTCACAACGAAGAAGTGTCCGGTTTCACTTCAACCAAAGCTCGAACATTAGATGCTTTCGAATATAATCCCTTTTCCCTGACCGCGCAACATCAAAGGGGAAAGCGGATAAGTATGCATCGTATCCGGAGATTCCCAGGCTCTGGCATTTGCGAAACATCGCGAAGCCCCAATGTGTAATCAGCTCATTGGATTTGCAGCGAACGAGGCGAACGACGTCTTCCCAAGTTTGCGAATCAAATCATTGTCTCCGGGCTCTGTGCGCTGAATAAATATGAAGGGGACGACCCTGCCCGGACCGTCCCCTTACGATATGATCTCTTGTCCCAAGATAGTCTCCGTCCTTGGCTATTATCTCAGAAGCACAATCCTCTTGCACGCGACGAAATGTTTGTGTGTTTCCAATGACTCTGATCGGATTCGAACGAGATATACTCCGGAGGTACAATCACGTGCTGTCCATTTGACTTCATGATATCCTTCTGACCGTTCAGCGTCCAAAAGCTGAACAACGGCCGTACCGAGAAGAGTATATACCTCCATTGTCACCCAGCATGGTTCAGGTAGTCCGAAACGAATCGTCGTTGAAGGATTGAACGGATTGGGAAATGCTTCCTCGAGCACGAGGCGGTCGGGTATGAGGTTCGGCTCATTCCAGATAGTTGTTAAAGCATCCGGGGAGACAGCGAATCCATTCAGGAGACTCGCTGAGGCTCCTCTAGCCCTGGTGTTCTCGACGGTGATCGTGCGGGGGCCTATCGTCGCCAGATTCGCTATGGTGATGAACGCCTGCAGTGTGGTTGAACCTCGGACACTCACCGAATCCACGAGGATGTCCGATCCGAAACTCACGTCGGTTGACCCCGCCAGAAAATTGGCTCCTTCTACAGTAACGATGACACGTTCTCCTCGCCGGGCAGAAGAGGGAAATAACCGTGTGATCATTGGAGCTGGATCTTGCACGACGAACGCCTGCGAGAGCCTGACACTCCCTCCTCCCGGCGGAGGATTCCACACAACGATATCTCTTGGTCCTGGTGATGCATCGGCTGCGATCGTGACATACGCGCTCAAATCTCCTGGGTACTTCGTTTGGATCGAATCCACAATAATACCGTCGCCAAAGTCAATTTTAGTCACGCCTTGGACGAAATTTGCCCCCTCGGTGAGGATGATCATCCGTTCCCCCCTGCATCCGATCGCTGGCGACACGCGTGTGAGTTCCGGCTTCAGATACTCGACGTTGAAGACGTGCGGAAGTTGAGCCGATCCTCCTCCCGGCGGTGGATTCGTGACGACCACGCTCCTTGCCCCGATAACCGCATCCCCGGCAACACTGACGATTACTTTGATATCGGTCAAGCTCTCGACAGTGACGGCACTCACAGCAATACCCGGCCCGAATTTTACCGCCGTCATGCCAACGATGAAGTTCATTCCTTGAATCGAGACACTCAGTGTCTCCCCTTTGCCACAACCTGCAGGATGAACGGCAGCAATGGATGGGACAGGGATTTCAATAGCAAAGGAAGCCGGCAGAACTTTTGATCCTCCGCCGGGTCCGCAGTTTGAAACGACGACGTCTCTCACGCCTGCTGCAATTTGCCTTGATATGCTTATGCTCAAACGAATCTTCGTCCCTGTGCTGTCATAAGCCATCGAATCCACACTGATCCCAGGTCCGAAATCAACCCTGCTCACTCCCTCGAAGAAGTCTGCCCCAACCAACGAAATCATCAGCTTTTCACCAAGGCAACCTGACATTGGATAGAGTCCATTCGCAGCCGGCGGTGGATTGAGCACTTCAAATGCATCCGGAAGTGTGGAAGATCCTCCACCAGGTCCTTCATTGAACACAGTTAGATGGGTCCAACCTGTGGCAGTATTTCGGGCTAAATCGATCTTGGCGATCAACTCTGACGAGCTCACACAGAGAATAGAGTCAATCGAAATTCCAGTGCCGAGGCTGAGTTTGGTCAGTCCGGGGATGAAGTCCTTTCCAATGACGGAAATCGTCATTGGTTTGCCTCGCATGCCGGAAGACGGTGCGACGCTTATTATTCTAGGCGCAGGATTTGCCACGTGAAATCCGCTGACGAGTGTTGCCGGCCCTCCACCTGGCCCGATATTCAAGACGATGATGTCTCTCGGGCCGGTCGAGGCGACTGGCAAGATCGTGATCATAACGCGCAGCACCGTGGCACTCACAATGACGATTGAGTCGACAAGAATACCTGGCCCAAAATCCGTCGAGGTGACCCCCGAAAGGAAACTGGTTCCCTTCAGAACAACGCAAACCTTCTCCCCGCAAACACCAGCATTTGGTGTTGCACTCTCGACGGTTGGAATCGGATTGACAATCGAGAATCGGTATGGCAGGATCGACAAGCCGCCGCCGGGTGGCGGATTTGCGAGGGTAACGATACGGTCTCCTGGACTCGCCTCGGCAGCGATCGTGATATTTGCCGTTAGAGTAGTGGCGTTCCCCTGTAACGAGATAACCTCAACGCCGTCCCCGAACGAAACAACTGATTGGCCGCTCATGAAGTTGGTTCCGTCCAGAGTGACAGCAATTGTCTGAGAGCGGGCTCCGAATGTCGGAGACATACGAAGGAGCGCGGGGACAGGATTCGCGTGTGCCGTGATTTCGAACCCGGCGGTCAGGACCGCCGTTCCGCCATCAGTGGTCACGCGCACATCTCTGGTTCCAAGTACAGCCAGGGGTGCAATCACGATATGCGCTCTGATTTGATTTGATGACAATACTGAGATCGAGTCCACTGTAATGCCGGTCCCGCCGAACGACAGCCCAGCTTCCCCAGTGGTAAAATCACCCCCGTCGAGTATGATATCCAATGCTTTGCCCGCTTCGGCAGACGCGGGGGAAACCGCTCTCAAGCTCGGAGCAGGCAATGCTTCCCCTGCGGCCCATCGGGACGGGGAGTTAACACCTCTGGCTGTAATTGTATGATTGAATACGTCGACCACGCCCCCTCTGTTGGACCAAGTGGCACCAGTGTCTGTCGAAGAGAATAGTTGGAGGCTCGTCTCTCGAATTCCACGGAGTTCAACCGGTTGATAATGAAAGATCAGGTTCACATCGAGCCCGATCCCTGAATACGAGATATCGAAGAACTTCAAGAGCGATGTTTTTCCTCGGATGGATGGAGTCTTCCCAGTCACACGAGTGAGAATCACAGTTCCTCGCATCGGCGTAGGTGATGTGAGTCCCAGGCCCAGACCTCCAAAGTCCACGTCGCCTTCACCCTCTATTGTACGAGTAGTTACGACCGTACCGACAACGGACGGAGCGCCAGCCTCGAGTGAAACCGCTGTCGACCCAAGCGTCAGGCTATATTCCCTCGTATCGATGAATCCAGAAAGGACGCTCAGATTCCCGTTGACAGATGTTGCACCGCACAGGATTGCGCCAGCCGGGTTATTCACGACGAGATTGGAATATGGCAATGGGGAGATATTCTGGATTGATGTACCATTGTAGGTGACAGTGCTGCCCGATGCCAAGATCAGCGATCCGTTTAAGGCACTCAGTGCTCCATCTCTTATTGCCAAGTTACAATCGCAGACCAACGATGATGACGAGTCGACCACAATGGAGCAACCTGCGAGGATCCCCGTTCCCATAAGGATGTGATCTCGGCCGTCACGGATGAGGATCTTGTTCACCGACAGCGTGGCACCGTCGAGGGTTATCCGACTACCGGCTGCGCTGACCACCAGCGATCCGGTCGCGTCAACCGCTGAGAGCGCGCCATGCACCACCAAATCGGAGTTCACGTTCAGAGTCGTGCCGGGTCCTGCAATAACGTTCGTTCCCGAGGCGATCGTTAGGACGTTGCTTAATGTGAAACCGTCGTTGAATGTCAAACCTGTTGCATCGCTGATGGTTTGGGGACTGGAGCCATTGAAAACAATGGGACGATTCGACGGCGTAACAATTATACCACTAATGGCAATATTGCCCTGGAATACGATCGTGCCCTGATTCGGGCCGCTTGTACTAAGTTGGTATTTTCCATCCGACCCTATCGTAAAGTCGCCGGCAAAGGTGTGGGTCGCTTGGTTGCCAGTTCCGTTTCCGCTCCATTCGCCGCTTATAAACGTTCCTCCTTTTACGGTGATAGTTCCTGAGAAGGCTCCAGTGTTCCACTTTACCCCGGGCCCTATAGTCAGACTCCCCTCAATAACCAATGGACTTCCTCCCGACGCCGTGCAACTCCACGATCCAGCACTGCTCTCGACGATGAGATTCCCGAATGTTCTGCCGGAGAACGCAGAAGCCGGCGTCAACACGGACGAACCGCGGTATACAAAATTACTCGCTAACGTGAGCGTGCTTTTTGACAGGGGCGTTGAGATACCGGCACTTGTATTCTGGATAAATGTCCCGCCGTCGTTGACAACCCAGCGTGCGCTGCCAAGGACGGCCCAGGTGCCCCCTTGATTCAGCCAGGTTCCGTTGATTGTCAAGTCGCTGCCCGGACCGTCGGAAAGTGTATGGCTCACTCCTGCGGCAACAATGACCTGGCCTCCTTCTTCGACAACTAACTGATCGTAGACAAGCGTGTTCTTAATTGTTACAGTGTGTCCACGGACTACCGTGATGACCCCACTACTGGAGTCCGGAGGTGTAGCCGGCGTGATCCATGCACCAGCCACGCATCTGGCCCACGTTGAGTCATTAGACCACAAGCCAGAACGCACGGTGCGGTAATCGCGGTCTGAGCTCGAAAGGCTTTCGTCTGACAGACGGTGGAGAAGTTCCTGCGCCGACAAATCGAATACAATCAAGAAAGCGAACACAGGCGCCAACAAAGGGATGAAGGAGCGATTCATGGCTCTCCTCAGTGTTTTGAACTAAATGGAGGTAAGGACCGGAATGGTAACCCGGTGCGGAGTATCAAGAAGAAATGGAAATGCGAGGCAAAATCAGCGATGGACTTACTTCAGAAGAAGGAATTGCCATTACTGTACGTTCAAAGCGGGGATCCAGGCAACGCGCTATCGGCTCCCGATGGAGATATCCGGGAGTAACATTGGTTTATGAGAGGGGGTCTGATCAATCAGCATGGAGCAAAGCAGGGTTTCTGAGCTGGGGGGCGTCTCCTCTCCAGGCGAAATTTAAGCTTGGAGGATCAACGGATCAACTGAAAACGCTTGGCGCGAAATACAGACGTGAGGATGCCACGCGCATATGCGGCGAGTGGCATCCTCAGCCTGGCCTATTTCACAAGAACTACCTTTCGTGAAGCGATAAACCTTTTTGTCGATTCTAATGATTCGGCATTCATCCTGATGAGGTACACTCCGCTTGGCAGATTGTCCGCGTGCCACTGCAGCTCATACATTCCCTTCGACCGCTCACCGCTGACCAGTTCCGCGACAACGTTTCCAAGCATGTTGTGTACGATGAGTTTGATCCGGCTGTTTTCCGGGACGCCATAACGGATCCTGGTCGATGGATTAAATGGATTGGGATACGCTTCCTGGAGAGCGTATTGATCCGGGATGATCCCCAATTCTCCTTCGATCGAAGTTGGCGAAGCTGATGTGATCGTGAAGCCGTTCGTCAGACTGGCTGATCCACCACCTGGCGCAGCATTCGTGACTGTCACAGTTCGAGTACCGGCCGTGGCAGCAGGATTTATAGCAATGTTCACGTCGATTTCCGTGGAGCTCTTTACAGCGAAGTTGGTGACTGAAATATCCGCGCCGAAACTCAGCGACGTTACACCATCGATGAACTGCGTTCCGACGACCGTGACCTTCAGCAGACTTCCTCTCCCGGCACTGACGGGTGCCACACTCGTGATGGTAGGTGCTGGATTGGCTACGGTAAATGATCCGGCGAGCGTCGCGGTTCCACCTCCGGGTGTGGGATTCGTCACCGTGACATCCCTTAGCCCCATCGCAGCATCGGGGGCAATGGAGATACCAACTGTCACCTGCGTCAAACTGTTGACGGTAGTGGAGTTCACTGCGATCCCAGTTCCAAAGCTTACACTGGTTACACCGGAATAGAATCCACTCCCTGTCAGGATTACACTAAGAGTTTGGCTCCGTATCCCAGAGTTCGGCGACATTGATGTGAGAGTCGGAACGGGATAGGATACGGTAAACGATCCGGCAAGAGTCGCTGTTCCGCCTCCAGGAGCGGGATTCGTCACGACAACATCCCTTGGACCCATAGCAGCATCGGGAGCAACAGTGATGCCAAGAATCATCTGGGTCGAGTTGTTGACAGCGGTGGAATTTATGTTGATGCCGGACCCAAGACTCACAGTAGTCACACCGGAATAGAATCCAGTCCCTGAGAGTGTCACATTCAATGTCTGACCTCTCGATCCGGAGCTCGGGGATACTGTCGTGAGGGTTGGAGCCGCGTTCTGTACGTTGAATGCGAATGAGAGGGTGGCGCTTCCTCCCCCTGGTGGAGGATTTGTGACGGTCACGCTTCTCGCGGCTGCTATTGCGTCCACCCCAATAGTGATGTTGGCCGTGAGACTTGTTTGACTGTTCACGACCACTGAGTTCACGCTCACACCCTGTCCAAAGCTGACGCTCGTGGTCCCATTGACAAAGTTCGTTCCCACCAAAGCAACGTTCAGAGTCTGACCTTTCCCTCCAACCGCAGGGTTGATGCTTGTAAGTGTTGGCAACGGATTGTTGACAATGAACCCCCCTGGCAGTGTTCCTGAGCCGCCACCTGGGCCAAGATTGGTCACAGTTACCGTCCGCTCTCCAGCGACTGCTCCCGCGGCAATCGAAATAATGGTGGATATATGTGTACCACCTGTATCCACAGCCGCTGAATTAACTGTGATACCAGATCCAAAATCGACCGTGGTGACGCCAGCGAGGAAACCCACACCGGTCACTGTGACAGTCAATGTCTGCCCAAGAACACCCGTGCCAGGTGACGTGCCCGTCACGCTAGGCACAGGATTTTGGACAGTGAAACCACCTGTGAGAGTGGCGGACCCACCACCGGGTGTCGGATTCGATACAGTGATATCACGGGAACCCAATGTGGCGTCGCGGGCAACAAAGACACTCGCCGTCATCCTGGTCGCGCTACTCACCACAATCGAACTGACCGATATTCCTGCACCAAAGTTTAAGCTTGTGACACCCTGGACAAATCCCGATCCCGTGATTGTCACGCTCGTTGAGATCCCCCGACCACCTGCCGAAGGGGTGACGCCCGCAATGCCCGCAAGTGGATTCGTAACAGTGAATCCTCCCGTAAGTGTGGCAGTTCCACCCCCGGATCCGGCGTTTGTGACCGAAACATCTCTTGGGCCAGTAGCCGCAGAAGTTGCTATGGACACACGAGCTTGAAGTTGCGTGCTGCTGAGAACATCAATGGAGTCGACAGTAACGTCGTTCCCAAAGCTCACAGACGTCACTCTGGCAACGAAATTCGAACCCGTCAACACAACAGTGAGCACTTGACCTCGTGCGCCGACCCCAGGCGACACTGCTGTCAGACCAGTCTGTGGATAGATCGTGAATCCAGCATTTAGCGTCGCAGTTCCACCGCCAGGAGCGGGATTTGTCACGGTCACATTTCGCGTTCCGGGAATTGCCCCAGCGGCGATACTGATTTGGGCGATCAACGTTTGATCATCTGAGGCTGACACAGATACCACGGTGATTCCGTCGCCAAAGGAAACAGTCGGAGAGCTACTGGCAAACCCAGTACCTTGCAGTGTGACAGCGAGCGATTGACCGAGGATCCCGGCTGAGGGAGAAAGGCCCGAGAGCGTTGGCGATGGGTTCCGCACCTGGAAGCTGTTCGCAAGCGTTGCGGTGCCTGTGGTACCGGACACCGAGACATCCCGGTTACCAGCAAGTGCCGCGGCACCAACTGTAATGTTGGCGGTGATTTGGGAGCTTGAATTCACTGTCGCAGTGTTTACCGTAATACCCCCACCACTGAAGCTGACCGAACTCCCCGATGCGAAGCGGGTGCCTGTGAGCACGACATCAAGAGTGCTTCCCCTGACCGCAAATGCGGGAGCTACCTGCGTCAACGTAGGCGGAGGTGGGGCCTTCACCTCGAAACCGTTCGCAAGAAGGGCTCTCCCGGAAGGAGTGGTCACAGAAACATCCCTCAAGTCCGCGGAAGCGGATTCGCTGATGGTTATAGTCGCAGTAATCTGACCGGGGGAATTGACCGTTGTTGAGTTAACCGAGATCCCCGTTCCGCTGAATCTGACTGTGCTCCCGCCACTCACGAAGTTGGTGCCCGTAATAATGACCGTCAGCGTGTTTCCGCCCTCTGCAGACGAAGGAGAAATACTTCTGATCGTCGGAATGGCACCACCCAATTGCCCGGCGGTCCAGCGTGAAAAAGAATTGACGCCGGTCAGAGTGATTTCGCTTAACTCGCCATCGACGGTCCCGCCTTGATTTGACCACGTTGAGCCGACATCAGTCGATTTGTAGAGTTGAAGATTCGAAACCGTCGTTCCGTTGAGCTCACCAGGAACATAATGGAAAACGAATGTTGCGTTTAGTCCAGCATTGGTGGATGGTGAAATATCAAAGAACCTCTTTATGAACGTCACACCAGTCATCGAGGGTGTGGTTCCTGTTGTACGTGTCACGGTAGTCGATCCCAGATTGACCGAAACAGACTGAATCTCCACACCGAGCCCACCAAATGTTTCATTACCAGATTCAGTGTAGCAATCCCGCGTCGTTGCGATCGTTCCGATAGTCGTGGAGCCGACCGCTTCAGAGATATTCGTGTAATAGGACAACCAGAGCGTTTCGCCGCTTCGGATCCGAAGCGTGGCATCGGCGCTCACATCAATATCTCCCGTAAACTCACCTGAGCCACTCAGTGCAGTCGTCCCGGCTCGGCGCTTTGCATGCCCTCTGGTCGCCTGGACATGCGCGAGCCCCCCCACCGAAGGCGCTCGTTTCCCCAAGCCTGGGAGGTGTTCGGAATATACCACGCTCCAAGCTTCAGTTGTCCCCTCCAAGACATTGAGAGGAACGTAGAACTCTCCCCCCTGCTGGATCGTCGTGGTCCCTTGTGTCTGGACAAGCCCAATCACTTCGTTGTAGTCATCTACTGAGGCAAAAGAACCGATATTGAGTGTCGTCCCGTTGAGGGTCAGCGTATTCCCGTAAGTGTCAATCACGCCACTATTCATTTGGATCGCGCCGCCACTGACTGTGCCGTCGTCCACCAGCCTCAACGTGGAAGAATTGTCAATGTCGAAGGATGCCCCGTTCTGAAGATTGGCAAATCCAGAGAACAAAACGAACTTGTATGAGCCCCCATGGAGTTGCAGTTGTACTTTCGAGATTGTAGTGCCGGGCAGCGAGCCAGCAAGCGTCAGGTGGTTTCCCGTCAGGTCGTCTCCATTGTATGAGCCCGTGAGGGCGACGACGGACGTCGTTGCGTTCGCACCACTGAGAGTTCCTGTTCCCTGAATCTCAAGGTCGCTTGAGATGATTAGTGTACTCGCACCGGGGACGCTGAGAGCTGCGCCATTAAGAACTCTAATGCCACCAGAGAAATCGCCGGTTCCGGAGGCCGACGTGGTGCCACTGACCTCAAGCAGTGCGGAAAAGTAGCCATTCTGTGTGATTGCCGACCCACCGGTTGTCTGGATCTTACCAGTGGACGGCGTGTCGTAGATGTCACAATAGTGGTCGTTCGTCAGGGCAACGCCGTTGAGCGTAAGGATGTTGCCATTGAGATCGAGGGTGCTCCCACCCTCAAGTCCCACAAGTTGGATGGTTCCCCCAGTGATACTCAAGTTGTTGGTTAAGTAAAGGTAGCCTAGCTGGATATCCAGCGTGCAGTTGGTGAACGTTCCAATTCCCTCGACATCGTGGTTGGAATCGTCATCGATGATCAGATTGGTAATCGAAACCACTGAACCACTGTGGAGCTTGAGTTTCCATCCCGAAAAATTCAGAGTGGCACCGACACCGGTGATCCTTCCACTCACATCCAGATCAGTCCCCTCGCTATTACCAATCGTCAACGTTTTACCGGATGCGACGCTGATCTCGCCGGCGGACGAGATGACGGTCTCATCGATAGTGACATCTTCCGTGACTGTCACAAGATGACGGATTGTTATGACGCCATCGCTGTTCGTCGGCGTTGCAACTGCGTCAATCCACGTGCTGCCATCGAAGTACTGCCAGGTTGACGTCGCATTCCAGGCACCGGAAGTCTTCGATTGGTAATCCCCCATATTTGGAGCTTGCGCCCACGCAGACACCGTCAATGAAATGCACGCAACAAGCACAAAAGTCGCGGACGATAGCAACTTGGTAGCCAATTTGATCATACTGCCCCCTGTTAGATGTACACCGGCTTGCTTTCGTGCGCTCGCGCTGGCAAACGAGCCTGCGCTGGGCGAATGCTCAAGATATTGACATTTGGGCCGGTGACGAATCTCACTGAGAAGAATGCGACAATAAAACATTCCGCGATAACACAATCGCCGCGATGGGCAGGAGAAAGAGTGCAAGGCGTGTCATTGTCCTACCCTCTCAGAGGCGTAGCGCGGCTCGGGCTGAATACATCACAGGTCAAAGAGAAGCGGACGCGGCTCAGTGCTGCCTTCAGGATTGGATGGCGAATGAGTGCTTGAAGTTACGAGAGGCAGTAACAAGATGTACCGGAACGCTCCCTTTGCGAGTTGAACACGATACTCGACTGCTGTCAACAGACCTAAGCGGTCGTCGGCAACGCTGGGCCAATGAAAATGCGATCAGGAAGAATAGTCGTAAGGAGTAGGCACTCCCCTGCAGGTGTCACTTGCCAGACAGACATTGTTCACGGTACAGCAACATATATCGCAATGGTACCTAAACTTGAAACGAATGTCAAGAAGTCAGGCCCGGAGTTTCATTGACTTTAACCCCATTGCTGGCTACTTTTGCTCCGATTTGTTGACCCTCTGATACATGAACTATTTCTATCCGATCACTGCTGTTGTGCCCGCCGTCACAGGCATCGGGACGATGAGGATTCTGAGGCATTACGAGTGCTTCGCAGCCGGAGGCTTGAGAATCAGGAGCGAATCAACTTCGGAACGCTTTCCCATGCTGCCTGCGGGCCGATTATCGACTAGATCCACTCGTGGCGCGGGGCAACGCCCCAAAATCGCTCACTTCTCAATGGCACTCCCGTCGATGCGAGTACTCAGGACTGACTTCATCATGCAAAACGTCAGTATGCATATAAGACTCGATCGGACTTCGAGAATGGTGATTGCGTGACAGCACACCCTCCTGACACTCCTCGTTTTTCCGTCGTTGTTACAACACACAACCGCTGCGCACTTCTTCCTGCGGCTGTCGAAAGTCTACTGGCTCAGGACCTCTCTCCAAATGAATTCGAGATAATCCTCGTCGACGATGGGAGCACCGATGGAACCCCTGAGTACTTAGAGTCGCTTCGATGTCACGACAATGTGCAGTGGATCCGGATCGAGAACTCCGGGATACCGGTGGCGCGCAACGCTGGCGTGGCCT
>Ga0116138_1000872_pt1 | contig 17314 bp, 20 predicted proteins | sample June2015DPH_20_1_2_FD_88971 | JGI IMG/M metagenome (GOLD analysis project Ga0116138, IMG submission 88971) | Peatland microbial communities from SPRUCE experiment site at the Marcell Experimental Forest, Minnesota, USA - June2015DPH_20_150 | ecosystem: Environmental > Terrestrial > Soil >... | reverse complement strand
TCATCTACCGCAAACAGGCAATACCCTACTTCATCGCCCTAGTCCAACACGGCCTCGTAGGCGACTACATCGCAGGAGGCCGCGTTCAACTCTTGTGGCCCATCACAAACATGTACTTCGGCACAAGCCTAAACATTATGAGCCTCACAAACCAAACCCTAGAATGGACGATGTTCCTGGCCGCAACAGTACTCATGCTCAAAATGAAAGACTACAAACCGTTCTTCAAACCCCAAACCTCAAACCTACTCCTCATCATCCCAACCCTCACAGTACTGCTGCCAACACTCCTCAGCACCCCCATGGACGTACCACCCATGCTGATACCCCCACACATATTCTACCTAATCATCTTCGCAGCAGCCATACTCATCGAGCTGCTCTTCGTAATCTCCCGAATCCTAAAACCCGCGGCTCGCAGCGCATCAAAAGAAGGAATTGACTAGCCAGGAGGCGCAGGCCTCGTCCCCAAAACCAGTGACAGCAGCAGCGTTTGATTCCCCCTGGCTATAGTCAGTATCACGGTTTCTTTTGGCACTGTGTTCGCTTCAACCCAGCTTTTCATCTCATCTCCGCTTATGGTACGTGTCCCGTTGATGCCGATGATTACATCGTTGACCTGCACGGGCATGGGCGTTCCGTTGGCGGCAGTTGCGCTAGCAGCTGGGCCATTCTGTACCACAGCGCCGATTAGCCAGCCGTACGTCACGCTGGTGTGCAAATTCTGAGCCGTGTCGTAATCCATGTCTGTTCCTTGGACGCCCAAGTACGAGTGCGCGTTATAGCTGCTGAATTCAACCAGATCGTATATCTCTTTCTGTATAGTGTTTGAGGGCACGGCAAAGCCCAAGCCCTGTGAGTTTTCAACTATCGCCGTGGTTATTCCCACGACGCTGCCATTCCAGTTCAGTAATGGGCCGCCAGAGTTCCCCGGGTTTATGGGTGTGCTTGTCTGTATTATGTTCGCTATAGCGAACCCTCCAGCAAGATCTTCAGTGATCGTCCTTCCTAACGCACTAACTATTCCCGTGGTCATTGAACCGGTCAAGCCGTAAGGGTTGCCTATGGCTACAACAGGGTTGCCGACCTTCAACGATGACGAGTCGACGATTTCAAGCGGTTTGAACTCGCTCTCAGAAGCACCAGTCACGGAGAGAACGGCCAGGTCTGAGTACGGGTCTGTTCCTTTCACCGTTGCAGCGTACCCGTTTCCATCTGAAAAAGTCACGCTCACTCCTGTCGCCCCGTGGACAACATGGTTGTTCGTTACCACGATCAACGATCCCGTGAAGTTATAGATGAAGCCTGACCCTTGAACGGTTCCGTTGCTCGTTTTTCCGCTTATCAGGACGACTGAATCCTTCACCTTGTCGAATATTTCCGTAAAGGCTGTCGTACCGTTCTGGTACACTGTGCCGTTTTGAATGTAGATGTTTTGGTTTCCTGAAATGCCTGAAACCTTGCCTTCAAGGTTGGAAATGTCATCATTAAGCGTGCCAATCTGCTTATAGAACACGTAAGCAGTTACAATTCCTCCAAGAATCAACCCGGCCACGAACATCAGGATTAAGATTGAGGAAGAATGCTCTCTTTGGTGTTCAACCATCCTGCTTGCCTTCTTCGTAAAATGATTAGGTGTGTCTCTTAAGAGTTTCCGGCGTATCCAGATTTTGCTAACACGCGTGGATTTTTCAAGCTGTAAAGCTATTTTCTTCGGTCAATCAGATCCAGTGCTTCCGGTCCAGTACCTATGAGGCCGACTGGAACCTGTGTGCGTGCTTCAACTTTTTCCAGGAACTCTTTTGCTTCTTTCGGTAGCTGCTTGTAGGTTCTTACGCCTCTGCATTCAGGGAATACACAGTCAAGTTTTGTCACTGCAAGCTGCGTTGCACCGTTGATCACTGCGGCCTTTCTGGCGAGCTCAAAGTTGAACGGAGCAGAACGTCTGTCTCGGCCTGTTCCAGCGGCAGTTTCGAACCATCCGCGGTTAATAGCTTCGTCTTTCGGTATCTCTCCAGGCAAAGGACCTGTACCTACACGCGTGATGAAGGATTTGAAGACCAGCGTGACCTGATCGATTCTGGTGGGCCCTACACCCGCTTCAGAGCATATCGCCGCCGCGCTTGTATCCCTGCCGGTCACGTAGGGGTAGGTTCCATGATAGAGCGAAAGTAACAGGCCCTGAGTTCCCTCCAGCAACACTTTTTTGCCGGTATCTAAAGCTTGATTTGTCTCCATCGCAACGTCCGTAAGATAAGGTTTGAGTTCTGGGATGTCTTTGGCGAGTTTCGCGGTTCTGCGCACGCGCTCTTCGATTGCTGGGCCTACGCCCCAGCCTGTGGTGCCCAGTCCTTTGAGATGTTCGCTAGCCTTGTCTTGAGCTGAATGTTTTTCTTCGATTATTGAAGCCTGGCTGTCTACGCGTATACGGTTCTTAACATCTGTTTCCTCGACTTCCTTAAGGAACTGTGCAACGTGAACGTTAGCGCCGGCAGCGATGAGCAGACGGCACTTTCTGCTTACGAAGCAGCCGGGAACCATGTGCAATGCGTAACGCTTGCCTTCAAACCAAATCGTGTGAGCAGCATTTACCGAGCCTGTTCTCACGCAGAAATCCGGTTTGTCGTTGAGGGCAAGGTACGAGATTATCTTCCCCTTGCCCTCGTCCCCCCAAAATCCTCCGGCTACAACTGTGCATGGCATTGTTTTCACCGATCAGAGAATTTGCTTGGTTTTATTTAAGAGTGTTTGCCGGTTTAATGTCAAAGGCATGCGGGCGACTCAGACGCGTGCGTTCAGTTTTCGTGTCTCGCTGTCTATTTTTTGCAGGAGTCTTGTGAGCTTTTCTGCTTTGGATTCGATTTCTTTTTTAGAAACAGTTCCAGCTAGCGGACAGAGGTCATCCACGATTACTCCTTCTTCTTCACTGTAGATGATGGGGTAGATCCGACATCCCAGCGGCCTACGATTGTAAGCCCTGCAACGATGTTTCGCGGTTTGGTAGAAAACGCAGTATCCTCGGCTGTTCCGTAATTGAGCAAAGCCTTGCCTGTTGAAGCGGACGAACTTTTCTCTGTTGTATCCTGCCTTTTCTAAGAGCCTAATGTCAGCCTTCGAGAGCAGCATCTCAGTTTTCTCGCAGCATATGCCACAGTGTGAGCAGCGCATGAGCACATGCAGATGCAAACCTTTCTAATTTGGCTTTTCGGTGGCGCACGTTGATCGAGAAGAGTTGGGCGTTCATGTTGGCGTGTGAGCCCTTGTGTTTGAGTGCTCAATCCGTGATTTCTTTGAGTGTCAAAACATTGTTGAAGCATGTTGGTTCAGTGCTTTTTTTACTCAATTCTGCGGGGTTTTTGAGTGTCAAAAGTTTTGGGTGTTGGGTTTCTCATGTTGGAGTTGGCGTTCTTGTGTTTGAGTGCTCAATCCGTGATTTTTTTGAGTGTCAATCTGTTAACTGGTGCTCTCTCTTTTTTTGTGCAATCGTTCTTGTTGTGTCGGCTACCGTGGCTGGTTTTTGTGGTTTGGCGGTGTCTGGGATTATTCTTCTTTTTCTGGTTTCTGGGCTTGGTTATCCGCCTTTAATCAGGTTTAGGTTCAGCAGTTCTGCCCATGCAATGGTTTTCAAGGGTACCTTTAACGTGTTTCTGTTTCCGCAAGGGACGCAGGTGACGAACCTTTGTCTTTTGAACTCGTCTTTCTGAATCTCTCCTAACTGGACGTTTACGATTACGGAGCCATCTTTTAGGTGAAGGTTGACGTTCTTTCCGAGGAAGGATCGTGCAGAATTCATGCCGAAACTTTCCATGTTTTCACCACTCCACATCCTTTTCGGCGAGTCTGCTCCAGCATCGCCTGCAGATTGGCAGCTTCTCTCCTCTGAACTGGATGTAGACTTCAATGTCATGGTTCTTACATTCTGCGTGCCAAGGGTTCTTGCAGCTTTCCATGAGAGCACCCCATCAACATTCAGTGACGTGTCGTTTTTGCTTTTAAGCTTCGCCTTCGAACGACACTAGCCTAGGGCGGAGAGAGACGAGTTAAAGTGAAAGTCTTTTATGCATTTCGCGGTGAAAGCATGGTGGTTAGCGCATGCGACTTGGAGGGGCTGATTAGTGTATGGGTCTGTTTAATCCGAACGCTGTCTTTCTTTCAGACGTCAACCTGCTACTTCAATTGGCAATTCTCGTTCTCCTTGTTCTGGGCTTCTCGTTCAAGCGCAGGGGCGTTTATCTGAAGCATGGCGCAACGATGGGGATTGCTGTTGCATTGCACACGTTCACCATCTTTGCCATTATGGTGCCCTCATTATTGGCGCTGACGGGCTCTTTCGAAAACCTGCTTGCTGAGTTGGTGATCTTTTCACACGCAGTCCTCGGAAGTCTGGTGGAATTGCTCGGGCTATACCTCGTCGTAGCATGGGTGTCACATCACCAGGAAGTCAAAGTCTGCCTCGGAAACAAGAAATTCATGAAGCCCACGATGATCTTGTGGTTGTTAGAGTTGGCACTCGGCATCATTGTCTACATCCTGCTCTACGTACCGATTTAGCGACACGAGTCTAAACAGGAAAGCGAGTGTGGAAACGGACACTTTTCATTTTCCCCGAGGCTGGACTGGGCTCTCGCATAAGGTTCCCAGGAAGGAGGGAATAGGGTATTTTGCGCACCGCGCGAGTTCTTCCGTCTGCTTGAGTTGCTGACATCAATCATATCTTGACAGTCTTTGCTTTTTGAAAGCAGGCGAGGATTAGGAACCAGACATGCTTTTTTCATCAGATTTGCACTATTTCAGGGGTTATTCTTTCTTTGGTCACTCTTAACAAAGCTACGGTGGGTTTGGCTAAGAATGGCGGCGCAGGAGCTGTTGGGCTTCCAGGATTTATGAACAAGATATTTCGTTCCCATTTTATGTTCGAACTGTGCGTGTGTCCATAAACGAGCACGTCGAAACAGTTTGTCTTAGCGATTTCACGCATTTTTCCAATGCCAAACAAGGTTCCTGGGTTATGAGTCACGCCGATTTTCCAATCGAAAACTTTGAAGGAGTCCAGTTTCGGCAGTTTGCCTCGGATTTCAGGTCCGTCCATGTTTCCCTGGACAACCAAAACAGGGGCAAGCTGTTCCAGCTCCTCTATGACGGACAACTGCACCAAGTCGCCTGCGTGCACGATGAAATCCACGTTGTCAAAAACCTTGAAAACTCTTTCAGGGATTTTCTTGGCGCGATTAGGAACATGCGTGTCAGAGATTAAGCCAACGGTTTTTGCTGAGCTTTCGTACAGCTTGGCGAATGCCTGTGTTTCTTGGCTGGTCATTTCGGAGCATCCTTTGTAAAAATCCTTAACGTCATCCTAGAATAAGAGTTTTGACTGAACAGTCATCGCAAGCATAGATTCAGGGGACATGAGACTTCTCTGATTGCTTTGGAACGCCTTTAAACGGCTTACCGTTCGAAACAGCCGTATTAACTGCACTTGCAAGTGAAGTTATAAATATCTCTTGGATGATTGTTCTATTGATCATTCTGATGGAGGTTTTGGTTTGCCCGCGGCTGAGGTTGGAAGAATCTGTGTGAAACTGTTAGGTCGTGAAGCTGGAAGAAAATGTGTTGTAGTCGATGTGGCGGACAAGAGTTTTGTGTTAATCACCGGTCCGAAGGAAGTGACAGGTGTGAGGAGGCGCAGGGCGAACATCAATCACATTGAACCTTTGCAAGACAGCATAGAAATTAAGCGCGGAGCATCTGACGAGGAAGTAACAGAGGCACTCAAATCTGCCGGCAAACTGGAAGCGATGGCTCAAGCGGTCAAACCAGCCCTGGACTAAGACTGCAACGCAAGTAGCACAACCGTTGCAGAAATGGTTCATCTACCTTTCTGTTGCGTGTTTGACCGGGGCTCAGAGTCTCTCATTCATGAGTGTAGCCCTGTGCCAGGTAATCAGAAAAGCTTAAGCTTCTGTCTTATGGAGTGTCTATATGATTCATTCTCCGGCATTCCTGCTGTCTTGTACCGCGCAAATCCTGTGTAAGCGATCCTGGTTTCACTTTGTTCACAAGGGTGCAGCACGAACGTAACATTGCAACGCTCGTTCTCGCAAAAATACTTGCTTTCGCCTTCTCGTTCCTTCCGCAAGGGTTTTCCACATTCAGGACAGTTGACCACACCAAACCCTCTAACGAAAAACTCACGGAAGCGATTAAAGGCATTATTCCAAAACTGGAAATATGTTACGAAGGCGCGTGGAGACGCTTGTTTGTCGTATGTTTCCTTCACTTTGTCATGTTTCCTGCGTTATTGTATCTCTCTGTAATGCATAGACGCTGGAGAATTAGGTATACTCTGAAGCAGGTTTTCTTGGCACAAGCGAAAGATGGCATAATGCTGTTCAGAAAACCCAAAAGGTTCTGTGACATAAACGCAAGAATGAGTGTTTAAACTCTTATACTTGATACTTTCTACTCTATGGGAAGTGATGTGTTGTCATGCCTAGAACTGCTGCTCCGTGGGAAACTGAACGCAGACTGTTGGTGAAGGCTGAAGACAAGACGGATCCAAGCTTTGGATGCAAACCTGAGGACAGATCGGCTGAGGATTACTTGAAGTACGGAGTAATCAATCTGGACAAACCTTCAGGACCGTCGAGTCACGAAGTAGCCGCTTGGGTCAAACGTATTCTCAAGCTTCAACAGGTTGGTCACGGCGGGACTCTAGAGGCTTAGGAAATAGCCAGAGAAATCCCAAAGTAACCGGCGTTCTGCCAGTCACGCTAGAGGAGGCTACCAGAGTCGTTCAGGCACTGCTTCACAGCGGGAAAGAATACGTGTGCGTGATGAAGCTTCACGGAGAAGTGGGATCCGAACAAGTCAAAAAGGTTCTTGGCGAATTTGAAGATATGATTTATCAGCGTCCGCCTCTGCGAGCGTCGGTCAAGCGCCAACTGCGGACGCGACGGATTTACTACTTGGATTTTCTTGAAATGGAAGGTCGGAACGTTCTTTTCAAGGTCGGATGTGAAGGGGGAACTTACATTCGGAAACTGTGTTTCGACGTTGGGGAGGTTCTGGGGTGCGGAGCGCACATGCAAGAACTGCGAAGAACGAGAGCTGGGCCTTTTGTTGAAGATAACAGCGTGATCTTGCATGATGCAGCATACTGGTTCATGAAGTGGCAGGAGAAGAAAGACGAGAAATTGCTGAAACAATTCGTTCAGCCAATGGAAAATGCTCTTGCTCTCGTTCCGAAAATCTACATAAGAGACTCTGCAGTGGACGCTGTTTGCCACGGCGCCAGTCTCACGGCACCTGGCGTTCTATCCCTTGAAACAGGAATACGCAGCGACTTAATGATTGCCGTTTTATCCCTAAAAGGCGAGGCGGTTGCCTTGGCCAAAGCCATGGCCAATTCAGAAGAAACTCTTAACATGGAACACGGAGTCGTCGCCAAGACAATGCGAGTGCTCATGCCCCGGGGCACATACCCTAAGGGCTGGAAGAGCAGCGGCGAAAAGAATGGCTAAAGAAGCCAAAAACATGGAACACTACTTTGCCGCGCATCCAAAATCAAGGCCACGATACGGCCTGATCCGTGCTTACCTTCGAGGAAGGCCTTTCGAGTTTCTGACAGCCTCAGGGGTGTTTTCAAAACAGCGGGTCGATTTGGGCACTCGACTGCTGATTGAATCCATGCTGTTGCCTAAGAAAGGTTGCGCCTTGGATATGGGTTGCGGGTATGGCGTCGTTGGAATTGCAGTGGCAGCATTTAACCCCCGTCTGTACGTGATTTTGGTTGACGTGAACGCGCGTGCGGTTTGGCTTGCAAGACAGAATGTTGAGAAGAACCTCGTCAACAACGCAGAAGTCAGGCGCGGTTGCCTCTATGCACCCGTAGAGGACTTGATTTTCGATTGTGTGCTCTCAAATCCGCCGGTAAGCGCGGGTCTTGAAACCGTCAAAGCGATTATAGTTGAAGCGCCCAGACATATGACCTGCAGAGGCGTTTTCCAAATGGTTGTAAAATCCAAGGTTGGAGGCAAGAGGTTGCGCGCTATTTTCGAGGAAGCTTTCGGAAATGTTGAGGTTTTGGCGAGAGAAAGCGGCTATCGCGTGCTAATGTCTAGGAGACAATAGTTCGAAGTGCTAACTCATCTAATGTACAGGCTGGTGCTGGAAAACCTATAATAAACTACTGTGCTTGAATATGAGTTGTTGCATTTGCGCCGGGGTATCCTAGCCAGGTAGGGAGCAAGCCTGGAGACGTTTCCAGATGAAGCGCCTAACAGCTTGTGGCCTCTCGGGGCCGCGTGGGTTCAAATCCCACCCCTGGCGCCATCGCACTTGACCAGAGTGACTTGGGGAAGGTTCATGTCGTTTCATGAAAAATCTTGCGGAGCCGTCGTCTTCAAACGAAATGGAGAAGTCGAATACCTTCTCTTACACTACGAGGCGGGCCACTGGGACTACGTGAAAGGGCAGGTTGAACAGGATGAGAGCGAAAAGGACACGGTTACCCGGGAACTCAAAGAGGAAACAGGCATCACCAATGCACGTTTTATCGAGGGTTTCAGAGAAGAAATAAGCTATTTTTACAGAAGGAGGGGTAGAACGGTGCACAAGGAGGTCATCTTTTTTCTAATCGAAACCAAAGACAGCAATGTAAAATTGTCCTACGAACACGTGGGGTATGAATGGCTCAACTATGAAAAAGCGATGGCAAAGCTCACCTTCGCGAACGCCAAAAAGGTCCTGGCAAAGGCACACGGCTTCCTAGAAAAACAGGGGTGACACAAGCAGGCTAATGTGCATCATTCGTGCTTTGGGCTTGAAACTTGTGGTTCTGTTCATGCTGTTTCACTCGTTTTCTTAATCACATCGTTTATTGAGGCTACTGATTTTTCGAATTCTCTCTTCGTCTCGGTGTCGAGTTTGAGCTCCAAAATCCTTTCGACGCCATTCTCTCCAAGAACACATGGCACACCAATTGAAATGTCGGAAAAACCGTATTCACCCTGCAGATAGGTGGAGACGCCCATGACCCTGTTTCTCCCCCTTAAAACAGCATCCGCCATGATGGCGATGACTGCACTTGGAGCATAGGTCGTGGCTCCCTTGAGTTTTATCACGTCTGAACCTGAACTTCTTGTCAAACTCACTATCTTCTCAATCTGCTGCTTGTCCAGCAATTCTGTTATCGGTATACCTGAAACAGAGGCATACTTCACGAGAGGCACCATGGAATCTCCGTGCTCCCCGATTACTAGACCGCGAATATCTTCTCTTGAAACCCCAAGCTCCAGCGCGATGTACGACCTGAAACGCAGAGTGTCCAGAATGTTTCCCATCCCGAAAACCCGGTTCCTCTGAAAGCCAGACTCCTTGTAGGCAACGTACGTCATGACGTCAACAGGATTAGACACCATCATTAGTTTGCAGTCTGGACAATACTTCACAACTTCCTTCACCACAGACTTGACAATCTTCGCGTTCTTGCCTGCAAGGTCAAACCGGCTCATTCCAGGCTGTCTCGCCTGGCCAGCAGTGACGATGACGAGCTCCGAACCTTCCATTTCACTGTAGTCACTCGTCCCCCTAATGTTCCCGTCAAATTCGATAGCGGGCGCGGCCTGCATCATGTCCAGGGCTTCACCTTGGGCCAGATTCTCGGCAATATCAACTAGAACAACATCGCTAATCCTGAATCCCAGAATGCTGAAGGCTGCAGCACTTCCGACCTTTCCAGCACCTACAATCGAAATCATGAACACCTAGTAAAACTTGGTTTTACATAACTCTTTTTCTTTTCTACAACTCTGTGCACTCTTGCATTTCACAACTTGCAGCGGCTCGTTCATGACAACGCAGGCCTTGACTTTTGGCTCTGAAGTCAGTTGTTCCGCAAGAGCCTTGTTCACCGGCGCACTGTTCTAGTACGAGTACGCGCGCTCAAACACAGTGCAAATTTTATATGTAATGTAGTCTGTTATGTTTTGACGTGGTTTCCGTGGGGAAGGAAAAGAATGTCTTTGATAATCGACCGGTTGTTCTGCGTTCCAGTCGTGTTTTACTTCTTACTTCGTTATTGATTGTTTCTTTGATCTTGGTTTTCTCATTCAAACCCCACGTTAACGCACAGACTCCTCAGGAGCTGGCAGTAATGTATTCTCCGGTTCTCTATTTCACAGGGGGCGAAAAGTTCTATCCTACGAGCGTGGACTACATCATTTCAAGGTCGACGCTAGTCCGGCATTCAGACGTTGCTGTTCTCGTCAACTCGCTTACTCCTGCTATGCTAGGTTTGTACACCTCTTCAGACCTGTTCCTGAACAATACGCTGGGAACAGTGGACGCAATAGTTGCGGATTACGCTTTGGAAGCTAAGGCTAATGGATATTATGCCTACGCTCATGTGGTCAACACGGGTTCATCAACAGTAATTCAGTATTGGCTGTTCTACGCATACAACAACGGTCCTTTGAATGACCATCAGGGTGACATTGAGGTTGTCGAAGTGTTCATAGACCTTTCTGGAACACCACGGACTCTATTGTGTTCGCAGCATTTTGCCGGAGAAAATGCGGCTTGGGGCGATGTTGAGAAAGAAGGCACGCATCCTGTGGTTTATGTTGCCCAAGGGTCGCATGCCAACTATTTCCGGTCTTTCCAGGGCAAGATAGGGCTTGAGAATGATAATGTTGGAAGCGACGGCATAACTGTGAGATTTAATCAGTCCAGTCTAGTCATGCTGGAAAGCCAAGGCTGGCTGAACTTTGCAGGACGATGGGGATATTGGGGAACGGCAGAAGAAGTTGCCGCGGGAATGGCAGGGCCTCTGGGGCCTGTTTTCAATCAAGATGGCATCCGCTGGGCGCAGCCTGAAAACTATCTTGGCAAAACCTTCTCCGTAGGAGGAAACTACTTCATGCTTGCTTGGTTGCTCGCCAATTTCCTGTTGTTTTTCATCATTTACGTTGCAGTCAGAGGCGGTTGGAAAATCTATGGCATAGTAAAACTGAGGAAAAAGAGCGGCTTGATGGTGAAGAAGTTTCTCAGAAGCCGCGGTGGTCCATCTTTAATGCTTGGCATCGCTGCGATCGTGATAACGCTAATAGCGCTTTTCTTACCATGGTACACGATAAGCGCGTCCTCTGAAGCCGGTCCTCTGGCTAAGCAGGGTGGTGTGACTGTTATGACTATTAATGGAATTAGCGGACTGCAAGTTAACATGTTTCTTGGTGGCGGCGAATCAACATCTGGCTTCAGAAGTCTGTTCTCGACACAATTTCCGTTTGCTCTGATATTCCTCGCAGGTCTCCTTCTGCTATCGTTAGATGTGATAGGTGTCAAGAGCGGCAGAAAGCTTGGAAACAAATTCATCTGGGGAGCGATCACATCTCTGTTTCCCTTCATCCTGATACTCGTCTTCATAATGATTTTGCCAATGTTCCTGCCTTGGGCCTCAGCGATCTTGCCAGGCCAAGAAGTGCCGTCGGAAGTCGGCACCATGGTGCGTACTGTAGCTTCGAACCCGATCTACGGCACAAATAGTCAAGTTTTCCCAGTTGTTGGAGTGACAACTGTATCTTGGGGTTTGGGAATTGGGGCCTACCTCTTCCTTGTAGCTGCAATAATTAGGATACTGGCAGGCTTTATGATGCGAAAAGCGCCGGAACTTCAGGCAGAGTCTGCGTCACAACCACAACCTGCACAGCCCCAACCTGAACAACCTCAACCTGAGACTTCTCCGTCCGCGCGCGTGCTACGATCTGTAACAAAAAGCTTTCAGAATCAGAGAGAGACAGAAGTTCAATGGCAGCAATGAAGGCTCTAAGGACAGACTTGTTTTTGTTTTTGACGACCATGTTTTTGTAACAAAGTGTAACCTGAAGCTCCTTATGGCAATGTTGGAAAGTCCATGAAATGTAACAAGTGACTTAGCGCGCTTTATTTTTTTGGGCATGGTTTTGGTCGAATGTTTGCTCGGGCTTGGAGAAGCTGAGGGGAGAAAGAAGATAATCTAGAGTGACTGCTTCTCTAAACCCCTGTTCGAAAAGGGCCTTCCAACCTACCGAGACTGTGTTTGTGCTTTTGGATTTTTGTGGGTGGAGGTCTCCAGCAAGGGGTTTGAATCTTCAGCGCGCCATCTTGGCAAATAGTGCATGTTCTTGTCTTAGCACGATGTGAAGGGGATTTTACTTGTTGACCATGGCCTTGGGAATCGGGTGGTGAAGAATTCTTCATAAGAAAATCTTTAACCGGGAAGGGATGTTGATTTTTATGGAGGTTCGTTAGCTTGAGTGACGAGGAGACTTATTCGCTGATTTTCAAGTCTTTGAACCATCCTATTCGAAGAAGAATTTTGAGGATGTTGCAGGATAATGAATTGGCCTTCTCTCAGATTCTTGAGACGCTTTCGATGGACAGTGGGCATCTGAGCTATCACCTTGAGGGTTTGGGAGACTTGGTCACTCGTTCTCCAGAGGGAAAGTACAGATTGTCCAGCTTTGGTTTGGCTGCTGTTAAACTGATGAGCGGGGTCGAGGAGCATCATCCGCCAGGAGTCTCCAAGTCCAGAAGCAGAGTTGATGTGGTCTTCAAGATTTTCTCGCTTGTGCTTGCAGTTGCCCTGTTATCAATGAGCCTTTATGCCGTGAACCTAACGACGCAGACAGATGGTGAACTCGCCTCAGTAAACGCCATTCCAATAGTGCTAGGTGCAAACCAGAACTTCAGTTATCCCGTAAGTCTGACCTACCAATCCAGCACTACGGAATCGCGTGGGTTTTCCGTCGAGATTCTTCGTCCTCTAGACTCTTTTGCGGCATGGACGGAGTATTTCTTTCGGTTTGATTTCCATTTCAACACCAGCTATTACATGTTCATCGCCCTCTACGATCCGTCTGGAAAAGTCTTGAGCCACATTGGGCCTTTGGCGGGCTCTGAAGACCTTGAACCTGGCTACAACTTCGGCACGGGGAGCGTCGCCACATTCACTGCACTTGGCACCTACCGGATTGAAATTCAAAACCAGAAAGCAGATTTGCTTTCGGCCAACATGAGCTTACATCTGAAGTATACGTCTTTTCAAAGACCACTTTTCTACCAAGGACTCGCTGCACTCGTTGTGACGATTCTTTATCCGGTCACAGTGTTTTCCAGTTGGTTCTGGATGAAAAAGCAGAAACGCACCGAGCGATCCGCCAAGAAAGCTTAATTAATCAAAATTCTTCTTTACTCAGCACGGCGCCTAGGCCATTTGACAGCCCTGGTAGTATAGTCCGGTCTAGTATATGCGGCTGTCGCCCGCAGGACATCACTGAGAAAAACACTCTGTGACATGAGCCGGGTCCAAATCCCGGCCAGGGCGCCATATCTTTGATTAGGTAGTCTTGTCCTTCTCTTCTTTTTCTTGGACAAGACGTTTCAGTTTTCTTTCCATCTTTAGTTCATAAACGTGCTCTTTCGCAGGTGGAGGCAACTCTTCTCTCTCAAAAAGCAGATTTGGAGCCACAATGCGTCTTTCTCCCCTTCTAACCTTGATTTTCTGACCATCGACAACATCTTCGAAAGCTTCCAAGGCCTCCACAATCCAGTTTCCTCGGCTTTTGGTTTGGACTTTAACCTTGTGCTTCCCCTTGTAGTATCGGATTTCCCCGCTCAAGATCGATCCCATCAATATGTTCGTGTGGCAGTGGATATAAAACACGCGCCAGATAGAACATGGCGATGGCCTCAAACTGATTGCAGAAAGCATAAGAATCCCTTTCAATCATCATTCTACAGGATGAAAATTGGCCTCATCCTCGCCCCACCATGCTTACTCGGACACCTGGTTACATGAAATCCTACGGAATACAGGCGTCAATCTGGATGAGGGCCCAACCGTAACTGCCAGAGCCTCCAAGAGCGGCCTGTGCGTGGTCTGCAAGGGTTCAAGACTTCTCTGCGGCAAAACCCGTTGCCCAATCATAGTGAAAGTCAACTATTACTTGAAGAGCGTTCCTTTAATGAGCAGCGAAGACGTATCTGGAGCCTCACCTCCAAGCGTGTTCATTGGCAGAATGGGATACCCGAATGTTTACGCTGGACCGCTTGTTCCTCCTGTGGATGCAGATACGAGCCTTTATGACTTGCCTGAATTCTGGTTTGGAAAATCGATAGACGAAATCGTGGCTTTCCGTTTAATGCTCATCCGCGGCAAACGTCGAGTTCACGTGAGAGAATTTGAAGCGGCTGGAAAAGTAATTGAAAAAACCCGGGAACTGGCCCTAGCTGATAAACCCGTTGACGTCGAGCTTATGCTGACCAAGAAGCCTCACGGTTCCATATTCCTGAGCGACGACATCCAGCCGTTCGGGCCGTCTGCGCCAATTCGCGACCTAAGAGTAGGCAACACAAGCTGGGATCATCAGATTGAAAAGGCTTACAGCGACACTGATTTGAAGGCTGTCCCTGCTGTGCTCGAACTCTACAGCAAAGGCGTGCTTGGAACAAGAATTCAGAAGGCCTTCAGCGTCGGCGCCTTCGGCTTGGAAGAGAACCGGCGCTTGGTGCCAACTCGATGGAGCATCACAGCCGTAGACGACATAATCTCCAAAAGCCTCATGGATCAAGTCAGACAGTTCCCAGAAATAAACGAATACCGCATCTACGAATCCAAGTACTTGGACAACGTCTTCGAAGTCTTCATGTTGCCGAGGGAGTGGAGCTACGAAGCCATAGAAGCCTGGTACCCTGGAACCGTTTGGAACCCAGATGGCAAACAAGTTGTCATGTTTTCAGACTGGGAAGGTCACGAGAGACGAACAACTTACGCTCAAATCGGTGGATGCTACTACGCTGCGCGCTTAGCCGTTTGCGAACAACTGGTCAAGGAAAGAAGGCAGGCCACAGTAATCGTTCTGCGCGAGGCTCATCCCGGCTACATCATGCCAGTAGGCGTCTGGCAAGTAAGAGAGAATGTTAGGAATGCTATGCGGCAAAAACCCCTAATTTACAACACGCTAAGCGAAGCATTGGAAAGAATCGCAAATCAGTTCAGCATTCCACTTCAGAGCTGGATAAGAGAAAGTCACCTAATACGCAATTCACTGTTTCAGAAAAGAATCACTGATTTCATGCTCATGAAGTGAACTGACACAGAAACTAATCTTTTAGCCTCTTAATGAAGGCATAGAATTGCTCAATGAACCGGTACACGTGTGCTAGAGTCAATGCGAATACAATGGGATTTGGCCATCAAGGCAGCGGGCTCGCTAGCTTTTCAGGCGTGAAAAGCTGAAAGTCTTAAAAGGAATATCAATGAAGGCCTGCAAAGTGAACTTTTAAAACCGAAAACGCATAGCAGGGACCGAAGCGGATGAGTGGAAGAGGCGATATCCTCACTGAGCACTTAGCGGCCAAGCATAAGACCAGGCAGTTACCAGACTACCGATTACCGTTCAACGTATGATGTCCAGAAAGTACCTGAGTTTGTTCTCCCGGAAGACCAAAAGGATTTTGTTGAAATCGTCAAAAGATGTAGCAGGAAGACTTGGTTTTACGGGCGAAATAGCCGATGTTATGAAGAAGAATATCGTTCGAAGGGAACACCGAAAAGGGGTTGAAAACATAAGAACCTTTCCAACTCCCGTAGCTAGTTCTCGAAAAAGAGTTGAGGGCAAGAAGTCGAAAGACCAAGTTGAATCCTTTCTGCGGTAGAACTAGGAGAAAAACTCTCCACTTTCTTTTAGACCCACCTGTCTCTGAATCAACAAACTCTAGAAAACTTTACTAAATTTCCCTATTGTGTGCGCCCTGCTCTTCTAAGTAGCCAAGAGGACAATTCTGTTCTAATGGCGTCCTCATCCACACGTCCGACTTCTTTTGATTCTCTTTCAACCTTGGCTTTCTTTTTGTACTCCTCAACTCGCTTGTTTGTGCCCGTGACAAGCTCTTCAAGCCAGCCGAGCTTTTCTCCCACTCGGTCTCGAGTGGTTACAAGCCTCAACTCTCTTCCAACGATGACCACTTTCCTATCCCAGAAGTCTAGGCTAGACCACAATTCCTGCTCAAACAGCCTGTACCAAATGTAAGAAGGTTCAGAGTCCAAGGGCAAAGCTATAATGTACGCGCTAGGATAGAAGGGATCCTTCTGGATGCTCATACTGTCAGGATCGATAGGATGTTTAATGCTAACCTTATCAGACGTTTCACCCATTCATTATCCCAGTTTTAGACTAGGCTGCATCATGAATTAAAGCTTGTGCTCACCCACTGAACGGATTGAAAGAACTGAAAAGTGAGGGTCGATTTTCCCAGAATCAAAACTTCAGTGCAGTTAATGGTCTTAAAGATTGGCAGTTGCTACTTGCAGAGTTTCACCGTTCTTTTGTACGTTTCCATGGTCTGAGTTATGGTTCCTGCTGTCTCTTTGGCGTTTTTCCATTCTTTGAACTTCACCCACTTGTGCGGTTCCAACCTTTTGTAGGTCTCGAAAAACTCCTGGATCTCCCTGAGCATGTGTGGATGTACATCGGTGATGTCGTGGTAACCGTCATATCTCGCGTCACTCACTGGCACTGAGAGCACTTTGACATCTTCGCCTTTTTCGTCTTCAACCACCAACGCTCCTATCATCCTGACCTTGACTATGCAACCCACTTCAAGCGGTTGGTAACTCAGAACCATTAGGTCCAGCGGGTCGTCATCTGCGGCCCATGTTTGCGGGACAAAACCATACTCAACAGGAAAAACAACCGATGATGGTATCACACGGTCTAGGACGAACGCTTCCCATTCGGAGCGATATTCGTACTTGTCCCTTGAACCGCTCTTGATTTCAATGACCATGTTTAACAACACGGGCGGCTTGTCGCCCACAGGAATATCCTTCCAAAGATTCATGCACATCAACAACCAGAGGCAAAAGCTGAACTGGCTAATTTATATTTCCTCAAGGCCATGGTTTGTATCTAGTTTTCTTGAAACAGACGATGTCATGGTGTTTCTGACGATCTTTGCGCATAAGCGTCTGTTCTTCTACTTGACGAACTTTGCTGGGTGTCTTTTGAATCTCTTTTTGCAGGCTAAGCTGCAAAAGTGATAGGTTTCTCCATCATGGGTGATCTTGAACTTGGCCGTCTTGTCATCCATAATTGCGCCGCAAACAGGATCTTTGGGCATTTTACTTTTCTTAACCTCAAGTGGGTAGAATGTTTATTCTGCCTATTATGAATAGTGGTAAAAAAAAAGAAGGTTTTTGAACCTACGTAAAGACGTTAGCTTGTAAGCTTAATATCTTCTCGGGGGTCTTCGCTTCGAATAACATTCTCGGCAG
>Ga0116138_1000866_pt1 | contig 17378 bp, 15 predicted proteins | sample June2015DPH_20_1_2_FD_88971 | JGI IMG/M metagenome (GOLD analysis project Ga0116138, IMG submission 88971) | Peatland microbial communities from SPRUCE experiment site at the Marcell Experimental Forest, Minnesota, USA - June2015DPH_20_150 | ecosystem: Environmental > Terrestrial > Soil >... | reverse complement strand
GGTTCCTCTGCATCCAGTAACGTAGTTGACGTCTATATCGGGTATCTCCGCAGTAAAATCGAACGACGAGACAAGCCGGTCCTGATTCATACCGTTCGAGGTCGCGGTTATATTTTAGGGGCACAACAATGACGCACTCCATACGGACGAGATTGCTTACGGGCATATCTGTTGGTATGGCGATACTGTTGATTGTCTTTAGCTTTGTAATATACGGGGTGATGCATCGTTCGCTCATCAACCAATTCGACGCGTCGCTGCTGTCCACGGCGCGACTGTTAGAGGCGTCCGTGGAGCAGGACAAAGGCAATATCAGATTAGAGCTGGAACCAGAACAAATGCCGGAGTTTGAGAGAACGGATCATCCGACCTGCTATGAACTGTGGCAGAGTGACGGCACAGTTGTGGCAAAATCTCCTTCGATGGGCGCGGAAAATTTCTTGCGAGACGATGGTTTTACAGATACGCCTGTCTTCCGGTCGCTAATTATGAAAAACGACCGACCCGCACGCGCCGTCGGATTCAAATTCACCCCAAGAATAGCAGACGGCCAAGAAAGAAAAAACGACAGGCCTCCTGAGACACCGCTGGTCACGCTAATAGTAGCTCGTGACGCGAGCGATATGGAGCACAATTTGCGATTCCTGCGATGGCTTTTATTAGTATCTTCGGCAAGCATTATCACGTTGTCTTTTGTCGTTGGAGGTTTCGTAGTCCGACAGGGGCTGGCTCCTTTGAATATACTCGCCGGGGAGATTGCTGCCATAAAGGAAAATAATCTCACTGCTCGAATCTCAACCAAATCCCTCCCCGTGGAGATACAACCCATCAAGGACCGGCTCAATGATATGCTGATACGGCTGGAGGCCTCGTTTAATCGTGAACGCCGCTTTACTTCGGATGTAGCCCATGAATTGCGGACTCCTTTGGCGGGAATCAGTTCTACCATCGAGGTGGCACTGACACGGATTCGCGAGCAGCAGGAATATCAAGCAGCTCTTTCTGATTGTCTGACAATAGCCAGGGGAATGCAAACTATGATTAACAACCTCCTGGTTCTCTCTCGCATTGACACCAATCAGACGACCTTCCGTAACGATACGATTCGGCCCGCCGAAATAGTCGATTCGTGCTGGCGCCTCTTGTCACACCGAGCGCTCGAACATAACGTTACTTTCGAGAACCGCCTTGTTGCGGAAATGACCTGCAACTCTGACCCCGACGGTCTTTCGATGGTGATATCAAATCTTTTGGACAACGCCGTGGAATATACCAACGAAGGGGGCCAAATTTGGACTCAAGGCAAACAAACCGGAAACAAAATAGAAATCGCTGTATCAAACACAGGATGCCGCCTTACAAAAAATGAGACCCCACAGGTATTTGATTGCTTTTGGCGAGGCGACACATCACGCACCGATACGGGAATCCATTGCGGCCTTGGCCTGGCATTGGTTCAAAGAATCATCACAGCATTAGGCGGTTCGGCTTCTGTCGAAGTGCTGCCAGGCGGGATATTTACTATACGTCTTCTCCTGCCGGCTTAGAAAACCAATTTACTTGGTAGAAAAAATTGTTACAGGCCATTTCATATGCGCAGAGTGCCTGTGGACGCACGTCATTGGTAAATCTCGGCTAAACAATTTAACATTTGCTTGCATCGCAAACAAACGGGCTGGCAAAGGCAAACCTGTTTTTGTCTTTGCCCTTTCCTTTGCTACTTTATAAGCTTTAATATCTCGTTAAAATCGTTCGGCGCTTCAATCGGCGGGTTGCTGAACGGCCCCTGCTTTTCCTTGTGATAATTCACCGTAACATTCGGGTCCTTCAATGCGTGTCCGGTAAGCACGCACGCGACTCGCTCATCCGTCCCTATGATGCCCTCGTTTCGCAGCAGCTTCAATCCCGCCACCGACGCCGCTGATGCCGGCTCACAGCCAAGACCGTATTTGCCTATCACCGCCTTGGCGTCGCAAATATCTGCGTCACTGACCGCACGCACGACACCATTGCATACGTCTATCGCACGCAAACATTTCTTCAGATTCACAGGTCGCGAAATTTCAATCGCCGATGCGCATGTATGAGGCGAAAATTTCCTCGCCGTAAGGTCCGCGTAATAATCCGCGATTGTCTGGTTATTCACATTGCCGTTGTTCCACACTAACTTCTTGTTGTTCACCATATCCGTAAGCGTATCCGCGCCCGTCGCGTTTATGATGGCCAATCGCGGTATCCGTTTAATCAAGCCCAACTGTTTCAATTCGTAAAACGCCTTGCCGAACGCGCTTGAATTACCCAGATTGCCCCCCGGCACAACTATCCAGTCAGGCACTTCCCACCCAAGCCCCTCGATAATCCGCAGCATTATCGTCTTTTGCCCTTCCAGCCGGAAAGGATTGAGCGAGTTGAGCAGATATAACCCGAGTTTCATACAAACATCCTGCACCTGCTTCATACAGTCATCGAAGTCGCCATTTATCTGTATCGTCTGCGCGCCGTAATCCATCGCCTGCGACAATTTCCCGAAAGCGATGCGACCCGACCCGATAAAGACCGTGCATTTCATCCCGCAACTGTGCGCGTAAAGCGCAACCGACGCCGACGTATTGCCCGTCGATGCGCACGCGCACGATTTCGCACCCACCATTTTCGCGTGGCTGAACGCCGCCGTCATCCCGTTATCCTTGAATGACCCCGACGGATTCAATCCCTCATACTGCAAAAATAATCGCCCCGCCTTCATCCCCGCGTACTTGCCTACCTCGTCATTTAGCTGCAAAATTGTCTGCCCCTCCGCGATTGTTACCTTGTATTTATCATCGCAGAAATTCAACAGCTCCCTGAACCGCCACACCCCCGACAAATCCAGCCGATTATTCCTGTTCGCCCAGCGTTTCCCGAAGTCAGACAGCTTCTTCGGGATATCTACTTGGTCCCAGTTGTATTGCGCATCCAAAAGGTCCCCGCACTTCGGGCACTTGAATATCACCTTGCTTACGTCATACTCCGCTGCACAATCCGGGTTTATACACCTTTGAAAAACAACCTGCTTACCCATTCAACACCTCTTGCATACGTCACAACCAGCGACCGGAATCTCAGCCGGCAGCCCGACACCGTCCGCAGATTTTATCGCGTTAACCTTTTCGATAATCATCGGCAATTCACTTATTTGCTCTATTCTCCAAACGCCAGCCGGGACCTTTTTGCCCTTATTCGTATAAGCCGACTTCAACGCCGCCCGCATACCGACCTTCAACGCCGGCTTGATGTCCGTGTATATCCTGTCGCCAACAAAAAGTATATTCTCCGCCGGCTCATCAATCTTCGCTATCGCCGCCTCAAATATCCGCCTGTCCGGCTTGCGATAATCAAACTGGTAAGAATAAAGCCGATAAGGGAAAAAATCCAGCATACCAAGCTGCCCAAGCTGCCTGTCCAGCGACCCGGCACTTACAAATGTATTGCTCAATATACCTAATTTAAGCCCCATCCCCTTCAGTTTGGCAAGCGTCTCTTTTATATCCGGCTCAACCTTCACAATCCTGCTCAACGGCTCATACCACAGCCACCCAACCTCCCGCCACTGTTCCTCGCTTAACGTGTAGCCGCGTCTCAAACCATATTTCTTCAGCAGTGATAACGCATCAAAATCCCTCCCCGTTATGTTCCCCCACAAAGTTCTCACATGGATGGCAACTTGGTTCCGAACAAAATACCACCAGAAATTACCGGCGGGCTGGCCGTGGCTCATAAGGTAATCGTAGGTCTGCGTCGCGCTTCGCCTAAAGACCTGCATCGTCTCCACCCTGCCGAAATTCAGCAGGGTCTCACCCAAGTCAAACATCACCGCTTTTATCGTCGTCTCTTTCACCACAAAAACACCACTTCACCGCAGAGCACGCGAAGCACACAGCGTTTATTCTTCTCCGCGGTCTCTGCGAACTCCGCAGTGAACTACTTACCTCAAAGGCGGCATCTCGTCCCCGAACGCCTCTTTTATCCACTTGAACATCTCGTCATCCGATATCGCCGACGACCTGTCCGAAGCGTACTCCGCCGCTATCCGGTCTCTTATCTTTATCACCCGCGGGTCATGCTTCATAATTTCCATTTTGAACCGCGACTCAATCCAGTGTTTTATCCCCGCCGCGCCCGTCTTGTCCGTAATCGCAACCTCAACAGGCCGATTCAGCAGCTTATTGGTATCGAAGCAATTATATATCTCCTCGTTCTTCAGCAGGCCGTCCGCGTGAATGCCCGCGCGGGTTACATTGAAGTCCCTGCCGACAAGCGGATAATTGCTCGGTATATCGAAACCAAGTTCCTTCGCCGCGTAAGCCGCAAGCTCGGTTATCGCCGCGTAATTAACACCCTTCATCATCCCCTTGATTTGAGCGTGTTCGATAATCATCGCCTCAAGAGGCGGGTTGCCCGTCCGCTCGCCGACGCCGAATATCGAACTGTTCGCCGCGCAGCACCCGTACAGCCACGCCGTCGCCGCATTGATCTCAACCTTATGCAAATCATTATGCCCGTGCCATTCCAACTGCTCGCTCGGCACCCCTATATTGCGAAGTCCCGCGACAAGTTTCGGCACACTTCTCGGCAGCGCAGAACCCGCCCACGGCAATCCAAACCCAAGCGTATCGCACAGCCGAATCTTAATCGGCTTCTTATATTGCTCACCCAGCTTCATCAGCTCCGCGGAAAACGGCAGTATAAATCCATCGTAATCCGCCCGTGTAACATCCTCAAAATGACATCTCGGCAAAACCCCTTGGTCCAGCGCCGCCTTCACAATATCCAAATAGCCGGTAAGTGCTTGTGCTCGCGTCTTTCGCAGCTTCAGGAATATGTGGTAATCACTCACGCTGGTCAGTATCCCCGTCTCGGCAAGCCCCATCTGCTTGACTAAGCGAAAATCCTCCGCGACCGCGCGAATCCAGCCGGTGATTTCCGGATACTTGTAGCCGCGGGCTTTGCAAAGCTCAACCGCCTTGCGGTCGCGGTCCGAATACAAAAAGAACTCGCACTGCCGAATCAGACCCGTATCGCCGTCTATCTCGTGCAGCAAGTCGTATATTTTCAAAACCTGTTCAGGCGTATATGGCGGCCGGGCCTGCTGACCATCGCGGAAAGTCGTATCCGTTATCCATATCTGCTCGGGCAATTCATACGGCACGCCGCGCTTCTCGAATTTCGTAATCGGAAATTCGGTATAAGGGAAAACTTCCCGGTACAGATTCGGCTCTGCCACGTCCGCCAGTTTGAAAACCTTTTTCGCCATTTCCACATCGCCTCGTTTTAAAATTTTTCCGCCACCCAACCGCGAAGTTTCAACAACTCAAAACTCAACACTAAAAACTCTTTAATAGTGGCCGAGATGGGAGTCGAACCCATATGCCCGTTAGGACAGGGTATTTTAAGTCCCCAGCGTCTGCCATTCCGCCACTCGGCCAGTTGGCTTTTGGCCAACAGAACACAAGTCATAAGTGCACAAGTCGTAAATGCTTGTGCTCCTGTGCTCTTGCACACTTGCGCTAATTTACTCAATTTCGCCCCTTTTTGCAAACCGTTTATTCTCCCCCCAGACCGACAGGAGATTATATGTAATACTGCCCTTTAGAAACGGCTTTTTGTTCTTCAGGCAACGGTTTTCGCCAAAAATTGCGACTTAAAATCTGCCCAGGTTGTTATTGACGCTGTCCAGGAAGGCCAAAGGGAGTCAAGGTTTTTAAGGTGACCAACGCGGTATATATATCAGACGTTTATTCAATTACTTTATCCGCTTTTTTAGGAACCAAAACCTTGATCGCCCCTGGAACGATCTTAATATGAAGAGGAATTTTTTCTAATACCTCGCCGTCACATTGAGCCGCTTGTTTGGGGCTTGAGGAAACGCTGATATCCTTGCCTTGCCAGTGCTCCACTAATTCCAAATTGTCCGGCCGTTCCCGTTTAAGAAAGGTGACAACCATAAGCTTAAACATACTGAGATTCGCTTTTCGCACGACAATAACATCTAAGAACCCATCGCTGACGTCTATATGCTTATCGAAAGATATTTTACTAAACCCGAGATTTCCTGTATTAGTAATAAAACATGCTAAACCTTGAACTTCGTGCTCTTGTCCATCGATCTTCAGATGATAAACGGCCTTTTTGGCTTTCTTTAATGCCGCGACCGCTGAAAGAAAATAGGCAAAAATGCCAATCTTGTTTTTGGTCTCGCGTTCCGCGCCTTTGACGACATCCGCCTCAAAACCAATGCTTATTCTTACAATAAAATAACGCTTGTCGAACTGCCCCACATCAATGGTTTTCGTCTCTAACGGGCCCTGATTCAGCAGCGCACATGCTTCTTTAAGGTCATTGGGTATGCCAAGCTCAGTGGCCATTACATTCGCCGACCCTCCCGGTAAAATAACCAAAGGAATCTCTGACCCAATCAGGCCGCTGATTGCTTCCATTAGTGTGCCGTCGCCGCCGTAAACAGCGAGGGCATCGACTCCTTCCTTGACGGCCGCCTTTGCAAACTGGATCGCATCGCCCGCCTGGTGGGTAATTGATGCTTCCCACTTAATGCCGGCTTCTTTCATTGACGCGTTGATGACAGGTAAGATAGATTCTCCAATTCCTGCGGCGGGATTAATAATGATGTGAATGTTTTTTATTTTCTTTTCCATAGCGATTATCTTTGCCGCCAATATTTTTCGTGGCAAGTCCGGTGTCCCCGAAATTGCCCCTGGCCCTTTTTTATTTAAAAAATTCAAAACGGTTTGCTACCACAATATAGATCAACGCAAGTACAAAAAACGTGGCAAGTCCGGCAAGAATCGCCTTGTTCGGGCCAATCCTCGGCGAAAGATATGCGACTACAAGCATATATGGCACCCACGATATGAGTGTACCAACTAAAACAAATTTAGCATGCCGGCCGACCGCTATACCACCTTTAGTCTGACCTATAAAAAAATATGCTACAAGGGTAAACACTGGGATAAGGGTAGCAAGTTCGGAAAGCGTCCTTTGGCCCCTTTCTTCAAGTACCACGATAATGATGGTAACCAATCCGCCAGTGATAAAATAAATAATGAGGTTGGAAATATTCATAATGACCTTACCCCTTTGTCTGGACCACTGTTAAATGAAATTAATCAGAACCGTCCCTTTTTTCTTTCCCACAGCGATGCTTCGACGTTTGCCTTGCATGCAAAAAAACTAAAACCTTGCCTTTGTTTTGACTGCCATTTCCCATATCAAAAAATTGGCTACGCAACCAAACCTTTCAATTCGATGATAATATCAAAATCTTCATTTTAAAACTACAAAGATGTTTTCCTGACGGCAATATTGCGGGCAAAGGTGTGATTCTCTTCCGGCCTTAAAGGGACAGTATATCGGCAATCTGAAATTAAACTGTCCGCTATACGCTACCCGCTGTACGCTGTTGTGTTTACGCTCTTGCGGTTTGAGTGATTTGGCCGGCTAACTGGTCGAGGGTGGCGTGCATTTTGGGGTCGCTTTTGCGGAGTTCCTCGATTTTGGCGTAGGCGTGCATAACGGTGGTATGGTCCCGGCCGCCGAGGTGGCCGCCAATTTCCTCCAAACTGTGCTTTGTTAGCTGCCTGGCAAGGTACATACAAATCTGCCTCGGTTCGGCGATACTCTGGCTCCGCTTCTGGCTCTGCAGGTCAGCCAGGCGAATGTTAAAATGGCGGGAAACGGTATCTATAATATCGCTGATTCTTATGTGCCTTGTGCCGAGGTCAACCTGGCCATTGAGCGCGGTCTGCGCCATCTCGAGGGTGATTGCCTCGCCGGTCGTCATCGACACCGCGTATATCGTCGTCAACGCCCCTTCAAGCTCCCTGATATTGGCGTGTACCTTGCGCGCGACGTAGCCGGCCACGTCCTCGCTGACGTCAAGCCCGCGAAGATGCGCCTTTTTCTGCACAATCGCGATTCGCGTCTCGTAACTCGGCGGGTCGATTCGCGTTACTAAGCCCCAGTTGAACCTGCTGATGAGCCGCTCTTCGAGAGACGGTATCTCGCCGGGCGGGCTGTCGGCGCTGAGGATGATTTGTTTGCCGTTGCTGTACAAGGCGTTGAAAGTGTGGAAAAATTCCTCCTGGCTCTGCTCGCGTTCCCGCAAAAACTGCACGTCATCAATAATAAGGGTATCGACCGTGCGGAACCGGCTCTGGAAGCCGGGCAAATCGCCCTTTTCGATTGCCTGGATAAAACGATTCACAAATTCTTCGCAGCTTAACAGTTGAATCACCGCCGACGGGGATTTTCGCTTCACTTCGTGGCAAACCGCCTGAAGCAGGTGCGTCTTGCCTAATCCGGAATTCCCATAGATAAACAATGGATTATAAGTATCCCCCGGCGACTGACTGACCGCTATGCAGCTCGCGTGCGCCAGCCGATTGCAGGGCCCGACGACAAAATTCTCGAAAGTGTAATCCGGGTGAAGAGTCGGCCTGTCTTTTTGTTCTTGTTCGGTGGATTCCTGCCTGACTTGGCCGTTGGTGGAAAACTGCACGCTGACAAGATGGCCCGTTATCTGCTGCGCGGCCTTCGTAAACGCGCTTCTGCATTTACTTTGCAAAAACTGGGCACACGCCTCATCCGGGCAGCCAACCTCAAGCGACCCGCCCGTCAAACGTACAACGTGGAGGTTATCAAACCACTTACGGGTGTTGACAGGGTCCAGAGTCCTTGCTCGGTCCAGTATCTCAGCGAAGATATTTTCTACTTCACCGCCGGCCAAGACACGCTCCTTTATAAAAATCCACCAATGGCGAATAAAACGATGCCACTATAAACAGAGGTTACCCGTTACAAATAACATCCGTGTTATTGAAACAGCTGACTTTTATCACCCTCTGCAGTTTTATGATGACCATCCCTGAATAAATCAGAGCAAAGTGTAACAGCCGAAAGTGATTTTGTCAAAACAAATCAGTCAACTTGCGACAAAAATCGTATGGCGGATAAACCTTGAATTTGTGGGCCGATTCTGCGAAACTTGTTCGCTAACTATGGGCGTATTTTCCAAAACAATCGGCTACTTCAAAGACCGGCTGAGCAAAACCCGCGACAAAATCGGTTCGTCGCTGTCTGCCGTCCTCAGTATCGGCAGAAACATCGATGATGACCTGCTCAACGACCTCGAAGAGACGCTCATAAAAGACGACATCGGCGTCGAAACCACCGCCAAACTCATCTCCGATTTGCGGAACGCCTACCGCGACAGGAAAATCAGCAAGGTTGAGGATATCGTCCCGTTTCTAAAAGAACACATCAAGGGCTACTGGCCTCATCAGGATAGACAGGTGCGTCTGGCAGCCAAGGGGCCGACCGTGATTTTGGTCGCCGGCGTCAACGGCTCAGGCAAAACCACCAGCATCGCCAAACTCGCCTATATCCTCAGCAGGGACAACAAAAAAGTTATCGTCGCCGCCTGCGATACCTTCAGGGCCGCGGCTGTCGAGCAGCTTTCAATATGGGCGGAACGCATCGGCGTTCAAATCGTCAAGCACCAGATGGGCGCCGACCCTGCCGCAGTCGCCTATGACGCCTGCGAAGCCGCCACCGCGAGAAATGCCGACTTCCTCATCCTCGATACCGCAGGCCGACTGCATACGCAAAAGGACCTGATGAAACAGCTCACCAAAATACGCGACGTCGTCGCCCGCAAAATTGATGGAGCCCCGACTGAGGTGCTGTTAGTGCTGGACGCCACAACGGGCCAAAACGCAATCGTCCAGGCAAAAATGTTTACCGAGGCAATTAACATTTCGGGAATCTTCTTAGCCAAACTTGACGGCACAGCACGTGGCGGAATCGTCATCGCGATTAAAGACCAGCTCAACATCCCCGTCAAATTCATCGGCCTCGGCGAAAAACCCGAAGACATCGCTGAATTCGACCCCGACACATTCACCGAAGCCCTCTTCGCTTAAAATACTCATCCGAGGTGCCAAATTAAAATCCATCGCGCAGCGAATCCACATTTTTGCCTTTTACATTTTTATTTTTGCATTGAAAACCTGTCCGCTCCACGCTGAACGCTGCTCACTTCTTCCGGAAAGTTCAACCTCGCGAATTCTCCGTGATATTTCTTTGCAGTGGCATCGTATGCCTTTGCGGCCTCGATTTCATTATCGAAACTGCCCAACCATTTATCCTTGCCCTCGACCCTGATTTGGCTCCCCCATTTGCCATCACTCTTTATAAAATAAACCCCTATGAATCGTGACGAGGTATTTTCCTTTTTTGGCACGTTTTGCATATTCTGCGATTGCGTCGCCAAACGCAAATTAGCCCTCCGGTTATCCAGCGTATTTCCGTTTCTATGGTCAACAACAAGGCCTTTAGGCGCATTGGTAATTTCCCTATGCAAACTCAGCAACTTTGTCCGCCCCGGCCCGTTTTTCACGCTGCTTACAACATAATATTTCCTTCCGTTTCCCTTGATGTGCCATTTGAGATGGCCCAACTGATAATACACGTCGGCGTCAACAATCGTCCATTCCCCTTCGCCTAAATATATCCTGCGAAAGGTGTAGCCATAACGGAGAAGGCGATAGGCGAGAAGGGGACAGGTGAAAAGAAAGTCGAGCCAAACGGGTATCGTTATTGTAATTTGCGCAGACATTGTTATTCCTCCATTCTTTTTTGCCACAGAGCAAATTTTTTAGCCACAGAGGCCACAGGGTTCACAGAGTTTTTCTGGTTTAATTAAAATCCGAAATGGAACTTCTGTTCCTGTTGCCTTGCGCTTCTGCGCTACTACTGCCCCCCTAGGGCTAATACTTTGCACGTCTGTGCTATCTGGTGTTGTGTCCGCCGAAGTATGCTTCGGGATTAATTATCCTCTGAGGCCTACCGATGAGGTTCTATACCCTCATTTCTAATGTGCATATTCGGAAACTTAATGATATTTCTCCTGCGATCAAAAAAGTTAGGTAGTCCGACTGCGCTTTCCAAATCATCAAGATTTATTCCTAAGTTATTAACAAGATCGTCACTATTGATTAAGTTGCTTTCCAATAACAACTCAAATGCTCTCTGAAATAAACGGGTTCCTTCCGGTTCAATCTGATCGTCCAAAGGCTCTCTTGTTCTCCATCCTCTTCTGGATAAGTTTGCGAATAATCTCTGTTCCCTTTCTTGTGATATTAGTTTGAGATTTCGCATTCGTTTTATCATGGCAGCTATCGAAACCTTCCATTTGGACTTTATCAACCTTAAAAGACTCAACGAAGGAACTACTGCATCACTTGAAAATGTCTCCTCGGGAAGCAAAAATGCCGATGCGAAATAGTTGGCTTGCCCCTCTATCAACTTAAAATTTGCTTGAGTGTAGAAGTCTTTGGGGGATAGATTCCTATGCAAGATTATATGTCCTAATTCGTGAGCAGCATCAAATCGTAATCTCACGGCAGATGCTTTGTTAGTAACCAAGATGTAATATGGAGTCGAATCTTCTGCATACCAGTGGGAGAATGCGTCAACTTTCTTCTCCCCTAACTCCTGCTTGCTAACCACACCACCTTTGTTTTCCAAAAGCCATAAGAGATTACTAATTGGTCCATTGCTCAATCCCCAATATTTTCTTGTTTCCCTCGCAAGTTCTTCTATTTCCTGAAAACTAAGATTGCTAGGATCCCTGGGTACATCAAACATAGGATAATCAACAGGGGGTAACTCAATGAAGCCTCTTAAATACTGAACGCAAGCAATTGTCCAAAACAACTTTCTTTTTGCCTGAAGTCGAGAAGTTTTAGTTGCAGCACTTAAAGACCTAAAAAAGACAATTCCATTACTCGAAATATGCTGCCTTTTTTGAAAAAAGAATAATACAGGGATTTTTAAGGTATCAGACATTCTCGCCAATACATCACGATATGGCGTTTTCTGATTCTTTTCAAATTGCGAAATTGCCTGCCGTGTAATGCCAATCAATTCCGCCAAATCTGTCTGATTTAATGCTCTTGCTTCCCTTATTTCTTTTAGATTTTCACCAATGAAGTTTGGCGACCCTTCTCTCATGCATTCCTCTTTTTCTTCAATCTGATATTTACTTTTTCTAAACTTAGTGCATCGCTGATTTCCTCGGCTTTAACTTGTCCAACCTGAGGAAATTTATCAAGCAACCGAATGGTACCTATTATCTTTTCATAATTTTCATCAGGAAATACGATATCAATAAATTCGGGTGTTTTTATCGCGACAGACGGACAATGGGTGATTATCGCATAGAGATACATTGACGGGTCTGGTTCCGGGGGACAGTCGTCCTCGAAAAGATACATTTGGCCTGAACGCGCATAACCTTTACGAAAAAGCGCTTGTCGAGGAAGTTCTTCTCTATTGGATACCGAAGAATGTGTAATCAAAACTCTATCTGAAACCATTATTGCCCGGTGCGCCCAATTTTTTATGATGTTGGTTGCAGCAACAACTTGAAGATTACCATATTTTGCGAGACAGTCGACCAACGCGGATTCAATCTTACCCCGGCGATAATAGGGAAGAATGTTTTTGGCTTCGGCTTCGAGGAAAGTTTCATCGCAGTGTTCAAATGCCACAGCGTATTGAGCATAAATCTGTTTGCAGATTTCAAGTTGTATGGCATTAGCTGTAAGAGCATCGAACATCGTTACTGGGTCGCGAGGATCAAAATCTTTTAACATTGTCCATTCCTTTCTATTAGTTATAATTCATTTCCACGCAACCATAATGCACTATCGGCATAGTTTTGTCAACCAATAAAGCGAAAATATTTATTATATGCAACCATCTTTACGGCCTGCCTCCTACCCCGGAACCCCTAAAAAACACATATCTTATTATTTGACAAGGCTTTGCGTCTATCTGATTCTTCGGTCTGTTCCGATGAATCGAGCATTGCTTAGAGGCTCCCCTTCGCTAATTTTTTCGACGAAATTCTTTTGTCCAGGTAATCAGGCCATTGACGGCAAGGGCTAAGAAGAAGATATACAGAATCGCGACGAATTTCACGTTACGGGCGTAATACAGGCCGATGCAAATACTGTTCACGCAAAGCCAGAGAATCCAGGCCTCGATTTTCCTGTGCGTCATAAGAGCAGCGGCAACAAAGCCCATCACCGTCGCTGTCGCGTCGATATACGGATACGCGGCCTGCTGGGCAAATAAAGCGGGCAGCCAGGTATGAATCCTGCTCATCGTGAATCCCAAAATAATCCCGCAGCCCGCGATTATCGCGCACGCAATTGCCCGGCCTCTGCCGGAGGTGTATGAAACTTCCAGTTCTTTTCCCTCTTCTGCTTTCTTTCGAGCGGCTCGCCATACATACCACCCATAGAAGCAGTTGCCGATGTAGTAGAATTGCTCGAAGAAATCGGAATACAGGCGGACCTGGTAGAACAGAATGGCGAAAAGCGAAAACGTGATTATCCCCAAAGGCCACGCCCATACGATTTTGCGGGTAATCAGCAGGACATAGACGACGATTAACAGCGTAGCCGACAGCTCGATATAGCTCATCGGATAGCCGAGAATCGTGAAGAATATTTTGTTAACGCTAAAGATGTTCATTTCGCAACATTATGGCAAAAACGAAGATAAAAAAACAGGCCTGTTCCGAAAGCAGAACAGGCCATTCGCCCCTCCTGTCCTGCTTCGCTCCGCTTCGTTATCACTTCGCTGAGCTACGCAGGACAAGAAACTCAATCCTATACTCTTGGGTAATTTCCAAGGTATTCGGTTTTCGGTAGGCCGCCTGTAAGCGGCAACGCATATTTGACAAAGGCGTCTGTAACGCCATTGCCTTCGGAATTTATATATTCATTTGGCAACGACTTTGTTTTTTCGGCGACGCTGCTTAATTCCGTAGCGAACAATTCGATTGCGTATTTAGTGCCCTTGAGGCGTTTCATCGCGACGGAGCCGCTTTGCTGCGTGATGGAGTACTTAACCGCCTGTCTGCCGCAAAGACGCGCCTCTTTGGCATCAACAGGTGATTGCAGGCCGGCGAAGCTTCTCTGGAGATAGCCGAATGTGTCGGCGCGGACGCGTTTAATTTTCAAGCTGCCTCTGACCTGTCCGGCCAGAAAATCTGCTAATGCGCCGGTTCCTGAAAGCTGGATATTGCCATGGGCGTCTTTTTCTTCGCTGCTGACGATTTTTTTGGTCCAGATGACGCCATCGGTATCGCAAATACCTTCGCTGACGGCGACGACGCATCTGCCGAGTTTGGTATATACGGCGTTAACATCGGCAAGAAACTTATCCATCGAGGCAGGCCGTTCGGGCAAATAGATGAGGTGTGGGCCGTCGTCATCTTTTCTCCTCCCGAGCGCGGCCGCGGCTGTAAGGAAGCCGGCGTGTCTGCCCATAATGACGTCGATTTTCACTCCCGGCAACGCGCGGTTATCGAGGTCATCGCCCATAAGAGCGCAAGCGACGAATTTCGCCGCCGTTCCATAGCCGGGACAATGGTCGGTAACGAGAAGGTCGTTATCAACGGTCTTGGGAACGTGCCAGGCGTGCAACTCATAACCTGACTTTTGCGCGATGGTATTTATGATGTGGCAGGTATTCGCTGAGTCATTGCCGCCGATGTAATAGAAGTAGCGGACATTCCGCTTTTTCAAGACATCGAGGATATTCGCGCAGCGCGCCTCGTCGGGTTTATCTCTGCTTGAACCTAAAGCGGATGATGGCGATGCGGCGATCAACTCGAGGGTTTTGGCTGAGACCTTTTTGAGGTTGATGAACTGGTCTTTGACGATGCCTGATACGGCGTGAACTGCGCCATACAGGTCGCCGATTTGGGAATGTTTTTTGACTTCCTCGATTACGCCAACGAGAGACGCGTTTATAACCCCTGTCGGCCCGCCTGATTGCCCGACTACCGCGTTTGCTTTTGCGGCTTTTGCCATTGCTGATACCTTTCCGTTAAAAAGACACCCTGCAAACTTTTAAACAACCACCAAAAACAAGGGGCGTTAGTATATCAACCCGGCTGTAAATTTCAAATCAAAAGTGAATTATCTCGCCGCCGCAAATCAACCAGCGATTACTTGAAATAGTCAGCAACCTTATGGTATTATTAGCCCATCTTAACACGTAGGAGAAATTCAATGAGTGTTCTTTCGTCAATTGGCAATACGCCGATGGTTGAGCTGAAGCGGCTAAACCCCAACCCCAGGGTGCGTCTCTTGGCTAAAATGGAGGGCAACAACCCCGCCGGGTCAATTAAAGACCGCACCGCACTATATATGGTTACAAAGGCCGAGGAGGATGGCTCGCTCACCAAAGATAAAACCATTCTCGAACCGACCTCCGGCAACACGGGTATCGCGCTGGCTATGATTGGAGCGGCCAAAGGGTATCGCGTCAAACTCACACTGCCCGCCTGCGTAAGCAGCGAACGACGACATATTTTGGAAGCGTTTGGCGCGGAAGTGGTAATGACGCCCGCAAATGAGGGAACCGACGGCGCTATCAGGATGGCTCAACGAATCCTCGAAAAAGAACCCAACGTTTATTTTATGCCCAACCAGTTCACCAACCCCAATAATCCACTGGCTCATTACGAGACGACCGGCCCGGAAATTTACAAACAAACCAACGGCCAAATCGAATTTTTCGTCGCCGGCATGGGGACAACCGGCACGCTTATGGGGATTTCCCGCTTCCTTCGCGAAAAATTAAACCACGTCAAAATCGTCGGCATCGAGCCAACGCCTCATCACACCATCCAGGGCCTTAAGAACATGACCGAGTCAATCGTGCCCGCTATTTACGAGCGAGACCGGCTCGACGATGTTATGACGATGGAGGACGATGAGGCATACGAAATGACTCGTCGATTGGCGGCTGAGGAAGGAATCTTCGCTGGGATCTCGAGCGGCGCGGCCGTTGCGGGAGCGGTAAGAATTGCGAAGGATATGAAAGCCGGCACGGTGGTTACGATTATTTGCGACCGCGGCGACAGGTATCTAAGCACGATGCTCTTCCGCGCCGCCTGCGCGAAATGCCCGCCGTAGTTCGTCGCTCCTCCTTCGCTATCGCTACGGAGGACAGGTCGTGACTCGTAGCAGTTTGTATTTCGTAGTTTCGTGCTTGACAAGAAGTTACATTATGCAATAGGTTATATCCAATCTTTCATGTTGGATGAAAATGTGATAAAACAAGAAAAATTAGTCCTCTCAGAAAAAATGTACGGAAAAGAGACCACAATGAAGAATCTCATGAGAAAATCGCTGGTAACCGTCTTTGTTGTCGGCACAGCACTGGCATCTGTCGCGAGCGCCGGAACCGAATTCTCTAAAACCGTCACTTTTAAGACCACTAAGCCGGCTCCTGACGGCTTTGACGCCTGGACGTTTTTTTGGAAAGTGCCGACAATTGACGCTGAATCTCGACTTGACTACACAGTGCTTAGGCCCGACGGTAACGAATACTACAGCCGAGCCGATATCGCCAAACTCAAAATTCCTCCTGGGACACAAAATGAGTCCGGTTTCCAGCCAGGACTTTTTGGAGGCGACCCGGCCGTCTTTTACAACAAAGACATCCGCTTTGTTTTCAGAGTTACCAAAGGTAATATTGTGTTCGACCCCAATACGAAGTATTTCTTCACGTTTTACAAGGGCGGCTTTAAAGGAACCCTCATCAAGACCATAAAAGCTGATATCGAGTCCTCCGTCGGTCATAAATCTTTGGATGCCAATAGCATCTTTTCCAAAACCGTTACATTCAAGACCGCCGAGCCGGCTCCTGATGGTTTTGACGCATGGGAGTTCTTTTGGACAGCACCAACAATAAACCCGGCAGCTCAATTTGATTACGTGGTGCTTCAGCCGGACGGAAATGAACACTGCCGTTACGACCTCAGCAAATACAAAGGGAAAATGCGTTCTGATTTTAAGCAGGGATTTGCCGGAGGTAACCCGGCTGTTTTTTACAACAAAGACATCCGCTTTTCTGTCAGGGTTACCAAGGGTGATATGCTTTTCGACGCCAACGACAAGTCTTCATTCACGTTTTACAAGGGCGGGTTCAAAGGGACCGTCATCGAATCTATCGATGCCGTTATGGAATCGCAATAAGCGTTCAATCCTAAGCATGAAGGACCTGGCGCTTGTCGGAAAATTTGACCCGTCGATTGGCGGCTGAGGAAGGAATCTTCGCGGGCATATCGAGCGGTGCGGCAGTTGCGGGAGCGGTCCGAATCGCGAAGGATATGAAGGCCGGCACGGTGGTAACGATTATTTGCGACCGAGGCGACAGGTATTTAAGCACGATGCTCTTCCGCGCCGCCTGCGCAAAGTGTCCGCCGTAGTCCAAAATCAGCTTACAGCGTTCAG
>Ga0116138_1000836_pt1 | contig 17624 bp, 21 predicted proteins | sample June2015DPH_20_1_2_FD_88971 | JGI IMG/M metagenome (GOLD analysis project Ga0116138, IMG submission 88971) | Peatland microbial communities from SPRUCE experiment site at the Marcell Experimental Forest, Minnesota, USA - June2015DPH_20_150 | ecosystem: Environmental > Terrestrial > Soil >... | reverse complement strand
GCCTATCTTCAATTCTAGCGTTTGATATGCTCTGTCGATGCCAAGTTTTATCTGTGGAAACTTTTCAATTTCGGCGGGCATTTTGGGCACGAACGTGATGTGTTCATCTTCGTCCAGGTTTCTCAGTTTCTCGGTGGTGCTCGTCATCAGTTTGTGAAAGACTATCTCTTTTTTCTCGAGTGATATTATGGCAGCTGTTTGTGCGCTCACGTAGTATGTGTGTGTTTCTTCTTTCTTGAGGAGGAGCAGTCTGGTTGCTTCGCGGGTCGCGGTGACTCTCCAGATGGGGATGTACGAGAGCTCGGCATCGTAGATTTCTTCCTCCTTGCGGTACGAGCTGCCCTGAAGCATGGAATTGGCTCTTTTGGAAGCTTCGACCTGAGTGATGCGTGCAGGAATCGTCAGGACTTCTCCGTTGATGTCTCTGGAAGGGTCGAGGTTGAATTCTGAGAGCCAGTACAAGTATTTACTGCGGCCTTTGGTCCGACCTTTTCTTGCGATTCTGGTGTTGACGAGCTTGTGGAGAGTTTTTTCCGTGTCTGCGAGACTTGTCTTCAAGTTTCTGGCGACAGAGTCTGCTGAGACTGCTTTTCTTGCTGAATAGAGAAATCGCCGGGTTCTCTCCTCCAGAGTCGTGGAGGGTGCAAAATGCGCGGCTGCGGTCCACTTCTTAGTGATTTTCGTTTCCAAGTGTTTTTCGAAGAACATCCTTGATTCCGCGGGCACGTATTGTGAGAGGTCTCTTTCGTCCAGTGTCAAGTGTTTGGTCGCCAACCAGCGAACGTTAAAATCGACGACGTCATCGTAGAAGTCGGGGGAGAGCAAGAGGAATTCGCCCGTTCGCAGGCTTGGCAGTTTCCGCAGAACAGTGTCAGCGTGCGCTGGGTCTATTGATTGAATGATTTTCTGGACTCTGGCAATGTCCTGGGTTGTCATCATGCGGCCCAGACACCACGTGTTGACCTGCGCTAAAGCCTTGTAGTCTATGTCTGTGATGTTTTGTGTGGCCGCTACAAGTCCTATACCATATTTTCTTGCTTGTTTGAAGAGAAGGGTGTACGCGTTTTTTGGAGGCGGGTTTCTTGGGTAAGGTGGGATGTAAGGGGAGATTTCGTCAACGTAAAACAGCATCCTCAAATCGTTTGAGGGGTTCTTCAGCATCCAACAATAGAGCTCTTTGAAGAGAGTCGCCAAGAAGAACTGCTTATCATTTTCAGACGCTAATGTATTCAGGTAGATTATGTTCACTGGCACCTTTCCGTCGCTGTTGTCCAAGAACAGACTGATGTCAATCTGAACTCCCATCTGAAACATCAATGATGAAGTTCCAACCGTCAGAAAATGCAGCTTCCGCGCAATCTCTTCCGGTTCTTTTTTGGCCACAAGACTGTTGAGGGTCGCCGCGATTTTTGCTGGGGGGTTTAGGACCAGATGCGCCAGGTGGCTCATGTCGCTGATTCTCTGCCCCTGTTGCCACAGGTGTTCAAGTATGGTGAACATGTACGCTTTGGCGCCTTTTCCAGCGTCCGTGTTCAGATCGTAGCCGAGAAAGCTTGTCAGAGAAGTAGCCGTGAGGTCGATAGCTTGAACGGCTTCTTCGTGAGGAATGTCTTGTGAGGGGGATTTGAACGGGTTGACACTTATGGGGATGGCCTTATTGCTGGCAGGAGTGAAAATCGCTATCCTTGCCCTTGAGAAGAATTCTTCTTGAATCTCCAAGGATGTTCCATGTTCTTCCAGTTCTTCAGGATTGCCCTTTATGGCGAGAGAGGAAATGTCTCCTTGGGGGTCGATTATGAGGACTGGAATGTTGTTCCGCACAGCCTCTTCGATGACGCATTTACACAGCACGGTTTTGCCCGAACCGCTGCCTCCGAGGGCCATGAAGTGACGCTTAAAAGCATGCACTGGCAACTCAACCGGAGAATCATCTTTCCTGGTTCTGCCCAGCAAAAAAGAGCCGTTGGTCTCAATCTTAATTTCATTCGAAGGCGTTTCACTGCTCATTCTCGCTGCATCTCCAGAAGAACCGTTTACTGCTTTCGAAGGTAGATCAGGCATCCCGTAGTTGATTTCTGTCTTATTGCCTATTAACGGTTGCTTTGACAGTCTCATCAATTGTGGTTGGCATGACGCGCGTTTCCTGGGTTAGGACATTACTCTCTTCCGAATTTTACTTGCGAATTCTGCGATAAGGACACCGAGGAAAGAAAGCACCAAACCAAGAAACAAGATTGTTGCCAGACTGGTCTGCATGACAGAGTAGGTGCCGCCGTACGGACCCTGAGTCATCGGACTTGTAGCGCGCGCCGAAGGACGATGTCTTGAGCTGGATTGAGCAGCACTGTCGTGCACGCGTTACTTCGAGAACAGAAATCCCAGTGCGACGCCAATCAAGAATGAAATGGAAGTATAGGGTAGGACGTTGAGCCATCCGTGTCCGACGTCGTAGAGCTTGGGCAAGAACTGCATGGCTTGGGCGAAGAGACCGGTGAAGGTTATGCTCAAGATTCCGGTTGCGACGAGGATGATGATTAGTGCGACTACGAGTATGAGGAGCTTCATGGCTTTCCTGAGCACGGCGCCCACGAGCAGGCCTATGATGAATGGTAGGACAACGGGGATTATCCAGGCGATCTCAGGTGGGATTGACATGTTTTTCCCAGAATCTTGGCTCTTCTCTGTCTGCAAGCAACTTCGGAAACTCTTGTATAAAATACTTGCGGCAGTTTGTGTGCGCCTGTCGACCGATGCACGTTCACAGAGAATTAGGCCTGAGGAACGCGTTCTTTCCTGGGAGGTCACAGAAAAGTTTAAGATAACGGAGTCCATGTCGAAGGCGGGTAATCACTGGAAGTGACAAGTTTGAGCAATGACAGTACTATTCAAGTGGAAGGACTTACCAAACGCTATGGCGACTTAATTGCGGTTAACGGTATTTCTTTTACCGTTGGTCGAGGTGAGATCTTCGCTTTTCTGGGGCCTAACGGTGCGGGTAAGACAACGACGGTGGAGATGTTGGAGTGCCTGCGAAAGCCTACGAGTGGGAAAGCCTTTGTCCTCGGGTTGGACATTGCGAAGGACCAGATGGCGATAAAGAAAAGGACGGGTGTTTTGCCGCAGGACTTCTACACTTATGAAAGGCTCACCGTCAAGGAGACGATTCAGTATTATGCTGGGATGTTTAACAGTCGTCCGGATGTTGACGGTTTGATAAAACTCGTGGATTTGGAAGATAAGCGAAACGTCCTGTTTAAACACTTGTCAGGCGGTTTGAAGCAGCGTTTGGGTATAGCCGTCGCGTTGGTTAATAATCCTGAAGTGCTTTTCTTGGACGAGCCGTCTGCGGGGTTGGATCCGAAGGCGCGACACGGCGTCTGGCATCTTATCGACGGGCTTCACAAGCAGGGAAAGACCGTTTTCTTGACGACGCACTACATGGAGGAGGCTGAGATTCTCGCCAGTCGAGTGGGCATCATTCACAACGGTAGTATCGTTGCGATGGATACGCCTCAGGGGCTTATTTCTGAGTATGGCAAGAGGAACATGCTTATACTGAAGAAGACGAGTCCGAAGGCTGTTCCGAATATAGAGAAGCTGGGTGTAAAAGCGAACTATGACGGGCCAACGGGAGACGTAATCGTTCATCTGAATCATGGTGTGGCAGTCTCGGAAGTGCTGCACAGTCTAAGCAGCAGCGACATTCCGTTCGGCGAACTGCAGCTCAGACGCTCGAGCCTTGAGGACGTGTTTCTGAACCTAACTGGGGAAACTCTGGGAGAGGAGGAGGGCACCATATGAGTCACGTCGTAATTGATTTGAAAGCGAGCATCAGAAGTTTCCTGCGCAACAAAAGCACCATTTTCTGGACGATTGCCTTTCCGTGCGTTCTCATACTCCTGTTCGGAGCTATCTTCAGCCAATCCTCAACGAAGTACGACCTTTACGTTCAGAATCAAGACATAGTCGGCGGAAAAGCAACATACTGGTCTGATAGACTGATAGGTTACCTGAACGCTACAGACGCCCCTTTCAACATACAGATGATTGACTCTTCAGTTAATGCCACAGACTACGCGATAACGAACAGGCTGAGCAGTCTGCTCGTAATCCCGTTTGGGTTCGGCACTAATGCTACATCGGCCTATTTCACCAACGGCACCGCTACTGCTGCCAACGTTACTTTGATATATGATCAATCCACGTCCTCGGGCCCGATAGTGCGCAGCATCGTGATGAGCATCGTTGAAAACATCAACTTCGGCCTCTCAAACGGTGTTAATTTCTTGAATGTTCAGGACTTGACGATAGCGCCGCAGCGTTATGGTTACATTGACTTCTTTTTGCCAGGAGTCATCGGAATGACGGCCATGACTACGAGCATTTTCACTTCGGTTTCGATAAGTGCTCAGTTCAAGCAGAACGGTGTCTTCCACAAGCTGGCAACCACGCCCTTGAAGCGTTATGAGTGGATACTTTCCAGAACCGTGTACAACGTTCTGATAACTTATCTGGGTATGTCCGTTATGCTGATTTTGGGAGTGGCGGTGTTCGGTATGAAGATGACTGTGGATGCCATTTCGTTGTTCATGGTTGCGATGGCTTCTTTGATGTTTACGGGTTTGGGAATGATCATCGCAAGGTTCGTGAAAGACCCTGATGGTGCGGACGCGGCGGCGAACGTGATAACCTTCCCCATGATGTTTCTGTCAGGAACGTTCTTCCCGTTGAGCCAGATGCCACTATTCCTGCAGGCAATCGCGCGGGTGCTTCCGCTCACTTACGTGAGTGACGGACTCAGAGCATCCATGATTTTCGGACAGTCGCAGACTGCAATCATTAACACTGCTATTATCACCGTGCTGGGCGTTGCATGCATTGTTATAGGTTCATGGATAACCAAATGGGAAGAAGACTAGGAATAAGCACGCGAACCAAACCGTGAGCGCAATGCATGCATAATTATTAATTCGTGGACTAGCAGAATCTATCAAAACGGTGGCTGGAGTACGAAGACGCGAGTGACAGAGTTTGAAGTTTTAACGTGGAACCAAATGTATAACGTTCTTCTGAGTCTGGCCAGAAAGATTGTTAGGAGCGGGTTTGTGCCGGATGTGGTAGTCGGTGTTTCGAGGGGAGGCTGGGTTCCTGCTCGCGTGCTGTGTGACCTGTTAAGTGCTCCTGTGCTGGCAAACATCGGAGTCGAATTCTACACAGGTGTCGGCGAGAGGAAGCGTCAACCGAGGCTGACGCAGCCACTGTCAACGGCGGTCTCGGGTAAGAGAGTGCTCGTCGTTGATGAAGTTGTGGACACGGGGAAGAGCCTGAGACTGGCAAAAGCGCACACCATCAGAGAAGGAGCAAGGGAAGTGAGGACTGTGACCATGTACACGAAGCCGTGGAGCGTTGTCGAACCTGACTACCGTGAAAAGAAAACGTCTTGCTGGATAGTTTTTCCTTGGGAAACGAAGGAGACTATTCGGTCAATCGCTGCGGGATCAAAATGGGAGAAGAGAAAAGAGCTAGATGATCTTGAACATGCAAGGCTTTCGGCAAGGCAGGCTCAGAGGTTCTTGAACAAGATTCTTGAGGAGAAATACCGAAACCCCTAAAGCCTGCCACAACGCTGTATGCCGTGCGTAGTCGGTCAGAGCCCGCTATCGTAGCTTGTGCTTGTCTTGTAAAGTTCATATTCACCGTTTTCTGCGTGCGGCCGAGTTTTCTGGCGAAAATCGGATTTTTCGCTGTCGGACATCATCTTGAATTTTGAAGCGGTTTCAAGGTTCTGCTTAAGAAGCTGCATGGAGTCCATTCCGACGACTACAGTCGATACTGGTAGCGACATGGAATATCGGAGGCACTCCTGTGGTGTTAAGCCGCCGATTTCCAGAGCGTCTCCTCCGGCCATGCTTTTCATTCCTATCATTCCGATTTTCTTTTCAAGCAATATGGGCAGGATTTCTTTCGTGAAGCTTCTATAATGATAGTCTAAGACATTCAGTGGCAGTTGAACCGTGTCCCACTTGAAATTCTTTTGCAGCATTTCCAAGAATAGGCTTGGCCATTTGTGGCCTGTGAAGCCTATGAAACGGATTTTCCCTTCCTTCCTGGCTTCTACCGCCGCGTCGATGGCTCCGTCCTTAAAGAGTTTTTCAGGTATGCCTTCCTGGATTATTTCGTGAAATTGAACTACGTCTATGCAGTCGGTTTGGAGCCTGGTTAGGCTCTGCTGCAGTCGCTTCTTGTACGTGTCGTAGTCGCGGCCGTGGTTCTTCGTCATCAAAACCACTTTTTCTCGGTAGCCCTCTCTGAGTGCTCGTCCCATTATTTCTTCGCTTCTCCCGTTGTGGTAACAACATGCGTTGTCGAAGAAATTGACTCCGTTATCGATGGCCGTCCGAATTATCTCAACACCGACTCGAGGGTCAGAGGGTGAGCCTATGTGATAGCCCCCGACGGCCAGCAGAGACACCATTTCGCCTGTTGAACCCAGGGGGCGTTTCGGAACGGGTCTATCGATGAGTTTCTTCTGCTTGCTCAAGCGTCAGATTTCCTCCAACACTGAAAAAGAGTTGGCGCGCAGGTCTTAAAGTTTCTTCGCTGCTAATGATCTCTCGCCTTCAAATCGTAAGCGCGCGCGAAATGGCGCGTGACGGCGCGTTGAAGAGTAAATATAACGTGGAAGGCAGGGCTGAGTTACCTTATGCTGAACGGGTACCTCAAACTTGTGATTGACACCAAACTGCTGGACAGGCATCGTTGGACGAGACAGTTGTGTCCAAGACAACCGACAAGGGGTTAAAATTCCTCTACCACTGCCCTGAAATCATGGAACTGTTGGAGACCGAAGACGATGAGCACAAGCTGTACGGATGGATCCGACTCCTTCCAGCCACTTTTACTCAACATTTGTAAGGCCACCTGCAACCACAAGTGAAGTAAAAAAGATTTGGAAAGGATTTGGACTTAATTCTGAAAAACCCCTTAATAGCTCACGAGCAATGGGAACATCGGAAGCTGAGACGAATCAGCAACGCCCCATCCCTCCAGATGGACTCGTGAAGGCCCGGAGAAGTTGAAAAGCTTTTTCACTCTCCTTTCTCCTCCAAGCCCCTGCTCCGGGCCCTTGCGAGAACTTGAAGGGGGTCTGTACTGAATTTTCTAGGTGGAAAAAGATGCTGTTCAGCTTCTGTTCGGATAGAAACTTATTGTTTGATGTAAGTATTCTTCAAGAATTTGAGAAAGAGAACTGTTTTTGGGCTGTAACAAGGGGCACGAGGGTCGCATATTGGATGCGAAAGGGTTTTTGACAAAAAAAAGGAGAGATTTTATGGTGCGTTGTCCGCGTTCTTGTGGCGTTTCGTTTTGAGCATCAGTTTGCCTGCTACCGCAGCTACGAGTGTCAGTGAGAGCATTGCCATCAATGGGTACTGAAACTCTGGAATCGGGTTTGAAGCTCCTGTAACGGTGCCGGTGATGGTTCCGAAGGTTTGTGCTGGCTGCGCGGTCATCTGGATGTTGATGTTGGGTGTTGTCTGGCCGACTGTGACACTGACGAGAGTTGGATAAGATGCATCATAATAGCCTGATGCCGTTGCAGTGACGTTGTAGTCGTTTCCGTCTCCCAATCCGCTTGAGATGTTGTAGTAGCCGTTGCTGTCGGTATCGCCTGAACCGAAGCCGCCGCTCCCACTGGCCGTGACCGACGCGAATCTAATAGGGTTGTTGCTCTGGTCTGTTACGCGTCCGGTTATCGTGCCCGAAGGTGTCGGAGGCGTCGTGATGGGGGTTAATTCCATGTTTATGCCGCTCGTCTCTTGGCCAGCAGTAACCGCCACAGTGCCAGTGTACGTTGTGAAGTTTCCGTCACCGAAAGCTTCCACGGTGTAGGTGCCTGTTCCCAGTCCTGTGGCAATCCTGTAGTTGCCTGATGAATCCGTTGTGGCAGTACCAAAGTACGTGGTGCCATTAGAAGCTATGACATCAATGTCGAAGAGGCCTGTGCCGTTTGGTGCCGCTACCTTTCCTGAGAGGATTCCCGATCTTGCTAGGGCAAGGTTTACATTCTTGGTTTCAACTCCCGCAACGACGTTTGCCGTCGTCATTTGACGGAAATATCCGTCTGGTGCGATTTCCATTGAGACGTTGTACGTTCCGGTTGGCAGGTTTGTCGCCATGAAGTATTTCCCATCAGTCCCTGTGGTGCCGAAAAATCCAAAGGTTCCAGAACCGTTTGCAAGGTTCGCGAAGATTACAGTGCCGTTGATCGGGCTCTGGCTCACTGCGTCAGTGACTATGCCTGAGATTGCGCCGGAAAGCTGTAGGTCAAAGTTCACGCCTGATGTGGTTTGGCCAACTGTTACGCTTACGGAGTCTACTTCGCTGTCAATGTACCCGTAGGCCAAGGTTGTCAAGTTGTAAGTCCCAGTCATCAGGCCCGTAGTCAGAGTGTAGTGTCCGGAACTGTCGGTTATGGCGGATCCTGAGCCGTTGTCTCCTTCTGCATACACCCGCGCGCCTCCGAGTGGACCGTTGGCGCCGTAGACGATTCCCACGGCATTCTGTTTCGTTGTGGTATTGAAGATGCATATTTGAGCTGCGAAGCTTAAAGCTATGGCAAACATTAGGACATCTGCTAGCAACCACCGCTTAGACAATTTGCTTTTCCTCCTGAAGAACATTTTCTGGGATCTCTGTATTAAAGGCTTATGACCGCTACATTGCAGCTTCAAGGACTGATTTATGATTGTTTGTTTTGCGCGCCCGTTATCGCAAAGATCAAAGCATCAACAAGCAAACAACGCTTAAGCAAAGCGCGCGCCGGCGCCATTGTATCCGCTACTGGTGACAACGGCTCAAGAGGCGCTTTGACGAACAGCTCTGGACATTAAAGTATTTCCGAAGGCCTGAAAACGGGCACGTACAACGTGTCAGCCTTTGCCGTTGGGTATTTGACGAGTGAGACTAGAGTTGGAACTATTAAGAATGCGTGCTAAGATTGCTACTCCTCGTCTGCTGTTGTACGAGCGCGTCTTTCCAGTGAAATCTCTATTCTTTTCAGTTGCTCGAACTGTTCGTTGATTTTCAATTCCAAAGAATGTTTCTTCTGCAAGTTCTCGCTGAGTTCATTCTTCAGCACGGCATGTTTCTCTTCGAGCAGCAATTGTGTGTTCATTTTCTCCACCTCGATGCATCAGCATAACCCACTCCTTCTCGAGTTCTCGCAAGGGCCCAGAGCAGTAGGAGGAGAAAGGAGAGACGAAAAAAGCTTGACTTCTCTGGGCCTTTACGAGCCCTTTTTGAAGGAATAGGTGTTGCCGATTTGTTCTCAACCTCCAAACTCGTCATGGCCTGCGAATTATAAAGGCGTTTTTCAGAATTAGCTCAGAATTAGATCCTATTCTGTTCCAAATCTATTCTTACACTCGTGATAGATCTGAGTGCACGTCTCATGGGGAAATGCGTGGCATGATTGACGCGCACTGTCGGATTCTGGTTGGCTGTTCGGACATAGACAATGGAGGCTTAAACCATTAGTACTGCTTCGAATTATTGCTCAGCGTACAAGAAGAGGAGGTGGGAGGATGGCTACTTTCATGGTGGAAACGTACTTGATAAAACCAGAAAAGCAGGCAGATTTCCCAGCATTCGTCAAGAAATTCTTTGCATGGAAAGAGAAGCGCCCGGAGTTGTTTAAAGAGGTAAAATCGTACAAGATGTTTGCTCAAATGCTGGGCGGCAACTGGGGCGGGTACGTTGAAATGTGGGAGTTTGAGAGCTTGGCGGACGTTGAAAAGTGTTTCAGCAGGGTGATGCAAGACAAGGAATTTATGACGACGATTTACCGAGTTTACGACTTTTGAAGTGCCCGGAACAGACTCGATAAACATATGGAACTCTGTCACATAAACCAAGCATGAAGCCTTGCCAGCTAACACTCAACCCTTTTTCTTTCACTAAGCCCTTAATAGTTAATAGAATCGGTTTTCAGAAAAGAAAGAGCCCCTTTGGTTAATCTATATGACACCCTATTCGCTTGGGACCCAGCTGACAGAACCCCCTATCAGAAAACATAATTTGCGGTCTTGCGTATTGAGTTTGGGGATTTTGATGAGGAAGCGGTTGCAGCCTCACATCATGTGTGGGGTGGGGGATGTTGCTAAGTACGTTTTGATTTCGGGAGATCCAAAGAGAGTTGAGAGAGTTGCGGGTTTTTTTGATCAGAGTGTGAAGGTTGGGGATTATCGGGGGCTTGTGACGTACACGGGCAGCGTTGATGGCATAGGAGTTTCTGCTTGTTCAACGGGAATCGGGTGTCCGTCGGCGGCGATTGTTGTGGAGGAGTTGGCGAGGATTGGGGCTGAAACGTTTATACGGGTTGGAACGACGGGCAGCCTGCAACCCGATGTAGAGGTTGGCGACATCGTTATCGCGTCTGCTGCTGTACGCGGCGACGGAACTTCAAGAAACTACGTGCCAGTTGAGTATCCTGCCGTCGCAGATTTCAACGTGACCACAGCACTGGTTCAAGCAGCACAAGAGTCGAAGCGGAACCTTCATTTCGGTCCTGTCTTAACGTCGGACGCCTTCTATGGTAGCATGGACAGCCTGAAACGCTGGAGCAGGTTTGATGTTTTATCTGTTGAGATGGAGTGCTCCGTGATATTCACGCTTGCAAAGCTTAAGAGGTTGAGGGCTGGAGCCATCTTGGCGGTTGATAGCAAACCCTTAATGGGTGTGGGGAAGGGCGAATTTGAGCCTGGCGAAAAGACCGGAGAGATGGGTGAACGCGTTCAAGAGGCAATCAAGGAAGAGATGCGCATCGCCATAAAGGCAGTAGAAGTCTTGGAGAACCAGTCTAAAAAAAGAAGTCGAACAAAAGCGAATGCAAGAACGGGGCAATAACAAACGTGAAAGCAGGGGTTTCTATGGGCTGTTTGATTGATGTCTTACACATCGCCGGATTCTTTGATCTTTTCGTCCTCGTACGGTGCTGCAACTCTTCTGTAGAATTCGAGCTTGACGCATTCTAGGACGCCTACGGCTTTGTTGATGTGAAAGTATCGAAGGGGATAGATTTCCCTGAGTATCTTCGTCACAACATAGTTTAGCTCTCCATCCACCTCCTCCATGGGCAGAGACTTCAGGGTACCTATGAGTTCATCAAGAACCTTCTCGTACTTCACTCTGTTCTCAGGCTTAACGTAAGGCAACAATCGAACCTCCAACTACAGCTTTAAGATAGAAGCAGGACCACTATTAACACTAATCAAAACCATGAATCCGCCACACTTGCCTCCAAGCGCGCGCTGGGTCTTATGTTCAAAAACAAGCAGCGCGCGTGCTTCAAGAAGACGTTGCAAACAAAATCAGTCAATGTCCATTAAGTTGACAGTTTCCATTGACGAAGCTTTATTTCCAGAAGGGCTTACTATGAGCTTCTAGGTGATGATGTGTCCGCAAACCCTTTGGACGTTTACAGTGAATTTGATCCAAAAGTTATCGAGTCTTACAACAGGCTGCAGGACCTTGTCTTTTCCGAAGGGGTCCTGCCCCAGAAGTTCAAAGTGTTGATAGCCTTGGCCATCGACGTGGAACACGGCGCATTACAAGGCGCCACGGCCCTAGGTCGAAGAGCCCTCAAACTCGGAGCCACAAAAGACGAAATCATCGAAACTATAAGAGTATCATACTACGTCGGAGGCAACCGCGCCCTCTTCACATCCGCACAGGTACTACAGAACCTTTTCAGACAGACCCAGAAACTCTAGCCTGCCTTCAACGTCCCCAGAGATTCACCCTCTCGATCCGAAAAGCAAGACTGCCAGGAAAATAGAACCTTGAACGGAAACGATGTGCTTCCAGAATTCCCCAAGTTCCGAAACCTAACCATAGTGGACAAAGCCCTTCTCGACCCACTCTTCAAAGTGATGCAACCGCAAATGTCGGAGCTTACCTTCACAAACCTCTTCGTGTGGAACGAGGCCGGACCAGTCCAGCTCTCACGCCTAGACAAAACAGTGCTGCTGCAACGCAAGAGAATACGCGACGGCAAAAACGTGCTTCTGCCACCCCTAACAAAAGAACCAATCTCCGCAGTGCTAGAAAGCATGAAAAAGGCGGCAGCCGAGAATCACCCCAAGATGCTCTTCTACAGCATGGAATCAGAACAGGCAAAGCAGCTTAGCCAAAGATTTCGCGTTGAGCCAGACAGGGACGACTGGGACTACGTCTACCTAACCAGCGACCTCGCCGATCTTCCAGGCGACAAGTACCATTCAAAACGCAACTTCATAACCCGCTGCGTTTCCACCTACAAGTGCGAGTACGCGAAGCTCAACGCCACGGTCGTGAACGACTGCCTCCAGCTTCAAACAGAATGGTGCAACCTCCGCAAATGCGACTCCGTCCCAAGCCTTGAAGCAGAAAACAAGGCAATCAAAACAATCTTCGACAACTACGAACTCCTAGCAGTGTCCGGCGGCGCCGCCTACGTCGACGGCAAACTCGAAGCCTTCACAATTGCAGAACCACTCAACAACGACACAGCAGTCATACACTTCGAGAAAGTCAACCCCGAAATCACAGGCCTATACCAACTCATCAACCAATGGTTCTGCCAAAACGCCCTCAGAAGCTTCAAGTTCGTCAACCGCGAACAAGACCTCGGAGTACCAGGCCTAAGAAAAGCAAAGCTCAGCTACCACCCCCACCACATGGTGGAAAAATACCTCGCATCCATAACCTAGTAGCGCGCATGCTTGTTCCTAAATTGGTCTAAAATGGTTTCTATTCTTCTTTTGCCTATCTGCGTTTGATTTGGACTTGCTTGATAGTAGGTCTTGGCTGTGTTGAGACGGACAGTGCAAGTAGGTCAAAAACAGATGCGCGCCTCAAAACTGCCTCCAAAAGCCCTAAAAAGAATAAATACCATTTTTAACCATTTTCGGAACACGCATGCGCGCAGGTTCCCCTTTTTCTTCTGATCAAGAACACGACAAACGCCACCAGGATCACCGCTACGACACCTATGATTATGTAGTGTGATACACCAGCGACCTCTCGCCAGTTAGTACCTACATACACGCCGATGTAAGTTAGAAACGCGTTCCAGACTAGACATCCAGCCAGTGTGAATGCGATAAACCTTGTCAGCGACATTTTTACCGCCCCCGCTGGAAAAGACACCAGCGTCCTGAACCCCGGGATCATGCGGCCCAGAAACACAACGAGGGAGCCGTACTTGCTGAACCACCTCTCGGCCGTTTCCAAACGCGCTTTATTAAGAAGGAGTTTGCCCAGAGCTTTCCGTCGGGTGAGCAGGTTTATTCCCTTCATTCCAACGTAGTAGTCAATCAGCGACCCCGTTATTCCTGCAAGAGTTGAAACCAAAATGGTTAGCCACAAGTTAAGCTGGCCTAGAGAAACGAGGTAGCCGGAGAACGGGAGTACAACCTCGCTTGGAACGGGCAGAGAGCTTGCCTCAAGCAACATCAACAAGAAGATTCCAGCATAGCCCCAAGACGAGACGGCTGCAGTAACGTCTCGCGTAAGCATGATGACAGCGTTCAACAGTATATCAAGAGGTGTGCCTTTGAACGTGCCTCCCTCGATCAAAGTGTCTTCCAAGGTCTCCAACAAGATGATTAGAATTACAATGGCGACGAGGGCTAAAACCAGCAGTTGCGGCGCTTTCCCTTTCAACCTTTCAAGACTTCGTCGAGACGACAACAGACATCCCTTTGTCTAAACTAGAGACCACAATTTTAGCTTATCACAATCTGCCCCGCAAAAAACGAGTTTGCAACGCACACGTAACGCTGCTTTGCAGCAAAAGACCATCAAAAACCGCACGATCCAGTTCAGCACGCTAAGTACGCTCTGCGAGTTTTCCGCTAAACTCTTTCAGACTGCGAACCACAAACTCCCCCGAGTGTCCACCTGTTCTATCGAGGTAGAAGGCCGTCATGCCCATTTTGCTAGGCACGTCAAAATCAAAACACTCATCATCACCCACGTGAACCACTTCGTCAGGAGAGACATTGCAAACGTTGCACACTTTCATGTAAGCGCTAACCGTGTTCTTGACGAGTCCAAAATCAGAAGTTAGAGAAAAAACACGTTCAAAATACTGCATGATCTTCGTCTTTTCAAGCTCCAAATCGACGAACTCCCTATGGGCATTCGTCACCATGATTAGCCTAAATCCTCTATCCCCAAGCTCCTCCAGAACCTCAATTGCATCCGGAAAAATCCTGATTCTGTGTTGATAAGAATTCAAAACCTCTTTGGGAGAAACGTTCAAGCCCAGCCTGGCTATCCAATAACTTATATCATACCATTCAAGCTTCTGTCTGCCGACCTTGTTATATTCGTTCATCACACTGTTTTTTGCATCTTCAAACGCAAGACCATTCTTAAGGGCGTACAAACGAGGTATTCCCTCCAGCCACACGGAATCTGCAAACGAGATGTCGGTTAAAGTTCCGTCCATATCAAAAGACACAACTCTCGCACTTCGCATTCTTCCCTCACAGTCCCATTGCATAGAACTGGATTCTGACTATTTGACTGTTTGGCGTTCTTGCAGCAAACAAGAAAAATGGGGCTGCACGAATAAGACTTACGCGCGCTTTTAATGAGGAAAAAGCGTTTATTTAGTGACCATCTCACTAATATTGTGGCGAGTCTGGTGAAAAAAAGCACTGAAGAGCAGATAAGGGCCCTGCTTGCCAGACACTCGTAGCGCGCGCTGACACACTTTAAACCCGTTGTTTCATCATTCCAACGGACGTGAAGAAAGAATGAAAAGAATCCTTTTCGTCTGCGTTGAGAACGCTGGAAGAAGCCAGATGGCAGAAGCCTTCGCAAGGTTGTATGGTGATGGCAAGATTGAGGCTTCAAGCGCGGGGACGATGCCAGCGAACGAAGTTAACCCCATGGTCGTTCAGGTCATGCGAGAAAAGGGAATAGACCTGTTAGCCAACAAGCCGAAACTTATCACTAACCAGATGGTTCAGGAAGCAGAAACGATAATCGTTATGGGATGCAGCGCCCAAGGATTCTGCCCCGCTCCACTGCTGAACAGAGTGGTAGACTGGGGAATCGATGATCCAAAAGGAAAGTCCATCGAGAGGGTGATGGAGATGAGGGACGAAATAGAGAAGAGAGTCAAGAGACTCATCAACGAAGCCGACTAGCCCAAACCGCGAACAATCTGCAGGATGAAAAGGCTTCCTCAAGGGCGGGAACGAAGCGTGGGAGGCACGGTGCTGGAGGGCTTTCTTCGCCTAATCGTATTTTTCTGAAAAATCCGAAAAACATAAATAATCCGAGAAACACAGCTTTGGGCAGTGAGAGTAATGAACGGTCGTAATGAAGGTTTCAGGGTAGACGCCGTCGTTGCAATTGATTCGAAAGGGCAGATAGTCCTTCCTAAGGACATAAGGGAGAAAGCAAAATTGAAGCCCGGCGACAAGCTCGCCATCGTGGCCTGTGAAAAAGGAGGCGAAGTGTGCTGTCTTCTGATGCTCAAAGCAGAAGGACTGGGAGAAGCAGTGAGCAAAGTACTCAGCCCCGCACTCAAGCTGGTCATCAAGTAGTTGACAAGAATATTGAGGAGGTCTGCTATGGAAAACCGAACCAAATTGTTGATAGCGGTCGGAGCTTCGGTAACGGCAAATTGTCAGCCCTGTCCTGAACACCTCATGAAGGGGGCGAAAGATAGTGGAGCAGAGGAAAAAGAAATCATGGAGGCAATTGCGATAGCAAAGATGGTTAGAAAAGGTGCAATGGCACACATGGACGAGTTTGCGTCAGGTCTAATCGGAGAGGCGAAACCTGTTGCGGAAGATTCAGAGAATGGATGTGGTTGCAGTTGAAACATCGGTCGCTGAGGATTTCACTCAAGATGGTTCCAAACATAGGATTAGGAAGCGTGCGCAAGTCATCAAATCGGAGGTGAACAGTGTGAAAGAAGAAAAAGTGAAGAAGATAGTTCGAGAAGGCTACGCAAAGATCGCCAAGAACGAAAAATCCTGTTGCGGTGCCCCAACCTCCTGTGGTTCCAATACCCCCGATATGAGCGAGAAGATCAGCAGGAGAATAGGCTACAGCGAAGAAGAAATAACATCAGTTCCAGAAGGCGCAAACCTGGGTCTCGGATGCGGCAACCCCGTCGCCTTGGCTTCCCTGAGAAAGGGACAAACAGTCCTGGACCTCGGCTCCGGCGGAGGATTCGACTGCTTTCTAGCGGCAAACAGAGTCGGCAAAAGCGGCAAGATCATCGGCGTGGACATGACACCCGAAATGATTGACAGGGCAAGAGAAAACGCCAGAAAAAGCAAATACAAAAACGTCGAGTTCAGACTCGGAGAAATCGAAAACCTACCCGCGGCGAACAGCACCGTTGACGTCGTAATATCAAACTGCGTAATCAACCTCTCACCGAACAAGAAACGCGTGTTCGAAGAAGCCTTCAGAGTCCTAAAACCGAACGGCAAACTAATGGTCTCAGACATCGTCCTGCTGAAAAAGCTCCCAGAAATCATAAAAAAGAACGTACAAGCATACATCGGATGCCTCTCAGGCGCCGAAATGAAGAGCAAATACCTACAAATGATAAAAGAGGCCGGCTTTCAACAAGTCAAAATCATCGAAGAAAACCACTTCCCAGTCGAAAACATGGCCAACGACCCCACCGCACAAGCAATCGTCAAGACCACAGAAATACCCGTCGAAAAAATCAAGAAAATCGCCAACACCGTCGCAAGCGTGAAGATATCCGGCGTCAAACCCAAGACCTAGCAAGCGCTAAGCATGAACCGTTGCTGCAGGCTGACTGTAGCAATAGTTTATATCAACCGCGTTCGTTTTCGATGCTTGAAACGAAGGTGTAAAAAATGGATCACACGGTTGTTCACTTTGAGATACCCGCAAAGAACGTTGACAAACTGAACAAATTCTATTCAGAACTGTTCGATTGGAAGATTGAGAAAGCCCCCGGAGAGATGGAAATGGACTACTGGATGCTAGGCACCGTACCCATGGATGAGCAGATGAGATCCCTGAGACCCGGAGTGAACGGAGGCATATACCAGAAAACACGCCGAGACGCCAAGCCGATTAACTACATTTCAGTCGAGTCCGCAGAGGAGTACATCAAGAAAATCAAAGCTCTAGGAGGCAAAATCATCGTGCCCAAGCAAGTGGTCCCAGGCGTAGGCTGGACAGCAATAGCCGCCGACCCTGAAGGCAACCAGTTCGCCATACTGCAGCCAATGCATCCCTAACCTAAAACACCGCTCTGAGTATCCCTCTTCCTTCATTTTTCTGCACCATCATCCTCCATCATGCATTCAAGACTCCAATCGTCATACTCAACGGCGTGCCAACGTGCACGTTATGATACCGCATCAGCGTTTCGAACTGGGCGTGTTGATGCTGTAGGTTGGCAGGACAGCTCTCTTCTTGCCATTCTTTGACTTGGACTTCTTCCCAGAACTCATGAGTATCAACAGCATGAGGACTAAGCCCATCGCGACTACCACTACTATAACTACAGCCCAAGTAGCGTATGCGTTGGCAGCTTGTGTTTGAACCGGCTGCACGGTCTGAACGGGTTG
>Ga0116138_1000829_pt1 | contig 17696 bp, 14 predicted proteins | sample June2015DPH_20_1_2_FD_88971 | JGI IMG/M metagenome (GOLD analysis project Ga0116138, IMG submission 88971) | Peatland microbial communities from SPRUCE experiment site at the Marcell Experimental Forest, Minnesota, USA - June2015DPH_20_150 | ecosystem: Environmental > Terrestrial > Soil >... | reverse complement strand
ATGACAGTAGCGGCAGTCGATGCCTTCATCTCCCACGTGGTGCTTGTGGCTGAACTGTATGGGCTGATTCCGGGACACGCGCTGGTTGGTAATATAGGGCGACCTCGCCACGACCAATACGCCGGTCAGCGCCAAGCCTCCCAGGACGACCGTTCCGAGCAGACTAAATCTCGCTAGAAAATTCGCACTACGGTGAAAGATTTGTGCCATGTCAGCGTTGCGCTTGGGCAGATTGATTCTCCGGAAGGGTCATACTCTCGGGAGATTCTTCCACTCTTATGCCGGACAGCGCAGGGCCAGGCCGAAACGACCGGATAGTTTCCATCAAATTCTTATGGAATGCAACCCGAAAGCCAAAATGGCACTGCCGGCCAACTTCAGAGTCAACTATTTCAAAGGACTAAATTGGATCGAAGGTTTCAAAAATAAAGCAAAGTTGTGGGACTTAAGTCAATTCTTTCCGAAATGAGACGACGCCTCATCCCTTATCATCCTTTTCCCGGGGGAGCGAAGGAGTCTGTGTTCACTAACTCCATAAATGTTCCTTATGCGCGGCCCTGACGCATTCGACTCATGCTGATGGCCTGTGGCGTGGTATTCTTGGATTATCTTTCGCCGTTTCTGCGGCGGAACACCGCTGCCCCGGCTCTTCCCGGGACGGCCACTGAACGCCGCTGGGGCGTGGTCCAACCGGTAGGACACCTCACTGTTAATGAGGATGGTGAAGGTTCGAATCCTTCCGCCCCAGCCAACTCTCTAGCGGCTGAGGGTCATGCCCATGGCGTTCGCTTCGGAGGCTGGCTCTAGCCCGTCTGCGTCGGAAAGCCTGCTGCCAGCCAGCCTCTCCATCCGCCGTCCATCGATTCGACGTTTGTATAGCCCATTTTCTTGAGGTTGTCCGCGGTGAGCGCGGACCGGAAGCCGCCGCCGCAATAAAGAATGAGCTTGGTATTGGTGTCCGGCACGCGCAGCTCGATATCGCGCTCAATGATGCCCTTTCCAAGGTGCACGGCCCCCGGCAGGTGTCCGCGGCCCCACTCGCTCTCCTCCCGGACGTCGACCAATACGAGTTTTTCGCCAGCATCCAAGCGGCGTTTAACGTCGACCACATTGGTTTCCTTCACGCATTTTTTCGCCTCATTCACCAATGCCAGAAATTTTGGAGCATGTTCCATGCTTTCCTCCTCATCCATTCACCTGCCCCAAGAGCCTACCATGCCCTGCAGCCGCGCAAAAAAGAAGGGCGCTCCAAACTCCCTGGAGCGCCCCGCAATGCCGCAAGCCGTGCCAGCCGAATTACTCTTCGCTTGGCGTTCTATGTACCGCTTTTCTTGCCGAAAGAACGCACCAGGTTCACCAGATTCCAGCGAGTCTGTTCTTTGGTGCGGTCGCCTTCGCCGCCAACCATTTTCCCGCGGCCGTTGGTGATGATATAGAAGAGCTGACCATCGGTCATTTTCTCGATCGTGCTGGGATCGCGCCAATCGTTCAACTTCAGATCCATCGAAACGGCCAATTCACCCTTGCCGTCGCCGTCTTTCCCGTGGCACATCGCGCAGTGATAGCCGTAGAGACGCTTGGCTTCGGCTAGGCCCTCGGGTGTGGCTTTCACAGGATTCTTTTTCCCTGCATCGTCCGCGGAAGCTGGTGGCGGGGCCGCTTCTGGTGCCTGCGCCTTGTCTTTGGTGTCTTTCTCTTGCGCGAATCCGATGCCCAAGGCCAGGAGCAAAGCTGTACCGAACAAAATCGCATTTCGCCGCATATATACCCCCTGATAGGAAGGAAGGGTCGAGGGAGCAAGTTCGACACCATCTACGGTGATTCTACAACCGCGCCCGGTACAAAGAAAGCTCCCCGGTGATTTGAGACGACAGTTTCACCCTGAAAAAGGGAGCGCCTTACACGCATCGATTTGCCGCGACTACGGGTTTGTCTTAGTAAGTAAAGTCTTGGCCACGGGCACTTTGCAACTCCGAGCGGGTTCGTTGCCGCGGCGACCCGTGGTGAAGGGGCTCGTTTCGCGAACGCGGGTGCGCAAGCCGTCGATCTCGGCCGGGATGTTGTCTTGCGGCGCTCCACGGAGGACGTAGATGAGCAGCGCGGCCTCTCCCGGCGCGTCAACGCTGGAGGTGATGCCTACCCCAAGGATACCCGCCTGCTTCAGCAGGTCCGTGACGTGGGCGGTGTGCACCGTCTTGGCGCGCAGGTATTCGCCCTGCTGCAAGGGGTAAACGATTTGCGGCCTGCTCACGGTGCTAAGAAGATCCGCGGTCTCCTCGCTGTTTAGGAGACCCTGATGCGCCCAATCGTTCCCCTTGATCAAACGCGTGCGCACACCATCTATCGTCCTGGGGATACCCACAAGTGATTCGCCGCTGCCCACAAAGAGAAGGATTGCCGCTTTGCCGGGATGATCGTAGCTTTCGCCCACCGCCACTGCTTTGATTGCCGGAATGGTCAGGAGTTGTGAGGCATGCAGGTCACGCGCCATACTGGCCTGCTGAATGGATTCGGCCGTGGCCTTAGCCTGCGGGACAGTGGCAACAGCCTTTAGAGCTGGCAGGGTGCAGCCGATCACCTGGTGCGTCGCACCTCCCACAATCGTTGGAGTGACGTTGCCCGCACCGGGAAAGGCAGGAAGTACGTCAGTGATTGGATTGCCAACGCTGTCCGTATCCGAGCCGGCAAAAAGGAGTGCCACGGCCTCGGCCGTATCTTGGGTCACGATCAGGGAACCCGAATCGCCGGAGTAGCTGAAATCTCCGCCGTTGACGGCAACCAGGTCCGTGTAGCTCACGGTGAAGGCTTTGGTAGCATCGCCACAATGAGCGTAGTAATCCACGTTGCTGGCAACGTTGGTGCCCACGATCGTCGAGCAGGTCAAGCCGGTGGTCCTGCCGCTCTTCGCTACTGCACTGTTGTGCGGAGCAGCAATCGCCTGAGCGGGAGTCAGGCCGGCACCCAAGTTAGATCCCAAGCCGGGTGCACCGGGATCGGGAACGCCATTTGTGAGATTGTTGCCGAGCAGCAGAATGTTCCCGCTGGCATCGACTGCGCCGCTCCCCACTTGTGCCAAAGCTGCGTCGATCTTAGGGATTGGTCCGGTCTGCAGAGGGAAGTATTCCGAAAGGTGCGCCACGGTGTGCGTCGAACTGCTCTGGCAATTCACCTCGATCAGTCCCGGCTGCGTGATGGCATCACCCACGTCGGGGCTTCCGGAGTTCCCGGCGCTCTTTGCCAGGACATGGTTGTTGCTCAGGATATATTGCGTGCCATTCCGTGTTACCAATGATCCCAGTGTGCCGCCGCAACAAAAATTTCCGCTCGTATCGCTGATATTGCCGCCGGATGTACCCAACTTGATCGCGCCAGACTGGGTTTGCTGCTGTTGCGTTGTCAGCGTGATGACGGCGGTGCCCGTAGCGGTTGCGCTCGCTTGAGAGATAGCGGTGATCGTCACGGTGATCGGGTCGTTGAAGGCCAGGCTCGAAGCAATGGCGTGCGGGGCGGTATAGAGGCCAGCCGTCGAGATGATCCCAGTGGTCGCGCTTCCGCCCGTCACACCATTGACCTGCCAGGTCACAGCGTTATTGGTGCTGCCTTGGACTTTCGCGGTGAACGCTTGGATGCCGAAGGGGTCGAGCGAAGCGGTCCCCGGCGTGACGGTCACGCCCGTAGCTTGGCCACCGCCGTTGCTTTTGACGTTCGACAATCCGCTGCAGCCGGCCACACACACAATAAGACTTGAGATGAAAAGAATTTCGCTGATGCGGCGCATAGACTCTCCCCAATCGGCCACGCGGGGCCAGCGTAGCATGGGGTCGAGTTGCACCGGGTGCAGCGTTTCGAGTGAAGTGCCGTATGGGGTTCCTGTCCCTTTGGACGGGACCCCATGTTTCGGACTGGGGCTTGATTCAATCCAGATCGCGCCAGTTGGGTCCGACGCCGATTTCCACAACGAGCGGCACGGCAAGTTTGTGCACGCTTTCCATCTCTTCCTTGACCAGGGTTTCGAGCGCTTTGCGCTCCTTGATGGGTGCTTCAAACAACAGTTCGTCGTGCACTTGAAGGATCATGCGCGCGCTGAGTTTCTCTTTACGCAGCCGCTCATCGATGGCGATCATGGCCAGCTTGATCAAGTCCGCAGCAGTCCCCTGAAGCGGCGAATTCAATGCGGTGCGCTCCGCGAAATTGCGCAACTGCATTTGGGGTGCGTTGATTTCAAGGATGGGGCGGATTCTGCCGAAAAGGGTTTTCGCCACGCTGGTTTTGCGCGTCTCGACGAGCACATTGTCGAGGTACTGTTTCACGCCGCGGTAGCGCGTGAAATAGGCGTTGATGAATTGCGCCGCCTCCTTCTGCCCGATTCCCAATTGCTGTGCGAGGCCGAACGCCGAAAGGCCGTAGATGATGCCGAAGTTGATCGCTTTTGCGGCGCGGCGGTGTTCCGCGGTCTGCGCGAGCGGCCCAACGCCGAAAACTTCCTGTGCTGTCCGCGCGTGAATGTCCTCGCCATTGCGAAACGCTTCCACCAGCACGGGGTCCTTCGAGAAATGCGCCATGATACGCAGTTCGATCTGGGAATAGTCCGCCGAGAGCAGAATGTTCCCTTTTTCCGCCACGAACGCGGCACGAATTTCGCGTCCCAACTCGCTGCGCACGGGAATGTTTTGCAGATTCGGGTCGCTTGAGCTCAGCCGGCCTGTCGCCGTGCCCGTCTGCGAGAAGCTGGTGTGCAGCCGCCCCGTCTCTGGATGAATCAGCTTCGGCAGCGCATCCACGTAGGTCGATTTTAGTTTGGCGATCTCGCGGTACTCGATCACTTTTCCTGGCAGCGCGTGTTGGCCGGCCATCTCTTCCAAAATGTCCACCGCGGTTGAGCGCACTTTGCCTTTTCCGCGGCGTGCCGGCAGCTGCAAATTCAACTTGTCAAAAAGAATCTCCGCAAGCTGGGTAGGCGAGTTCACATTGAATTCCAATCCCGCCAGTTCCCAGATCTCCTTCTCCAGCCGCCGGACTTCTTTTTCCATCGCGTTCGACATCGTTTCGAGCGCTTTGGGATCGACGCGAACGCCGGCGCGTTCCATCTCCGCCAGTACCGGGGCCAGCGGCAGATCGATCTTTTCGTACACCTCGGTGAGTTGCTGTGCTGCAATCTGCTCCCGCAAGATGGGCGCAATGCGCTGCAGATAATCGGCGCGTTCGCCCGCGCCGCCGCCGAGCGGCACGTTGAATTGCCGGAAGACTACCTCGGCAAAGTCGTGTTTCGCCGTGTTTGGCCTGAGCAGATACGAATAGATTTGGGTGGCGTGCTCGATAGATTCCGATTTGCCGGCCAACAGATGAAAGAGCTTCGGATCGTGCACGATTTTGGCGCGTTTGGCATCGCGCAAAACGGACTCCAATGCTTTCAGCGCTTCGCCTTCTTCGTCCACCCACACCGCGCGCCCTTCGCCCGTCTTCGAGGAGGCTTCAATCCCGCTGACGCGCGTCCCAAATCCTTCGGTCTCGCGCTCGCCAGCTTCCAGGTTCAGCCACACGGCCAGTGGCCGTTTTGTGGGAAGCTTTTTCAAATACTCGCGAAGTTCGTCCACATTCTGAAACTGCAGGTAGTCTTTGGCTGGTTGGCCGCTCGCCCCTGTCTGTCCATCTGATGGCGCCCCAGCCTCGACACTTGGTTCAGCCGCGCCGCTGGCCAGCAACTCTTTCAGGAGCGAATTGAATCCGAGTTCGCGATACAGGGCAACCAGTGCTGCGGCGTCCGGTTCGCGCACCTGCAATGTCAGCAGGTCCAGCTCCAGCGGCACATTTGTCTCAATCGCGGCCAACTTCTTGCTCATCATCACCTGGTCCCGCTGCTGCTGGAGGGCCTCGCGGTACCTCTTGTTGGTCACTTCGCCGGCATGATCGAGCGCGCTTTCCACGCTGCCGTATTTCTGAATGAGCTCGGTCGCGCCTTTTTCGCCGATTCCTTTCGCGCCGGGAATGTTGTCCACCGTGTCGCCGAGCAAGGCCATCAGGTCGATGACTTTCCCCGGCGGCACACCCAGGATTTCCTCGACCTTCTGCGCATCGACGATCATGTCGGCCTTCGCGCCGCCCGATCCCGTGCGCAATATTCGCACGCCGGGACTCACGAGCTGCATCATGTCCTTGTCATTGGAGATGACCAGCACTTCCAGCTTCTTCGCTGCGCCTTTTTTGGCCATCGTGCCGATAACGTCGTCGGCTTCGTAGCCATCCAGCTCCAGAATAGGCAGGTGCATTGCTTCGCACAGCCGCCGGACATACGGCAGTTGCACTTTCATTTCGTCCGGCATCGGCGGGCGCTGCGCTTTGTAGGCTTCGAATAGTTTGTCGCGAAAGGTAGGCTTGCTGGTGTCAAATACGATTCCCAGGAATTCCGGCTGGTAGTCCTTGATCAAGCGCCGCAGGATATTCGCGAAAAGGAACGGCACTTTGGTGGGTATGCCGCTGGGCGCATTCATGCGCACCATCGGCGCGTAGAAGGCGCGGTAGATGTGCGCCATCGCATCCACCAGGAAGAGTTTTTTCGATTTTTCGTCTTTCGGCGCCATCGCGCGAGTATAACAGGTCTTCTTTTGCCGTGCGGTTAGCCCGGATGGCCTCACGCGAAGGGCAGTAGAGTGCCACTATGGGAGATTCCTCAGGAAACGATCCCCAGCGATTTGCCGACTTCCCCTAAAATCTCCGCGGCTTTCAACAATTGCTCCCGTTTGTGCGCGGCGCTGACTATTGCCCGCAGGCGTGCCTTTCCTTCCGCGACCGTGGGATAGCCCACCGCCGGGGCGAACACACCGGCTTCAAACAACTTGCGCGAAAATTCAAACGCCTTTGCGGCATCTCCGACATGAATCGGAATAATCGGCGTCTCGCTGGCCTTGAACTGGAATCCACGCTTTTTCAATTCGCGCTTGAAGAAGTTCGTGTTAGCCCAGAGTTTCCTGACCAGCTTTTCGCCTTCCGGCGAATCCAGAAGCGCAAACGCCGCCTGGCACGCCGCCGCGGTGGCCGGAGGGTGTGACGTTGAAAACAAGAACGGGCGCGCCCGCAAGTACAGAAAATCGATCAGGTCGCGCGACCCGCACACATATCCGCCCATGGCTCCGATGGCCTTGCTCAGAGTGCCTACCTGGATATGCACGCGCCCATGGCAACTGAAATGATCCACCGTGCCGCGCCCGCCGCGCCCCAGCACACCGCTTGCATGCGCGTCGTCCACCATCATGATGCAGCCGTATTTCTCCGCCAGGTCGCACAGGCCCGGCAGCGGTGCGATATCGCCATCCATCGAAAACACGCCATCGGTGATGATCAGCTTGTGGCCATTCCAGCCCGCTGTCTCTTTCAGGATCCGTTCGCAATCTTCCAGATCCTTGTGCTTGAACACCTTGATCGTGGCTTTTGAGAGACGCGCCCCATCGATGATCGACGCGTGATTCAGCTCGTCCGAAACGATCAGGTCATCTTTGCCCAGGACGGCTGAAACTGTTCCGGCGTTCGCCGTGAATCCCGACTGGAACACCACACAAGCTTCCACCTGCTTGAATTTGGCGATCTGCTCTTCCAGTTCCATGTGCAGCTTCATTGTGCCGGCAATGGTGCGTACCGCTCCCGCACCGACACCCAGCTTCTTCACCGCATCCACGGCTGCCTTTCGAAGCGCCTTGTGTGACGTCAGTCCTAGATAATTGTTCGAGGCCAGGTTGATCACCTCGCGCCCATCGAAAATGCAGACGGGCTTCTGCTCGCCCTCCAGCACGCGCAACTTCGGTGCTATGCCCTTCGCGCGCAACTCCTGGAGGGTCCCGCTGACATACTGCAGCGGATTCGTAGTTGTCGCTGGCGTCCCCAATTCACTCATGTTCGTGCTCCCAAAGTTGCGTGATTTCTGCGGTTCCGTTGTTGTGGCTGCGGTGAAATTTGTCTTGCAAGCCGGTTCTTGTGCGATCTGTACATTCTGAAGGGGAATATATCTCTTATCTGGGCATCCCATTCGGATACATCAGAATCTTCCCCGCCAAACCGCGCTGAAGTTTCGCAAAAGCTTCCTCAAATTTCTCCAGCACCACGCGCTCTCCAAATAGCGGATCAAGATTCACGCGCCCCGCCTTGAGCAGCGCGGTCATCTGCACCCAAGTCTGGTACATACGCCGGCCATAAATGCCCTGCACGGTGGCGCCCTTGAAAATCACATCATTGACCAGGTCCAGCGGCACGTTTTCCGTCGGGATCCCCAGCAGAGAGGCGCGTCCGCCCGCGCGCAACGCCTTGAACCCCTGCTGGATCGCGGTGGCGTTCCCACTCATTTCCAGCAGCACGTCCACACCAGTACCGCCGGTGGCCTCCAGAATCTTTTTCACCGCATCTCCGTCAGCGGGATTCAGCACTACGTCGGCGCCCATCTGCTTCGCCATGGCGCGACGATGATCATTTGTTTCGGTTGCAAACACGGTGGAGCTGCCACACGCCTTGGCCACAGCAATCGACATCAGCCCGATCGGACCGCAGCCCGTCACCAGCGCCGTGTGCCCTGCAATCGCTCCCGCCAGCACGGTGTGCACGGCATTCCCCAGCGGATCGAGGATGGCGCCGTAATGTTCGGGGATGGCGGGGTCCAGCCGCCAGATATTTGTCGTGGGGATTTTCACGAACTCGGCGAACGCGCCGTCCTGGTCAATTCCGATCACGCGGACGTTCTGGCAGATGTGCGCTTCGCCCAGGCGGCACTGGTGGCAATGGCCGCAATTCACGTGCATCTCCGCGCTGACGAAGTCGCCCGGCTTAACCGCCGTAACTTCTTCACCTACGCGCTCCACCACGCCGCAAAATTCGTGGCCCAGTGTCACCGGGGGCTTGATCCGGCCTTGCGACCAGCGATCCCACCCGTAAATGTGCAGGTCCGTGCCACAGATCGAGGTGGCCTTCACGCGCACGAGCACGTCCGACGGGCCAATCGACGGCACCGGCACCGCTTGCATTTCCAGCCCTTTCCCCGCTTTGGTCTTGCGCAGAGCTTTCATCGTGGCAGGCATTCCGGCAGGCTCCTCAATCAGCCAGGACCGCACCCTTAGGCAAAACTAAATGCTAACACACGCCGCAGCAGCATATCTTGCGCAAGGCCCTGAGACTCACACCGCGACCGGGCGCCGTCCGCGGCCCCTGATTTTGGCGATTCCCCGGCGGCGAGCAGCATCCCTCAGGTTTACAACCCGGAATTCACGAACCGGCAGGGGATGGGGCGATCGCCCTTGTCCATTTGATACAGGTACCCTGTTTGCTCTTCCGTTACAGAAGTACGCCACGCCTATTGCCATCTGCCTTGCCGACACGGAACCTGTTTATATCCCGGCAACTCCAGGGCCCCCTTGGGGGAAGTTGCCTCACATAGGTGTGAATATGGCAACAATTGATCGTCAAGAACTCGATCGTCTTGAGCGGCGCAGCCTGCAACTCACGATTCTCTCCGCTGTATTTGTGATGGTGCTTGCCAGCGGCCTGGCTATGTTTATGTACCCCCTGGTGTTTGTGCACCCGGAAGGCAACAAGTGGACGCTGCGTGTGGCCTACTTTGGTTTTTGCGCGCTGACGCTGCTCTTTGTCGGGTACCTCTTCGATCGCCAGCGCACCTTCGGCAAGCTGAAGCAGCATCTGCTTGGCGAACTGGAGCGCAACGTCGAACTGCAGATTCAGGCAAGCACGGATTTGCTGCATTCCATGCCCGACCAGAATTACTTCTGGGATCGCTTGACGATGGAGTTCCGCCGCGCCATGACCATGGAGAAGAATCTTTCCTTGGTGCTGGTGAAGGCCAAGCCAGGGGCGCACGCTTCCCTGAACGATCAGAAAGCGGCGCTGAGCGATGCGGCGAAAGCCATGTCCAAGCGGCTGCGGCCCACGGATTCCATCTACCATCTCGCCGAAGATTTCTTTGGTATCGTGCTGCCCGAAACCGACACGCTGAACGCCAAGCGCGTGGCCCTGCGGCTGCAGGAAGAGTTGCAAGCTGCGCGGGCAAAGTATGGATTCAGCTTCGATCTGACTGCGCACAATTATCCGGGTGATGTGAAGAGCTCACATGAGTTTGAGGACATTGTTAAGTCCATGCTTCCAGAGAATCAGGAATGGGAAGCTCCCACGGAAACCCCGGTCAGTTGAGAATCAGGAAGACGCGCCGAAGCGAACGAGCTTAGTTCAGCGCTTGCTGCAAATCCTGGATCAGATCCCCGGCATCTTCGAGCCCGACCGAAACGCGCACCGTACCCAATTTGACGCCCGAACGTTGAAGTTCAGCTGCGCTCATATGATAGTGCGAACTATAAATCGGCAGCGAGACCAGCGACTCCGTGCCCCCCAGGCTTACCGCCAGCAGGAATAGTTTCACGCGGTCGCAGAACCTGCGCGCTGCCGGCAGCCCGCCCTTCAGGTCAAAAGCCAGCATGGAGCCGAAACCGCTCATCTGCTTTCTGGCGAGCGCGTGGTCGCGGTGCGATTGCAATCCAGGGTAGTGAACGCGCTCTACTTTTGGATGTTTCTCCAGGAACTTCGCCACGCACATGGCGTTCTCGCACTGGCGTTCGACGCGCACGCCCAGCGTCTTCATCCCGCGAATCAGCAGGAAGGCCACGTCTGGATCCATGCAGCCCCCCAGATAGATCACCATTTGCCGCACGGGATCGATGAACTTGTGGCTGCCGGAAGCGACGCCGCCAATCAGATCGGAATGTCCAGAAAGGGCTTTGGTGACGCTGTGCACGACGATATCGAATCCCAGTGCCAGGGGTTTCTGAAGGAGGGGCGTAGCAAAGGTGCTGTCAATGATGCTGACGAGTTTGTGCTTTTTGGCAAAGGCGATGGCTTTGCGGAGATCGACGAGACGCAACGTTGGGTTTGTGGGCGTTTCGATGTAGAGGCACTTGCTCTGCGGCGTAACCAGTGACTCAATTTTTTCCAGGGAGGTTTCCGCGTGACGCACGGTGATACCCATGCGGGGCAAGACGTCGCGCATCAGCCGGTACGTTCCGCCATAGAGCTGCGCGGTGGAAATGAGTTCATCCCCATGCCGCAGCACGCTGAGAAGCGAGTGCGAGATCGCCGCCATTCCGGAGGAGGTGACGATGGCGGCTTCGGCGCCTTCGAGAGAGGCTATTTTGCGTTCGGCAATGGCGAGAGTGGGATTGGCGTAGCGCGTATAGATATAGGCTTTGCTCTTTCCCTCGGCCCAGAGTTTCATCTCCTCGCTGGAGGAAAAGGTGAAAGTAGAGGAGCGCACAATCTCGGCACTGACCGGAGCATCAACGCCGTGCCGTGGAGGTTCACCGGCATGAATGGCGCGGGTGGCGGCCTTTAGAGGGGCGGGCTTGTTTTTCTTCATGCTGCCGATTATTGGCCTAGTCGCCACCTGGGAACAACCACCAAATTGGCGGAAACTGGAGGCTTCGGTATTCGGTTCGAGATAGTTTGTGAGATCGTAGTACAGGGGAGAGACCCAACATGAATTGGTTGGCGATGGATGCCTGGGCCTCCAATAGATAGGCAGTGAGACGAAAGAGCCCGGCGAGGAAACACCGGGCTCCGCGACAGGATGCAATTTTTCCAGAGGATCTAGGCTTCTTCTTCGACGAGGGCTTCGCCGTGGGCCGCTTTGTGGGCGGCGATGACCTTCTCCGCCAGTTCTCCGGGCACGTAGTCGTAGTGAGAAAACTCCATGGCGTAGCTGGCGCGGCCCTGCGTCATGGAGGTCAGGTCCGTCGCATAAGAAAGCATTTCCGCGAGCGGTACCATGGCTTTGACGACGACGTTATGGCCGCGCGTTTCGCTGCCTTCGATGCGGCCCCGGCGTGAGCTGAGGTCGCCCATCAGATCGCCGGAATACTGATCCGGCGCGAAGACCTCCACGTGCATGATGGGTTCGAGGAGAGCGGGCCTAGCCTGCTTCATGGCTTCCTTGAAGGCCAGGGACCCGGCAATTTTGAAGGCGATATCCGAGGAATCGACATCGTGATATTTGCCGTCATAGAGGGTGGCGCGGAAATCGGTCATCGGGAAACCGGCAAGATGGCCGCGCGCGGCGGCTTCGCGGATGCCGCGTTCGACGGAAGGAATCCAGTTGTTGGGAATGGAGCCGCCAAAGATGTCGTCAACGAATTCAATGCCCTTGTTGCGCTCCGTGGGCTCAAACTTGACGCGGCAGACACCGAACTGGCCGTGGCCGCCGGACTGTTTTTTGTGCTTGCCTTCGGCGTCGGCCTTGCCGCGGATGGTTTCACGATAAGGCACCTTCGGCGGCTTAAGGGTGAGATTGACGTTGTAGCGCTTCTGAAGCTTGGCCACAACAACCTCAACGTGCTGCTGGCCGTTTCCGGCGAGGAGAAATTCCTTGGTTTGTGGATCGCGTGAAAAACGCAGCGCGGCGTCTTCTTCCATGATTTTGTGAATGGCCACGCCGATCTTGTCTTCATCGGCGCGGGACTTTGGTTCGACCGCAAAGGTGATGGAAGGCTCCGGCAACTTCGCAGGTTGATAGTAGATGGGAGCGTTCTTGTCGCCGAGGGTGTCGCCGGTGATGGTTTCTTTCAGTTTGGCGATGGCACCGATATCACCGGCGTGGAGCTCCTGAATTTCGGTGAGCTGTTTTCCTTGAACGTCCATGGTGTGCTGAAAACGCTCGGGAACATTGCGGTTGAAATTGAGAAGCGTGGCGTCGTTTTTGAGGACACCGCTCTTGACCTTGAAATAGTTGATGCGGCCGGCAAAGGGGTCGGCAAGAGTCTTGAATACGAAGAGGGAAAGAGGCTGCGTGTCGTCGTACTTGCGGTCGATGCGATCCCCCTTGCCTCCCGGTTCCGTGAAGCCGACTTGCGCGTGCTCGTCCGGATGCGGGAAAACATCGGCGAGAAAGGTAAGCAGGCTGGCATTGCCGATATTCCGCGTGGAGGAGATCATCAACACGGGAATGATTCTTTCCGCGACGATGGCTTTGCGCACCGCGGGGATGAGGTCCTGAATGGGAATGGTGCCCTCGCGGAAGAATTCCTCCATCATTTCGTCGTCGCCTTCGGCAATCATTTCGACGAGCTTTTCGTGGGCTTCCTTGGCTTCATCGAGGAGCGCGTCGGGAATATTTTCGATAGTAGCCTTGCCATCGCCATCGGGCGTGTAGAGGTGGGCCTTCATGGCCACGAGATCCACCACGCCGCGAAAACCTTTTTCGGAACCGACAGGCATCTGCAGCGCCACCACGTTGCGGCCAAAGAGCTCCACCAGGGATTCCATGCACCTCTCAAAGCTGGAAAGCTCCCGGTCCATCCAAGTGAGGACAAAGGCGCGGGGGATGTCGTACTCGGCGCAATAATCCCAGACCTTTTCCGTTGTGACTTGAGCGCCGACGTGGGCGTCCACGGTGATGAGGGCGGCGTCAGCGGCGACGAGGGCCGCCTTGGTTTCGGTAATGAAAGTGGAATAGCCGGGGAGATCGAGGAAATTAATCTTGACAGTATTGCCCGCGCAAAGAGTGCAGGCCCATTCGGCGTGGGCGAGTCCGGGTTGGATGGAGATTTTACGGGCGATTTCTTCGTCGTCCCAGTCGGTGGTGGTGGTGCCCTCCGCAACTTTGCCAAAGCGCTGGGTCGCCCCGGCGGTGAAGAGTAACGACGACACCAGTTGCGTCTTGCCGGTGCCGCCGTGACCTACAATGCCAACGTTTCTGATGTCCTTGGTGGGATAGATTTTCATTACAGACCTCCGCGTAGGTGTGGCCAACTGAGGTCACCGGGCGATGGTCCGCCGACAATACAGCAGGCGCGGGCCTGCGCCTGGCGAGGTTGTTGGTTTGAAGGAGAGCGCGGCCCTGCCTGGGTCCCGGGAAGCGGGGCGAAGGAAAAACGCCAAATCCCTGGTCCGCTCTTCTTAACGGGGAAATGCTAGCACATGGAAATGGCAGGGGCAACGGAGCGGGGTGGGTAAGTGGGTCAGTGTCCGGCCGCGGCGCTGATCAGGACTTGAGACCGCATCACCAGCTATTCTGAGTTGGCGAGATTTCTGCTTGCGACAGTAAGGCTTGCTAGCCCTGATGTGATTTCTTACAATAAGCACCGATAGGGACCTATTGTGAGTCGCCTTTCCAGCATATCGGTGCTGTTCATCGTGACTTGTGCAGCATTCCCTCAAACAGCGAATCGTTCAAGTTCTCCAGGCGTCGGTCGGGTGATTTGGGAACCCCCGGCATGGAATTTCTTGCATGTAGTTCCCAAAGCGACCGTCCCTAAGGAGATGTTGGCGACACTGCGCGTGTCAGACTTTCCCGTCAGTCTCGAAAAGACAAAAATGGACGACGTGACAATACGCCTTGGGGGCACAATTGGGCAAAAGGGCGACGCGGGTGAGTTCGTTGAATGGCTTTGCTTTCATGGGACAGACCCCGGAGGGCACTGGGTGCTTTGGTTGGAAAGCGGCGAGATTGATGCAGGAACGGTGGGGAGTTTTCAGTGGCAAAGGCTCGACAAGGGTGCGGTGCTTGACCGCCGCTGTCGAATGCTTGAAGGCACAGGTGTAGAGTTGCCGGTCACGCTACGGCTCGGCATGGCAGAATCGGAAGTATTGCAGAGTTTGGGTCCACCTACGGTCAGGCACGGCGATAGGCTCATCTACGTTCACGAGCATGAGGAATCTATTCGCGGCGAACCCTACACATCTACAAACATTGTAGCGATTCATCTTCGTGGCGGGACAGTGTGGGCAATCGAAGTGTCAAAAACCACTTCCTCGTAAGCAATAGGAAAAAAACTCAAGACGATTGACCTGGTTTGCTGACGTGATATCACCCCGACGGCCCGGTGGCTTTGGTCCGCCGCCCAAACTCCTGATAAGTCACTAGCCTTGATCGGAAACTGACCCATTACCCATGGGTGAGAAGGCATCACAAAGAGCTGGTGACGCGCTGAGACTTCCCTGCCATCTATTTGCTCCCGGATTGTGCCAGAGGATCGAAGAGCGCTTTCAGGGTCAATTTGGAGGACTTGGGCACTTCGACGGTACGCGAATAATCCGGGCGGCTGGGAGATTTCAGCAGGAAGAGGTGCGGGCCAGCGGGAAGTTTCAGCGTCGCAGGGGTATTGCCAATGAATTTTCCGTCGACGAAGATTTCCGCGGCATCGGGATCGGAGGTAATGGTGAGCTGGCCAAAACCCTCGGGAGAAGAAGTGACGGTGGGAAGTGAGACCGCTGGTTCAGAAATCGCCGGGGCCCCGGAGGATGGCGCGCTTGTAGCGTCCTGGGAATCGGAGCGGTGGGCCGACGACTCGGCTGTGGTGACTGAGGGGACGGAAAGAGCGGGATAGAAACGGTGAAGGACGGCGAGGAGGTCGGCGGAGCTGAGAGCAAAACCGATTCCAGTGACATTTTTCTTGATGAGTTTCTGGGTGTTGAGGCCGATAACTTCGCCACGGGAATTGAGCAGCGGGCCGCCGGAGTTGCCCGGGTTGATGGGGGCGTCGGTCTGGATCCAAGTACCAGGTCCGGCAGAGGCGAACTTGCCGACAGCGCTGACAATGCCCTTGGTGACGCTGAACAACATGGCGTCGCCGGGGCTGCCAATCGCGAGCACGGAATCTCCCTGGCGGATGGAGGAAAGATCGGCGAGGGGGAGAAGGGGAAAGACGAAGTCTGGAGAAGGTGGCGCGACTTTGACGAGGGCGATGTCAAGGTCGGCGTCGATGTAGACGACTTTGGCCGGAAGTTGCACGCCGCTCGGGAGCAGTGCGAGGAGCGAAGCGCCTCCCCGGGCAACATGGGCGTTCGTGGCGACGATCCCGGTGTCGGTGACGAAGAAGCCGGAGCCAAGGCCATCGAAAGATTTCAGACAGACAACGGCAGGCTTGACGCGGCGAACAGTTTCTTCCAAGGATAGCTCTGGCCGTAGAGAGGCGGGTGCCGCGGAGTCTGGAGCGGCGACAGTGCCCGTGAACGTCGAAGCTATGGGATCAAGATCAGCATGGAAATGGTCCGACTTGAACAGCCAATACTGGCCGTGATTGTGGCCGTGGAGATCGATCCACTCCATGGGACCGTTTGTCAGGAGAATCTCGCGTGTAGCGTAACCCGCTAGCGACACGCGCGCGATGACGGGATGTTCCAGGCGCTGGCCGATCGCGGTGTGGGTGCGATGGAAGTAGCCACCTGGAAAGGATTTTTCGAAGGGCGTGGTGCCAACGAGGACGCCGTCAAGTTCGACGCTGGCGCCGGAAGGATTGCTGGTGATTTTGAGAGACTCGGCAGAACAGGGGACGGCAAACCAAAGAAGTAGAAGAGCTATAACAGCGAGTCGGTGAAGGGAGGGTTGGGTCATGGGGGCTCCCTGATGGGGAGTATACCACGGTGCAAGACCAAACAAGGTAATATGCTGAGGAAAGCGGCCGAATGCCGAATCCACCGACACAACTGTGCAACGGCCCAAGCGCCTCACTCAGGCGGACGGGACCTTCTGGTAGCCGGAACACGTGAGGACGGGGAGGCGCGGGTATTTTGGGAAACGCGGATCGGATTGAGAGAGTTGGCAGAGTAGGAACTGCGCGCCCTTGGCGGAGTCTACGGGACGAGCGTGGACGCAGTTCGCGCACAGACCGGGGGAGTTCGAGTTGATCGAAGAGGGCATAGGGAAACGATAACCCAGTGTGAGGCCTTGTGGGGAGTTTGGCCAGAGAAGTAGGAGAGTTCAGTCGGGTTTCGGGGAATCGGTGGCGGGAGGTTGTGCCGGGGGCGCTGGAGGAGTGGGCGGGTTCGGCTTGCCGAAACGGGTTTCGTCGATGGATACATTCAACTCGATTTTTTCGGCAGCGATCTTCTGGGTATTCTCGGCGCCCAGCTCTTCGGATTCGATCAGGAAAGGATATTTGAGGCCGTTGACTTCGCGGAAGTCCCGGAAAAAAGAGACCCAAGGAACGTCTTTGTCGCCTAGCTTGCGATTGCCCTGCCACTTGAGAAGGAGATGCGTGGAGGCGTCGAAAAAGAAATAGCTGATGTCGCCATCACGGTTGGTGAGCTTGAGTTTGTAGGCGGGCTTCTCTTCGACGTCCTCTTTGCCAGCCAGCTCGATTTGATTGCCCTTGGATTTGTAATCCACGAAGGGGCCATCAAAATCGGCTTCCTCAAAAATGTTGCGCAAATCGGCTTCGGTCATGGGCTGGACGGCAGGGCTGGACGCGAAAGGATTGTAGGTCCAACCTGCGGATTTGCCGTCGTAGGTGCGGATGATGACCTGGCCGTTGAGATTGAATTCCATGTGCATTTTGAGGGTGCGGGCGCGCTCGACGACAAAGGGGCCTTCCGCTCCCGGGCCGAAGGAAATGGTGCCGGTGACGCGCTCGGATTGAATGGCTTTGATCTTGTCCAGGCCCCCGCGGGCGACGAAATACTTGGCGAGGATGTCGTCGGCGGATTGTGCCGCCGCTGGAAGCGCAAGAAGAAGAGAGAGAAAGCAAAAGGCGAGTTTGCGCATGGTGGATTCCGTGTGTGCGGCGTGGCGGGAACGCATCATCGCAAGAATGTTAGATGCAGAATCTGCAAGGGTCAATACGCGGACCGCTTGTAGGTATCCCTTTCCATGCGCTTCGGCCTTTCCGCCTGCTGGGCAGGCTAGGTTAGTGGGCACTCTTCACAGGTGGCAACCACGCTCGATT
>Ga0116138_1000814_pt1 | contig 17872 bp, 12 predicted proteins | sample June2015DPH_20_1_2_FD_88971 | JGI IMG/M metagenome (GOLD analysis project Ga0116138, IMG submission 88971) | Peatland microbial communities from SPRUCE experiment site at the Marcell Experimental Forest, Minnesota, USA - June2015DPH_20_150 | ecosystem: Environmental > Terrestrial > Soil >... | reverse complement strand
GATGGGGTCTATCGCTATTTCATAGCCCGTAGCGTCCCTGTGCTTAATGAAGACGGAAGCATTAGGGAATGGGTTGGTACTTGCATCGACATCACCGAACGCAGGATAGCAGAACGAACGTTAAAAGAATCTGAGGAAAAATATAGAAGTCTGGTTGAGCTGGCTCCCGATGGCATATTAGCTGTGAATGCGGAAGGCATAGTCACATCGGCCAACCGTAGTTTCCTGACGTTAGTAGGCCATGACTCTGAAGAAATCGTTGGCAAACCATTCACGGAGTTGAAGACTATGCGGATGGAGGACATTCCAAAATTTCAGGAGATGTTCAAGTCTCTGATAAAGGGAGAATCACCAGCACCAGTTGAATTCTTTTATGTTCGGAGAGATGGAACGAGTCGATGGGCAGAAGTGCATCCTGGTTTATTAACTAAAGAGGGCAATCCAGTGGGAGTTCAAGTACTCATGAGAGATGTCTCTGAACGAAAGGACGCAGAAAAGCTAATTCTTGAGAACCAGCAGAGATTTGCAGCGTTGTTCATAGGCAATCCAGAAGCCACGGTGTACACAGACCCCAGTTTCCACATTATTGACGCCAATCCTCGCTTTGCAAGCCTGTTCAGATACCTGCCAAGTGAAGTGAAAGGTAAACACCTCACTGATGTAGTAGTGCCAGAGAGATTAATCGCAGAGTCGAAGATGCTGGAAAGGAAGGCCGCGAAGGGATATGCTACCCATGACACTGTCAGAAAGAGGAAAGACGGATCGTTAATTCCTGTCTCAGTCTCTTCCGCACCAATTTTCATCCGAGACAAGCTAACAGGCTACATCAGTGTCTACAAAGACATCTCAGAACAGACAAATGCCCAGAAAAAGCTGACCATGATGAATGAAAAGCTGCAGGTTGTCGGTGGCTTAACCAGGCATGATGTCCGAAACAAACTGTCCGCAATCGTGGGAAACGCATATCTGGCAAGGAAGCGAACCGCTGACAACATCAGAGTCCAGGAATATCTAAGAGAAATAGAGAAAGCCGTCCAACAATCAGTGGCAATTTTCGATTTCGCGAAGACTTACGAGATGCTGGGTATTGAAGAGTTGACTCACACCGACGTTGAGAAGACTATCAAAGAGGCCGCTTCACTTTTTTCTGACTTGAAAGGCGCAAAGGTGATCAATGATTGCCATGGCTTGAACCTATTGGCAGATTCACTGCTTCAACAGCTTTTCTACAACCTAATCGACAACTCACTCAAGTATGGCCAAGAGATAACAAGAATAAGGATACACTACGAAAAAAGCGGCAAAAATGATGTAACCCTTGTTTATGAAGATGACGGTATCGGCATACGCGACGCCGAAAAACCGAAGCTTTTCAAGGAAGGCTACAGCACGGGCGCAAGCACTGGCCATGGATTGTACCTGATCAAGAAGATTACGGAAGTGTATGGCTGGACAATAGAGGAGACAGGTAAGTTCGGCGGAGGAGCTCAATTCGTCATGACGATACCTAAAACGAATTCGAATGGAAAAGAGAACTATAGGATTCTGACGCAATGAAGCTCTTTGCATTCAAGCACGCACAACAACGGATGAACGATGAGCGCGGACACGCTAGAATCTTGGCATATGGTGAATCGTCCACGGATTCACATTGGTTGAATCAGAGTTTGGCGTGCTTCTTCCAAAGGCAACGGACGAGGAACTGTGCTCACTGGGTGATTCCACAATGCACACGGTTTGCTTTCATCTCGAGAGGTTTTCACATCAGAAGAGACGAGATACCTCATAGACTCAGGACATTCGCTCAAGCTATCGAGAACATTTTCGGACTGGAGCGATCCATCATGCGTCGCGCGCAACCAAAAATAAAAAAAGGAGGCTCTTTAAAGATGACGAAGGGTTTGCTGCGCTTCTACCATGGCCGATGCTCGGTTACACTCAAATTCGCTCCTCACACTTCTGTATATCCTGAACGCCTCATATGGAAGCTCATTTGCGAACATTCCGCGGGGAAGAGCACTATGCAGGGAAATCGCTGTCACTCTATGATAGATAGCTCCAAGACCCATCACCATTCCTTGCTGAATCTTTCGTTCTGACGATACTTTTACTGATGCTTTCATTCAAATCACCTTTATTGCGCATACGTTAACTTTTCCTCACAGCTTTTTGCTGTTGCTTTGTTGTACAGATGTACAATATGTCTATATTCAGACATATCTATTATCGATATAGTCTATCTTACGATATAAGTATTACCCACGATTCCGAGTCCGAATAGAGACGGGCCGAATCAGCGCGCCTAGCATGGATGTGCTATGTTTACTATTCCATGCTATCCTTCAAAACACTCTCAAAACTCATCGAACCAGCACGCACCCTGGCCGGTTGGAAGCTTATTATCAAACGAGCATAGAACGCCCACTGACATGACCTCCCAAAAAGGAAAGTGTGAACCCATTCGGCCAACAGGCAATCCCGCTGAGCTGGTGAAGATGCATCAGCATTAGCTTCATGAACTGCTAAAGGCTACGATTCGAATCTGGAATCTGAATCTCTTTCGTATAACGCGCGCAGATAGCTAGGTCAAATGTTTCTCTGTTCGTTTTGACCTGGCTTCGCGTGACTCAATACACGCGTCGTGTAAGGCCAGAAAATGAGCCTTGATTTGCTCCTTCGAATACGTATCCCACTTAAGATAGTCAGTAATAACCGAGGGCAAGGTCACATCTTGCCGGACTAACCACGCAAGGAATTCGAATGTCTCATTCGAAAGTCTGATGGTTCTCATTTTGTCACAGGCCCAACGAAGACCTGTATTATATCTTAATATATTAGTCTGTTATTCTTTGTGCTGATATAATTTATGTTCATAATCTGAATCAGAACCCATCAGCGGCCAAATCTCGCCCTCAGGCTGCCTTGGCAGGATGAACAGGCGCGCGTCAAGGTTGAAAATGCTCATACGCTCTTTGGTGCATTTAGCCTTGCGACAAGAGTCCATTCAGCAGACGTTTTGAGGTAAGCCAATTGTCCGTCGACGCCTCAACGCGTAGGCACGGATTTCTCGCGACAACGCGCTACGTCCAAAAAAACGCACAGAGAATCTATGTGACAGGTCAACAGAGAGAGTTCTCTTCAACATCAAAAATCAAAAACAAATGCTCTTAATCTCTGGCAACCAATCGCAAGACTCTTTGTGACTGGGCACGCAGTTTCGGATTCTGTCTCCGAGTAAACTTGATAAGTAACTCGCATTCGTGCTTCATAAGAGACTTATCTCGCCCATGTCAAAATGTAGCGTCTGCGGTCGCAACGGATGAGAAAGCTGAAGTGCAGTGATTGAATGAAAACATCTTGGTTGTTGACGACGAAACTGAGGCGAGAAAGACCCTTTCTTCAATCCTATCCGAGGAGGGATACTCGGTTGAAACTGTAGAAAACGGCAAGCAGGCGATCAGAGCTTCCGAAAAATCGCATTTTGACGTAGCCCTGATCGACATTAAGTTGCCTGATATGGAGGGAACTGAGCTCCTCCACAGGCTCGAGGAAAAGCAGCCCCATATGGTCAAGATAATCATCACGGGCTTTCCGACCCTGGAGAATGCTATGAAGACTGTTAACGAGGGTGCCGATGGATATGTTTTGAAACCTTTCGACGTACAGAAGTTACTGGAGACAATCAGAAAGCATCTGAACAAGAAGACTGCTGAACATGTCAGCAATTGGATGGAATTTGATCATGATAACACACAGAAACCTCTCTTTGGACGAGATAACAATACTAAACGGAAACCTCTCTTTGGACGACAGTAAGCCGAAAAAACCAAAAAACTTGTTAAAATGCGTCATCGCCCGCGCTAAACAGATCCGCCATCAATAGCAAAACATGCCCTGACCGTGCACCTTTAGATCCACCACTTCTATCGTTGCTATGCCCCCGTTTCTTTAGTCCTTCGTTTTCAGAGGGTGCATGACCGCTATGTACCCATCGCAGGTGAGCGCTCACGGTTGCTTCGGCAGAAGTTTCTTTTCAATCTTTACTGTTTTAACGGAGGTAACATAGGGAGGGTTGCCTTGAAGAACAAGATGACGTCTTACGAACTGCTTCTCCCAACTATGATCCAATATCGCCGTTGAGATTAGCGCGCTCTTTTTCTGCTTCATTCTATCGTTCCTCACTGTCCCGCGCGCTTCTACATCTCTTTTATGCGCGAATACCGCAACCCCTGATCCCTCAGTTGCTCATCTACTTCTGATAAGCGCACAGTATTCGAAGCCTTTGGCAGTAAAGAATTGGCACACGTGTAGATCCTCTGGGTTATCAAACGTCTCTGAAGAAACACGTGACCGCACGCGCACTTGAACCCGACCAGTTCGCTGTTCTTGATGAGTAGCTCATTGATGATTGGTGCGCCGCACCCACTCTCTCGTCTGTGCAGTTTCCACATTAAAGCAAGCTCGTCTGAGCCCAGTGGCTGGATCGTTCCAGCCTTGAAAATGAACCAGAACACGTACCCTCCAAAAACAAACCAGAAACCCCACACCATGAATTCTAACATTCGCACGCCACCTTTTTTGTTCAACAGTTCTTCTGTTGCACCTCAATACCATACGTCTCTTGAGAGACATATGTCCAACCTGAGAATATTACGTCGCACGATATAACAATTATCACGCATTCCGAATCTGAGCACTCGAGAACCTGATCATCCTCCTCGAGCTCCATCCAGTCCTCGTCAACATTGCCTGCAAGAAACGAAAGCCAACCATCGACGCGCACTCCAAATCAAGAAACAGACAGTACTTCCGTCCTCCGACTGTAGAGACTGTTCTGAATCTGAGGTTGAAACATCACCGTTTCATAAACGATATAGCCTGCTATATCCAACCAGCTCATGCTCTTGAAGGGAACGCATAATCAAAAAGAGGCTATCACACCTGCGGCCATTCTCGGTCGCCACGCTCCCCGAAAGAGCATCAATTATGGAGGGCGCGTGCCATTCCCCCGCGCGCCGACTATCAGCAAATGGAGAGACAGTACGAATGAGTTCGGATATTAGAGAACTAAACCGGATAATATGCAATCGCTGCGACCAAACAGAATACGAAAAACGCAAAGCTTGCAGGATCTATCTGCTCGTAAACAGAATAATTGCGAGACAGGCGCGCGTATCCGTTTGACTTCTTTGCTGTGCGCGCTTTTTCCCAATGACAGCCATAGCGCGTGCTCCACGGCTTTTTGCCCCTACACAGCTTTTCGCATTAGGTCAATAATAGCCAACGTAGAACTATTTGACTACCCCGTGCATGAACTCTTTGAACACGGCGCTCTCGAACGGTCAGCTTCTCTGATCATGATCTTTCAGCAACAAAACTGCAAACCAAACCAGTCTTGGCGTTAAGCGTCCCATAGACAATCACGACTCGCACAGGGTCAACTGAGCGCGTGCTCGAGGACATGTTTGTTTCTGCAAGAACCTAGTGAACCAGAGTCTCGCCGCATGGTAACACTGGACCGAATCGTTCCAGTGATAGCCTGCCCACTCATGACAATAAACATCTAAAAAATGAACGCGGAGGCCAACTCTTCACTGAAAACCACGGATAGTTAGCAGCAGTACCCTTTCATGATATCACAGAACCGCAAAAGCGCGCTCCGCGACTTTGAACTCACGTGCCAGACTAAACCAAGCGGAAACTCACTCTCTGTTTTACACGATGTTCTCGGGATGGCATTTCATCAAACGTGAACCCTCGCCTTTCCAAATCAGCAACCCGACAACGTTCCCCTCCTTCGACTGTAAAGACTATTCTGAATCCGAGTTCGAAATATCTGCATTTCATAAAGAGTATAACTCGGAAAACTCAATTGCATTCTGCTCTCTCAGGAGCGTAAAACCATCCTCCCTACGCTGCCAGACTCCAAGCGGCATTCTTCTTCATAACGCTCCCGAAGAGAGCAACATCATCGTAGTCCGAAAAACATGAACTAAAACAGCAACACCCTGAATTTTCCCCCAACAGCGAACAGCCACTTATCTAAACGTCCTCCGCCCGCAACCACTTACAGACACAAACGACACAAGAACGAATCAAAAGCGAGTAAAACGACGAATCCACCGTCCATTGATGGCCGCAACACAGAATCAAACGACAACACCAAAAATCAGCCATGGTATTGAGGCTCAAAGAAATCGCGGATTGAGTACTCAAACACAAGGCCTCCGACTCTAACATGAGAAACTCAGCATGCCGAAACTTTTGACGCTTAAAAGCCTCGCAGAATTGAGTAAAAAAAGCTTCAAACCAACATGCTTCAACAACGTTTTGACACTCAAAGAAATCACGAATTGAGTACTCAAACACAAGACCTCAAAGCTCAACATGAAAACTGCCTGCTCACCGCACCTGCAAGCTTCCCAGAAACCATTTTCCAGCTCAAACCCACACACTTCCACCCTTCACAATCGCAAATAAGGATAAGTGCCAGAAGGGAAGATACGCTACTGGAGTGGATGAGATGTCTGGAACTGAAACCCTGCTTCCTTACCTCAAAGAAAAAAAGGACACTGAACAACAGCAGCCAACCATCATCGTGGACAGCCGCGAAGCCAACACGGCTGCAAAAATCGTCAAAGGACTAAGAGAACGCGGAGCAAACATCAAAACAGAAACCCTGGAAAAAGGAGACTACGTCCTGTCAGACCAATGCGCCGTTGAAAGAAAAACCGTCCACGACTTCGTCTACACCCTCACCCGTCGCTTCCTCTTCGAGCAGCTGTTCAAACTGAAGGAGGTCTACCCAAAATCCCTCATCCTCCTAGAAGGATACCTGCCCATAATCTACAAGTACAGCCGAATCCAACCCTCATCAGTCTGGGGAGCAATGTTCAACCTAGCAAGAAACGGAATCGCAATAATAAACACCGCATCCTACAAAGAAACCATCGACTTCCTCTACGTGGCCGCACGCCAAGAACAGATAATCGAAAAACGAGCACCAACAGTTCACCCCTTCAAAAGAGTCGACACAACCGCCGACGCCCAAATCTACCTCATCGCCAGCCTACCCAACGTCGGCAGAGAAAAAGCCCTAGCCATACTCAAATCCTACCAAACGCCGCTCAACGCCCTGATAAACGTCGACGACTGGCCCGACACCGTCCATGGACTCGGACCGAAAATAAGCGGCAAAGTTAAAGGCGTCCTCAACACACCCTTCACACAGTGAACAAGCATGGACGTCCAAGTAACCCCAACAAACAAAACCACCGTCCTAGGCCTAGACAACCGCTCAGTCGACAACATCACCTGGTGCGCAGCAACCTACGGCGTCAGCAGACTCTACTGGATAAACGGCTACATGCTCTGCTTGGAAGTGTACGAGAAATCCTTCGAGCACGAACTCAAAAACAAAGAGTTTCCCATAAGCCAAGTCTGCTACGTCAAATTCCCAAAATACGAGAAACTCTACGAAATCGACAAAAGCTTCCAGATACCAGTCGTGAACGTCTCCGACATGAAACTCTTCCAAGGCATACTCAAAGCCATCCTAGACTGCGAAGAGGCAGACCAGACACACCAAAAAGCCAAGGACAGCTAAACCCGGTTCCCTTCCTTTCTCGCACTCTCGCGTCCAAGCTCGAACGCCTTAACGTTCACCTCCACATGCTTCTTCGGAACGAGCTCCCGCAAAGCCTCAACCAGACTGTCAGCCTTCACCGGAAACTCTTCAACAGCAGCCAAAGCCCCCAAGAGAACGCTGTTCTGCGCCAACCTGCTTCCAGCCTTCATCGCCAGTTCAGCCGCCTCCACGACGACCACCTTCCTCGTGAAGAGATGAATCTTCGCCAGAACCTCCTCAAGGCTCGGATACTTCACGTTGTTGGCCGCGAGTTCTGTCGGAGGGATTCGGTCAGCATTCATTATGACAAGCGTTTTTTCCGAGGCACTCCTCAAGTTCCGCAGGGTTTCCAAGGGCTCAAACCCCAGAAGCACGTTCGCTTGACCGTCGAGCACGGTGGACGCGAGGACACCCTCACCTATCCTCACGTTTGAAACCACGACTCCGCCGCGCTGAGCCATACCGTGAATTTCGCTCACGCGAACATTCAACCCGTCCTTGACTGCAGCCGCCCCTATAACCTCCGCGGCCAACAGCGTACCCTGCCCGCCAACACCGGCCAGAACGATGTTGAACTCCTCCTTCATTCCGCACAACTCCCCTCTATCACGTCATAAGGACAGACAGAGATGCAGAGTCCGCAGGCAGCGCAAGAGTTCTCATCGATCCTCACCTTTCCCCCCTCAGCCACAATGGCTGGACAGCCTAACAGGCTGATGCAGGCCATACAGTTTGTACACTTCTCTGTGATTCTCGTCGGTACGACCTCGATCCCCCTGCGTCTCTTCTCACGGGCGTCCACTAACGTGCACGGAGCACGGAAAACCACAACCGAAGGACCCGACTGCTGCAACGCCTCCTTCAACACCGCCGCGGCCTCCCTCGTCCTGAAAGGGTTCACGACTCTGACGTACTTGACGCCACATCCCTCCGCTATCTTTTCAATAAGAATTCTCTCCGCCGGACTATGCATGCCGGTCACGCCTGTCCCAGGATGCGGCTGATGCCCAGTCATAGCCGTGGCAAGATTGTCCAACACGGCCACAACAATCCTGCTGTTGTTGTAAACAGCGTTTACCAGTCCAGGAATCCCCGCGTGGAAAAACGTTGAATCACCGATCGTAGCAACCGTGTCTCTGCCCGTCACTTTACTGATTCCTTGGGCAGCGCCGACGCTTGCTCCCATGCAAATCATGATGTCTCCAATGCCGAAGGGCGGAGCGATTCCCAGAGCGTAGCAGCCTATGTCATCTGCATATACCGCCTTGTCTCCTGCGACCTTCTTTATGACGAAGAAGGATGCTCTGTGCGGGCAACCAGCGCAGAGTATCGGAGGTCTCGACGGCAAATCCGCGGCGACGGTCGCGTATTTTTCCTCGATTTTCTTGAAATCTATCCGGAGCTTTTTGCCAGTTATCTTGGACAGGCCATGTGCAACTAGCCGTGTTGTGAGCTCTCCTTCCATCGGGAAGAATTGCCCGTTCGTCTTTCCGTACATTTCAGTGTTCGGGGCGTGGTCTTTGGCTATCGCTTTGATCTGCATCTCCAGATAGGGTTCAAGCTCTTCCACGACAACTGTTCTCTTGTAAGTTTTCAGGAACTCTGCAATCTTCTTTTCTGGAAGAGGATGGGTCATGCCGAGCTTGAGAATGCCCGCGTCCAGGTCGAGCAGAGTGGTCGCTTCAACTGCAGAGTTGTAGGCTGAGCCTGAGGAGATTATGCCGATTTCTCCGCCTTTTCGCAAGACTTTGTTGTAGGGCGACTTTTCACTGATTTCCTTGGCTTTTGCCGCCTGTCTCAGAAGAACTTCGTGCTTGGGTCTGGAGTTGGCTGGTACCATGACCAAGCGTTTCACGTCTCTAACAAAATTGCCCTTCAGGTTTGGTTTCGTCAGGTTTCCGTATGCAACGGGTCCGCGAGTGTGGCTCACGCGAGTTGTGGTTCTCAACAGTACTGGCAACTCGAGCTTCTCCGACATCTCGACCGCATAGACCGTCATTTCCTTCGCTTCTTCTGGATCGGAAGGCTCCAGACACGGCAGGTTCGAGAGCAGAGCATAGAAGCGGTTGTCCTGCTCGTTCTGTGAGCTGTAACATTCCGGGTCGTCTGCTGTGACGATTACGTAGCCTCCCCTCACACCCGTGTAAGCCAAGGTCATGACTAAGTCGGCGGCCACGTTGAGTCCAACATGCTTCATAGCCGTGAGAGCTCTTACTCCACAGTTCGCGGCGCCGGCCGCAACCTCAACGGCGACCATCTCGTTGACCGAGTACTCCATGTACAAACCGGCTGCAGGAGCAATCTCTGACACGGAGTCGCCTATCTCAGACGCGGGCGTGCCCGGATAGGTCGTGACCACACTCACTCCAGCTTCAAGAATCCCTCGCGCAATCGCTTCGTTGCCGAGCAACAGCACCCGTTTTCCCGGAGCGTCTTGCAGCAACACTTTCAAATCGGGCAAAGAATTTCTCTCCAAGTCTGTTGAAGATTGTCACAGTCCTAGGCTTTAACATATAGGTTTTGGTTGGAAAACCGCTAAGGCAGATGGGGAATACAAGACCGAAAGGATTATAAAACGTGCATAAGATATGAGCAACCTTGCGAGGTTTGTGTTATGTCTATAAAACTGTCCACGGGTGAAGAAATTCCGATAGAGATGCACAAGGCAAGAATGGTGCAGAAGATCCAGCTGGTCCCAGTTGACGAGCGGCTTAGAGCCATAGAGGAAGCGGGTTACAACACTTTTCTGCTCAAGACGAAGGACATATTCCTCGACATGCTCACCGACAGCGGCGTGAACGCGATGAGCGACAACCAGTTCGCCGGCATGATGAGGGTGGATGATGCTTACGCTGGAAGCATGACGTTCTACGAGTTCGCGAAGGCGGTGGAGGACGTGTTGGGGTACAAGTACGTCATGAACGCTCACCAGGGCAGGGCGGCTGAGCACCTTCTGGCAAAAGTCTTCGCTAAGCCGGGCGGAGTTGTTCCGACGAACTATCATTTCACCACGACGAAGGCTCACATTGAGCTTCAGGGCATGCAGGTTTTGGAGATTTATTATGATGATGCTTTGAAGACTGAGAGCACGAACCAGTTTAAGGGCAACATGGATCCGAATAAGCTGAAGAACGTGATCAAGAAGTACGGCAAGGACAAGATAGGCTTCGTGCGGATGGAAGCGACGACCAACCTCATCGGTGGACAACCCTTCTCGATGAAAAACCTGAACGAGATAAAGCAGATCTGCACGGAGAACGGACTTCTCCTGGTCATAGATGGAAGCTTGATTTCTGAGAACGCTTACCTCATAAGACAACGGGAGAAAGGGTACGAGAACAAGACGGTCGCGGAGATAGTTAAGGAGATGTGTGGCAAGGCGGACATCTACTACATGAGTGGGAGAAAGAACACGTGCGTGAGAGGCGGCTGCATAGCGACTAACAATTTGAAGCTGTTCGAGCTGATACAACCGTGGTTGCCGGTGTACGAGGGATTCTTCACTTACGGCGGCATGTCGATGAGGGAAATAGGTGCGATGTCCGTGGGAATGAGGGAGATGGTGGACCCGGACGTTGCAGGCTGCTCAGTGGAGCAGATCAAGTACTTCGTGAACAAGCTTGTCAAAGCCGGGATCCCAGTGGTCACTCCGCCAGGCGGATTAGCGTGTCATCTTGATGCGATGCGGTTTCTGCCGAGCATTCCGCAGTCTCAGTATCCGGCTGGCGCGCTCGCGGCGGCGCTTTACATCTCGTCTGGAATAAGGAGCATGGAGAGAGGCACGATATCGATGGACAGGGACAAGGAGGGGAAAGAGGTTTTCGCCGACATTGAATTGACGAGGATAGCCTTGCCCCGGAGGGTCTACACGGTGTCGCACATCGAGTACGCGATTGACAGGATAAGGTGGCTGTACAAGCACAGAGATCTCGTGAAAGGGTTGAGGTTTGTGTCCGAACCGCCGGTTCTCAGGTTCTTCCTTGGAAAACTGAAGGCATTAGACGACTGGGGATTAAACCTAAAGGAAGCGTTCAAGAAAGAGATAGGCAACTGCTAGGTTTCTTTCTTTTTCAGAAGCAGCCTCCTTCGAGGACGCTGCTCAGCCAGGTCTTCGAAGAGCTTGCAGCTGCAATGAACGGATGGGCTTCATGTTGGCTTCTGAGCCCTTGTGTTTGAGTACTCGATGCGTGATTTTTTTGAGACTCAATTTTGATGGCTGATTTTTGGTGTTGTCGTCCGATTCCTACGTTGAGGCCTCTAGGCAAGCTTCGATTGTTTGAGTTGCTTTAGGATGCTTTCGACTGCCACTTCGGGCGGCATGTCGAGCCTGTCGCATTTGAACTCGACGGACGGAGTCTTTTTCTCTTTGTAGTATTTGAGAATGGGTTGGGTTTGTCTCTCGTAGACTTCTATGCGGTCTTTGATGACTTCTGGTTTGTCGTCGGAACGCTGGTAGAGTTGTCCGCCGCACTTGTCGCATATGCCTTCGACTTTGGGCTTTAGGAAGCGCAGGTTGTAGACTTCTCCGCAGTTCTTGCATATTCTGCGGCTGGAGAGCCGTTCGATGATTATTCGGTCGGGCACGGTTAGCAGGATTACAGCGTCTATTCTGACGAGTTTTTCCAGTGCCTTGGCCTGGTCGATGGTGCGTGGAAAGCCGTCCAGGATGAAGCCCTTCTTGCCCGCGGATTTCTCCAACCGCTGCTTCAAAACCTCTGTTACAACTTCGTCTGGACCCAGCAGGCCTTTCTCGACGAATCCCTTAACCTTTCTGCCCAGTGGAGTGTCTTCCTTCATGATCTCGCGCAGGAGGTCTCCTGTGGCGATTACGTCTAAACCCAGTTTCACTTGTAAGCGAGAGGCGTACGTGCCCTTGCCTGAGCCTGGCGGGCCGAAGATTATGAACTTCATCCAGTGTTTCACACTCTTTGCTCTCTTGTTGCATTCAGATTGACAGAGGCCCTTTGATTTGCCTGCATATATCACTTTTGAGGAAAAACTGAAGAATTCAGTTTGATGGTTTGGAGACGGCTGTAGTTGTGGAGAAGCTGCGGAGATTGTGGAAGGCTGCTATTTGCCTTTGAAAGTTGGTTTTCTCTTCTCTGTGAAGGCTGAGACGCCCTCCTTTAGGTCTTCTGTGGATGCGACGACGCCGAAGCCTTCCCGTTCCAGCGCCAGTGCTGAGTCTAAGGCTATGTCTGCGCCCTTGTTGATTAGGGCCTTTGCGACTCTGATGGCTACGGGAGCTTTGGACGCGAGTTCTAGGGCGAACTGTCTGACTGTTTCCTTGAACTTGTCTGATGCGACTACCATGTTTACTATGCCCAGCTGTTCTGCCGCTTTTGCATCGATCATCTTCCCTGTGAAGACTAGTTCTTTCGCCTTTGTTCGGCCAATCAAGCGTGTGAGCCTCTGGGTTCCGCCCCAGCCTGGGATTAAGCCAAAGTTGATTTCTGTTTGTCCCATTCGGGCGTTCTCGGAGGCTATGCGGAGGTCGCATGACATGGCAACTTCCAATCCTCCGCCCAGAGCGTAACCGTTCAGGGCCGCGATAACTGGCTTTTCCAAGTTTTCCAGTGCGAGGCACAGTTTTTCTCCCATGAGTGAGATTTCCCGGGCTTTGAGGACGGTCATTCCAATCATTGCTTTTATGTCCATGCCTGCTGAGAACGCTTTTTCGCCGGCTCCGGTTAGTATGACGACGCGGACGTTTTCGTCGTTCTTGACGTCTTCGAGGGCGTGCATGATTTCTTCCACGACTTCTTTGCTGAAGGCGTTTAACGCTTCGGGACGGTTCAGGATGATTGTGGCTATTCCTTCACTTTTCTCGTAGATTATGTACTTGAACTCCATCGTCGTTTGCCTCTCATGTTTTCTGTGTCCAATCGTAGAAGCCTTTGCCGGTTTTTCTGCCTAGGAGCTGGGCTTTTGCCATTTGTTTCAGTCCTGTGGTTGGGTGGAACTTTGGATCAAGTTCGCGGGTGAGAACTTCTGCTATGGCCAGTGTTGTGTCCGAGCCTATGTAGTCGAGCAGCATCAGCGGGCCCATAGGCCAGTTTAGTCCGAGCTTTATGGCTTTGTCTATGTCGTCTCTGTCGGCGATTCCTTCCCAGAATATTGCCACGGCTTCGTTCAGTGCTGGAATGAGTATGCGGTTCACTATGAACCCGGGACAGTCTTTCTTCACGAGGACGGTTTCTTTCTCCATCTTGTGGGCGACGTCTAGGACTGTTTTTACGGTTTCGTCTGAGGTTCTTGCTCCCCTGATGACCTCTATGAGTTTCATGAGTTGTGGCGGGTTGAAGAAGTGCATTCCGCACACTTTTTCTGGTCGTTTGGTGGCTGAGGCTATTTCGGTTATGCTTACGGAAGAAGTGTTAGAGGCGATTATGGCGTGGACGGGAGCGCAACCGTCGACTTCGCGGAACATTGCCTTTTTCAGCTCAACGTTTTCAGGCACAGCCTCGATTATCAAGTCAGCGTCACAAACGGCTTGTTCCAAGTCCAGCATGGGATGAATTCTTGCGAGTATGGCGCTCATGTCTGACTCGGTGAGCTGTCCTTTATTGACAAACCGCTGAAGACTCTCCCGAACCATGCCCATGCCGCCGTCGATGAACCGTTGCTCGATATCTCTGAGGTTCACCTCGTACTTGCCAGTCTGGGCGGCCACCTGGGCGATGCCGTGCCCCATCAAGCCCGCACCCAAAACTGCGACTTTCTTGATTTCGGTCAAAACATTCCCCTCTTCTCGAATTGGAGAGATAGTTTGACCGTTGTTCCGTTAAAAGGTTTTCCAGATCAGCAATACGCTTAGCATGCTAAAGGTTGGGTTCAATGTGATTATCGAAACGCCGGCTGGCAATAGCATGCTGTGCAGGTGTATCCTATTCACGTTCCATGTGAAATTCGAACCCTTGCTCCAGAGCACCTGAACCATGATTTTCTTGAACTTCGATTTGAACGAGCTCAAGTCCTCTTTCAGGTTTTGATGCCAGATAAATAGAGACTATCAAGTGTTGGAGCGCGCTCTCGTGTTCTGTTGGGTTTCAATTATACAGTTTGTCTTTTTTTACGGGCTATGGTTCCACAATTCATGAGATCCTGAGAAACTTGTCTAATGCCAAGTGGGAATTAACCCCGAAAGCGCATGCAAACGGCGTGCACGCGTGCTTCGCCAAAATGCCATCCTCTGATTGCTCTTCTAATTGGTGGAGTCCAAGCCACCATAGGCTCATCGAGTATGAGAATAGAACAAGTCTTTCATGTAGGTTTATTTTGCCTTTCCTGGTCCTTTGAGCCAACCAGATATTCCCATTTCGCTGACAGTCACTGTTGTTGCTTCTGGTTCATGAGTTCTGTATTTGCCGTTTTCGTCGAGATACAATACTCTTGGCTTCAACTCGAATACTCCTTTGGCTTTTGGCTTTAGAACAAGCTTCACCTCTTCTGTCTTCAAGGATTCGAGTCTTCTACCTTTCATGTTGAGATAGCTGCCTTCTACACGACAGCTTTCGGGTTTTTCCTTCAGCTCAAAGCTTTCAGGAATGAGATCCGAAATCTTGGTCAAAAGGGCAGTACCCTTTCCAGCGTTCACAAGTTCTATTTCTACTTCGAAGTCTTCGCCGACCTTTAGCTCCTTTCGGCTGGTTATGACGCTGGCCTGTATGTCGGCGTGTTCGAATCTTTCTAAGCCTGTTGCGTTTTCTTGATTTGGAGTAGGAGTGACGAAGGCCACTGTTGTTGAAACTGCCGAAGGTGCGTGCAACATCTCGTTAAGAGAGGTAGCTAGTTCCCGTTCCTTCTTCACCTTCTCCAGCAGTCTCTGCACTTGCTCCATTTTTTCTGGGTGCTCAGCCTTCATGAATGAACCGGCTGACGATTGTAAGACCTTTTCAGCCATTGCGTAGATTTTGGCCTTTTTCTCAGGGTCTTTTTCTTTCTTGGCGTCGTCCATGTATACGTAGGCGTCAAAAAGATGCCCCATTGCTTCCGAATATTCTGAAGCGTTCTGAAAACCAGCTTTCACGTAGTACTCGGCGGCGATTTCTAATTGCTGTTCTGCAACTGCGTGGAACGTTGCGTCTCTCGTGTCGGCGAATCTTGTTCCAGCCTCAAGTGCTCTGCAGAAGCGACTGTGTCCCAGTGCTAACATCCTTGCTCTCTCGTTTGGGCTGAACTCCTTGGCTTGCTCGAAGAGCTGAGAAGCTTCCATGTACATTGAAGGTGATGCTTCAGCCTCGGCTTGTGTCATCTTCTGCCAAGCTCGAGACAGGATGCTGACAAGCTTGAGTTCCTTTCGGTCTCGTTCCGATTCCGAGACGTGGCTTATTTTCTCGAAGGTTTCAGCTGCTGAACCGTATTTTTCGGAGCTCAAGTAGTGATCGCCTTTCCTGTCGAGAATTTTCGCTTCCTCGAGGGCGATTCTGGCCATGCAGTACTCGCGCCTTATGTCGGTTGCCTTGAGCACGCTTGTTGCCATCTGCTTTTCGTCTGGTCCTTCAATTTTGACGAGTTCAGTCTGTATGGTTTTCTTGGTTTCTTCGAATAGGTCAGCGGCCTCTCGGAATGCTTGGAGTGCTTCTTCACTTCGTTCGCTCCTGCTCAGATCCTCTGCCCCTTCAACTTGCGTCCAGGCAAAATAGTTTGGAGCTAGGTAACTCCATTGTTTTAACGAATTATGTAGGCTGGCTGCTTTTCCGAAGTGTTCCTTAGCCAACCCGTATTCTTGTCTCGCATGATGGTGTTTTGCCTTCTCGATTTCGCTCCAAGCCTGCATGTAAAGGGCATAATGTTGATAGACGTCTTTCAGCTGTGGGATTTTTTCAGCGGCTTTCACGTAGCTTTTTGAAGCATGTTCAAAATTCTGGGCAGCATCCGAGTGTTCTCCCAGAACGTCTTGTGCCTTGGCGATTTTCCATTCAGATTCTGCCACACGACTCATCAGGTCAAGCTTGTTGGCTGATTCGACTGCCTTCTGTGAGATTTCTATCGCTTTTCTTAGGTATTCTGATTGGCTCGTAAGATTGCAGAGACGCGACAGTATCGCGGCACAGGCGTCTTGGCTGTCTCGAAGTTCTGCAAAGAACCAAGTTTCGCCTTGTCTCTCCCCCATCGGCACGATTTTGCCGCATGACTTGAGACCCTCTTCTATGTTCAAACTTGCTTCTTCAAGAAGTTTCCTTTCGTTGTCTGGATCTGTCTGAAGGTAAGCCAGTTCCGACTTAATCCCCGCAAGAGAGATTTTGTCACTTCCCAGATTCCAATAGTCAAAAGGTGTCAATTGTTCACGGATTTGAATTTCTTTTTCCCTGTATTTCAAAGCACTTGCTAAGAGACCTCTTTTTTCTGTGAGGTCCTGTTCTGACGACGCGTGCTTTGCAAGAGTTTTGCTGATTACGTGAAGAACGTCTACGATCACAAGTGGAATGTCAGAATCCTCGGCCAGCTTCAGAGCCTCCATTCCAACCTCTTCAGATCTTAGCAGCAGGTCGCGTCTTTTTTTGGCGTCGGTTTCCCATCGGGCTAGGTAATAGTAATGCTCGGCATGACCAGCTGGTGGAGGTATCACCCCTCCCCTGGGGTTTATGAAGGATATTATAGAGAAATGATGCTGGCCTTTCTCGTACAGCTGTATAGCTCTTTCAGCCACTTCTATTCTTTTTTCAGGATCTTCCGTTGCCAATGCTTTCCAAAAATTGCCGTATGCCAAGTTATCGAGGCCTTCTGCAATTAGGAAGTTGTCCCGCGTCAGTTTGCCACATTCTAATACTTTTTCAAAATGTCTTATCGATTCTTCTCCTGCTGTATTCCTTCCCCACCAAAAATGTGAGAACCCCAAGAGGTGCGCATCACCGACCTTTTCGGAAAAACCAACAGCTGCGTTGAGGTATTCCACGCTTCTTAGGCGAGTCTTATCGGACTCTTCCAGTTCCGCAACCAACCAATCCGCATAAAGGGTCAAACAGGCAGTCAAACCAGCATGGGCTCTGGTAGACTCATATTCATCGGCAAGTTTTGAAAATGCTGCAACTGCCTTCTCTCCCCATTGCATTCCCCTTTCCACAATCTCTTTCAACTTTTCTCTATCCCATTCAAGATACGCTCTGTCGAAAAATACCAGTGACAGTTCATTGTATGTCCTGCCGTATTCTAGCATCTCTCCTGACTGGGAGAAATCTGCCAAAGCTTTGTCTTCCAACTCTAAGCATTCATCGAGAACTTTCCTCTTTTCAGATGGATATG
>Ga0116138_1000811_pt1 | contig 17878 bp, 13 predicted proteins | sample June2015DPH_20_1_2_FD_88971 | JGI IMG/M metagenome (GOLD analysis project Ga0116138, IMG submission 88971) | Peatland microbial communities from SPRUCE experiment site at the Marcell Experimental Forest, Minnesota, USA - June2015DPH_20_150 | ecosystem: Environmental > Terrestrial > Soil >... | reverse complement strand
GTTCTTTTTCCCGTTGCAGCAAAAAAGCTACCCGCCAGCGATAGACGAGGAATATTGATGCAATGAGAAGGATGCCGCAGATGGCATAGAAGTATCCTGTCTGATAAAAATACGGCTTCAGCTCAATCGCCAGAGCGACTCCCTCTCTACTCCAGACCTCATCGTTGTTGCGTGCCTGCACAAGGAAGACATACTTGCCAGGTGGGACATTGGTGTAGTACGCAACTCTGCGGGTTCCTGCATTCCTCCAGTCTCTGTCAAACCCATCCAATTTGAATTTGAAGATCATTTTTTCGGGCACGACAAAGCTCAGACCAGCATAATGAATTTCAAGGTAACTGTAGCCGGGCCCTATGCTTACCTGATTCTCAAGGTTAATCGACAGGCTGTCAACCTTGAGAGTCTCGATGGTCACTTCCGGAGGAACGGAATTAAGCGGTATGTCAGAAGGATCGATGATCGCCACCCCGTTGGTGGTGGGAAACCACATCCTTCCATCTCTCGTCCTGACTCCCGCCGGCTGTGAGTTCCCGTTGCATTCACTGCTCTTCATGCCGTCGGAGGTCCCGTAGCTGAAGGAAACCACTCTCGCAATCTTCTTATCAGCGACGTCATTCAGCTCTTTGAGTGCAACCCGGAAAATCCCCTTGTTGGAACTCATCCAGAAATTCTGATGATCATCCTCGAGAATCTGATACACAACATCGTCAAAGAGACCATCCTTCGTGGTTATCCTTGCTATCTTTTCGTCTTTCAGCCTAAACAAGCCGTCACCGTAGGTACCCATCCACACCGAATGGTCTGCATCTTCATAGATCGCGAACAGATCGTTTGGAAGTCCCCCCACACTTTTGTAGAGTGTCACCTTTTGATCTCGCCATCGGATAAGTCCGGCATCTGTCCCAATCCACATCGTCCTGTTCCGGCCACGGTGTACTACACGGATTCCAACGGGCGGAAGGCCCTCTTTCTCCATATTTGTAAACTTCCCGTTCTGAAGACGGTCAATCCCCTTCGCACTGTGGCCAATCCAAATGTTTCCATCAAAATCTTCTGTTACAACACGGGCATATTCGTTCGAGAGACCATCCTTCGTGGTGTAATTCTTGAAATGCTTCCCATCAAAGTGTGAAAGCCCGTTTCTCGTCCCCAGCCAAAGACCTCCGCGATCATCGACATAGACTGAACGAATCTGATCGTCGGGCAATCCCTCCCTCGTTGTATAGTTCACAACATTGCCGGATCTCCATCGGGAAAGACCCGACTCTGTGCCAATCCACATGGTGCCATCACGATCCTCCGCAATTGCGCGCACGAGAGGTCCCGCAAGTCCTTCAGTGGTCGAGCAGGTCTCGAATTTGCCCCGCCATATTTCATCGACGCCGTTGTAAAATGTCCCTGCCCAGATGTTTCCTTCGCGATCTTCACAGAGCGAGAGGATGTAATCCGCAGAGAGTCCCTCCCGCGTGGTAATCGATTCGAACTTCCCACCAGCGAATCGATAGAGTCCACCTTGTTCCGTCCCTACCCATAGATGCCCTGCTTTGTCTTCGCACAAGGATCGGATGATCTGACCGGACAGAGCACGGATTTTTTCAAATCTCCTGGGCTGACCGGGTTTTGCTGAATAGAGGCCTTCCAGTGTTCCCACCCAAAGTGTCTGGTCCTCACCAAGACAGAGAGAGCTAACATTGGCATCGCCCGGAATTCCATTTCCTGCAACGTGCATCAACTGTCCGCCGCTGAAAAGCTTTAACCCCTGCGTGGTACCAACCCACAACTCACCAGTTCGCTCTTCGCACATTGCACTGACAGAGGCAATCGAGGGATTTCCTGCCATCTCAAGGTTCGACAGAACGCCGTTTACCACGCGAAGGATTCCTGTCCGCGTTCCGACCAGACAGGTTCCTTTGTGATCAATGAAGAGGGTGTTCCCGATGAATGGCGCAACACTTTTCTCCGCCAGCACCGGCTCGAATTTTCCTCGCCGATATTTCAGAATCCCCCGAATCGTGCTGATCCACAGTGTCGAGTCCTTGTCTTCGATCAATGCCGTGACCTGACTATGAGGAAATACTGGGGTGTTCTTCTTGTCGAAAATCTCAAAGCTTGCTCCGTCAAACCGGACAAGCCCTTCCTGCGACGCAAGCCAGATGTATCCCTGGGCTGATTGATAGACTGCAATGATCTTATCATTTGGCAGCCCATCCTTCGTTGACCAGCTTCGGATATTGTATTGTGTGAGGGGTGTAATTGGATGTTTCTGTGCGTGCAGCACGTCACCCAAGAACAAAGGCAAGATCGCGAGCGCTACATAACCGACGCGACGGAAGTATTGATGGGATTGAGACAGAAACCGGAATTCCATAGGTTTGGCTGCGAGATTGCCCGTCTTTCATCCTGACGGTAAACTTGGTCATAATAGAAAAAGGATTAGTCGGAGTCAATCAGCAATGAAGAGTTTTCACTTTTTTCGAGATCTGGTCTTATTCACCAACTGCCAGGGGTGAGATTACGTGCGCGTGCAGACAGAAGGCGGCGTGAGTGTGGTTGGAGTTCTTCATATTGAGGAACGGGTCGCCCACCTATCCCACTTTCCAAATCTCGAATTGATACGTTTTTCCTCTTTCAATCGACAAACCAGTCCCAGGTGAATCTGGGACGAAGACAAAGAAAGGATGAATCGGATAGTTGTGGAATTGTCTAACTTCTGCTTCAGTTCCGCCTGAAGACCCGGCTCGCACTTCAACGATTTCACCCATCCGACTCAATATTCAAAAAAGTACAGGTGTGTCGGTGTTTGTGTACGGTTTCCTGTGTCAATTGGTCATACTCGTTCGAAAAACGTTCGTTTGCAGGAACGAATTCTGGCACAACACTTGTTCTTATTAGTGACTGTCGATTTTTCAGTGATGGGAGCAATTGGGTTGGGAAGAATGAGAAAAGTGGAGCACCGCAAATGAGGAAGGAGTGACGATACGTATGAAAACCACAATGATTGTTGTCGGTTTGGTCGTTTCGTGCATGACGACAGGGTGTATGACCGGGTACTATGCACATCGTGAACGGCGGCAAGTAGTGGAGCGGGACACGCTGGCTCCTCCTCCTATGACTGTCGATGATGTCATCGCACTCGCCCAGGACAGCGTAGCGGATGATATCATCCTCGAACAGATCAAAGCTACGCACAGCCGTTTTCAACTCACGAACAATGATATTCGGGATCTGAGGAAAAACGGAGTCAGTAGCAAAGTGATCACTGTCATGATCAAGAGCGCCAACGAACCTCAACCCAGCGGAAATAGAGCTGTCAATTATCCCCAGTACTATATGTACCCCGATTACTATTGGGACCCATACCCCTCCTATTACTCGCCATGGTATTCACCCGTTTATCTCGGATTCTCATTCCGTGGCGGATACTACGGGGGATCTCATTTTGGCGGAGGTCGAATGCGGCTCCATCGATAAGGAGCATCTGCTGCCAAATCTCAAAACCCTGACAACCGTCAGGGTTTTTTGTTTTCACGTGACCGTAGACATCGAGTTGTACAGATACTTCTGATTTGGTCTTCTTTTTTGCATCAGTCCTGCCGTCCCTTCTTTTTCTAAAATCCTCCCGGAATACTCTTTCCACCACCCGAGCCCTTTCGGACGACACTTTTACGAAGCCATGACAAATCAATGACAACTCTCCGCTTGCCATCGAGTATGTTACGTCCAGAACATTCACTAGGAACCGGCAAAGGAAGCCATGAATACTCTGGAAAACAAAGTAATCATCATCGCAGGCAGGGCGGGCGGAATCGGAAGTGCGACTGCTTTGTTGCTTGCCATGCGCGGAGCCATTGTCATAATTGCCTCCCGGCAAATCGACCCGAAGGATCCGCTGATGGAAGAGATAAGAGTCTTCAGTCCCAGAAGCTCTTCCTTCCGTGGCGATCTGAGCCGTCCAGGGACCTGGCAAGAACTTATTGGCTACGTCGGAAAACAATACAAGGCAATTCATGGTCTCGTCAATTGTATCGGAACACTGAACACCAGGAACCTCGAAAACCTCTTCGGAAGTGAGATTGAATCGGCCATCAGCGCGAATTTGCTGAGCGTCATCTACGGCGTCCAAGCCTCGCTCCCCACAATGCGACGACAGAAACAGGGGACCATCATCACGATCGGATCGATCGGCGGGATCGTCCCGATGCCCTTCGCATCGCTCTACTGTGCAACAAAACACGCTATCCGTGGATTTAGCCTCTCGTTGAGCGAGGAGTTGAAGGGGACTGGGGTCCACGCCAGCCTTCTCTCGTTGGGACCGGCCCTCACCAAGATGCTCGAAACCGAAGCACATAACGAGCAATGCGTGATTGCCTTCATCAACAAACCGCTCCAGCCATCGCGAGTTGCTGAATCCATAGTATCGCTTTTTCAGCGTCCCCGACGGGAGATGATCCTCCCTCCCGTGACCGGTGCGCTGAGCATCCTCTGTCACATTGCACCCGACTTCTTCGGGATTTGCTATCGCATCCTCCGGCAGGTAGGCAGGATCCGTCTTCGCTCTTTTCGCAGAGACAATTCAATCCCGTCACAACTTTTGAATTGGGAGAATTACAATGTCCGCATATCCTGAATCCGCAGCGTTGAAAACTTTCAGCCTGGAATTTGTTCGGGCCTATGTCATCACCATGCGACCGTACCTGATGTTCGTCTCCGGGATCACGGGCCTCGCCGGGATGTCCTTCATTCCCCGACTGTCGGTCACAGATTTCATTCTCCGGTTTGCGGCATCATTTCTATCGTATGGATTTGGACAGGCATTGACAGACTGCTTTCAGATCGACACAGACTCTCTTTCATCCCCCTATCGTCCGCTGACACAAGGGATCATCTCGCGCATTCAGGCGTTCGTTGTGAGCGCCGTGGGGCTTGCCTTTTGCGTTGGGGTCTTTGCCTCTGGCAACACATCGAACCTACTTCTCGGCGCCGTAGCAGGAAGCGGACTTGCAACATACACCTGGTTCAAGAGACGATGGTGGGGCGGTCCGTTCTACAATGCATGGATAGTTGCGGTCCTTTGCTCCATGGCATTTCTTTCGGGTGCGCAACCATTCCCGCAGGTGCTTTCGACCCCGATGATCTGGGTTCTCTTGTGCGTCCTTTTCGGCTATGCGAACTTCGTTCTCTCGGGCTATTTCAAAGACATCGAGGCAGATCGCGCCACTGGATATAACACGCTTCTCGTCGTCTTTCGCCGCCGGATCTCCGCCTGGGCAAGCGATTTCCTGGCTGTCGCAGCAATTGCTTTCGCAGCAGTCGTCCTGCTTGCTGCGCAGAGTACTCCTCCTTCAGTAATGGGAGATGTCTCCCGTTGGGTGTTCTTTGTGGCAGCCGTCGTGGTCTCGATGATTGCCCAGGTGCGGCTCCACGCTGTGACAACTGACAATGAGGCGCACAGGGCCATTGCGCCGGTAGTCCACTCTTACATTCTCCTGCTTTCAGCCGTTGCATGCATCCAGAAGCCGGCCTGGACCGGACTGTTCATCCTTTTCTACGGGGCGTTCATTGGCGTTTTGAAGATCCGACCGGCACAAAATCAAATCTGAGGCTGCTATGATTCTGTTCTTAAACACACGGGCTGCCGGTGGGACAGCCCTCAAGAAATGGAGACGAATTGAGTCCGCGTTCATCGATCGGTTCCGACCCCGCCGAATTCACATGCCTGAGAACGTTGAGGCGCAGCGCGAGCTCTTGCGACAAGCTATCAAGATCGGTGAGACGGATTTCGTTGCAGCGGGAGGCGATGGTACGGTCAACACGCTTCTGAATTCCATCTGCGAGATTGCACGCCCAGACGAGTTTTCCAGAATCCGCCTCGGGGCTGTCGGGCTCGGCTCGAGCAATGATTTCCACAAACCGTTCCTGGAAGCACAATTCATGGACGGCGTTCCTTGCAAGGTCGACTTCCGAAACGCATACCTTCGGGATGTCGGTTGCCTTACATTCGGGGAAAACGGCCACAGGATTCAGCGCTATTTCCTTGCAAACGCCAGCATCGGCGTAACAGCAGAAGCGAACCGGTTCTTCAACCACCCGACAGCCACGCTCGAGTTTCTCAAGGGCGTCTCGACCGGGACAGCAATCCTCTATGCGGCTGTGCAAACAATCTTGATGTACAGAAACTTCGAATGCACAATTCAAGTGGGTCAGAACGAACGGCTCACGACTCTGCTGACGAACCTGGCGGTGATGAAGAGCCCACACATATCCGGCAGCTTCCTCTACGATACGCCGGTTACCCCCGATAACGGAACGTTTGCAATTAATCTCTCAGAATATATGTCCAAGCTCGAGCTCCTCCACTTGCTCTATTCCCTGAGCCGTGGAAGATTCATGCATCTCCATCACACTCAATCATGGTCCCAACCGTCAATCACGATCTCGTGCGCCAAACCAATTGCTGTAGAATATGACGGAGAGATCGTCACCGCCCGCTCCGCAGAATTCACCGTGTTACGAAAGCATATACAGGTGTGCCCATGACAATGACAATTGCCGAAATCAACCTGATTGAGAGGCTGACGCAACAATTCCGCAGATCTCCACTTCAGGTCAATCGCCTCCAGGAAGCCGATGCCGAGATCATCCGCCTCGATCCAAGGGGGTCTGTTTGCCTGGCGGTCACGACTGACAGCATCGTGGAAGAGATTGCTTCGGGACTGTATGAGGATCCTTACCTCGTCGGCTGGATGACGGTGATGGCAAACATGAGCGATCTTGCAGCTGTCGGCGCAATCCCATTAGGCATTCTGATTTCCGAAGTTCTGCCTGATGGCGTTCCGCAGGATTGGCTTGCTGAACTCCAACGAGGCATTGAGAAAGCCTGCGAAGCGTGCGGCTCGTTCGTTCTCGGCGGCGACACGAACACTGGCGGACAGCTCATGCTGACTGGGTGCGCCCTTGGGACAACAAGTCGCGAGCGACTTCTGTCACGGACAGGAGCACATGCCGGCGACCGTCTGTATGTCACCGGATTCCTTGGTGTGGGAAATGCGTTCGCACTCGAACATTTCATGAACCATCACAATGGTCCAGGCGAAACTGTTTCATACCAGCCATTCGCCAGACTTCGTGAAGGCCAATCAATAGCCGGCATCGCTTCTGCGTGTATGGATACAAGCGATGGCGCCCTGACGACGCTTGATCAACTTATGAGAATCAACCACGTCGGATTCGAAATCGATTCGGACGTCGAGTCAATTCTCCACCCCCAGGCAAGGCTGGCGGCTGAGGGAGCCGACCTTCCGCCTTGGCTCCTGCTTGCGGGTCAGCATGGAGAATTTGAACTCATGTTCACGGTCTCTCCAGAGAACGAAATGAAATTGCTCGAGACAGCCGACAGATCCAACTGGCAGCCGTTTCGCCTTGGGCGTGTCATCAGGTGTGAAGAGATCCGGCTTCCTCTCTATGGCCGGGAAACCGTACTCGATACGGGCAAGATTCGGAACCTCTCTGCCGAATGCGGCAGTGAGATTCAGCGGTACATTCACGAGCTTTGTCTCATTGACACTACTTGCAAGAAAGGAGCATTACAATATGTCTACTCATGATCCATATCGCGGCGGAGAGAATTTCGATCTCCGGCAGATGCTGCTCTGCGGCAAGCGTCTCCGGCTACAGGAGAAAACTGCGATGTTCACAGCGTTCCTGGACGATTTGGCTGCCCACAATCACTTTCTCCAGATGCGTTGTATCACTTCGGCCGCTGATCGGGAGGTGACGGTACTCGACCGGCAAACGGGGAACTCGAAACAAATGCTGATGTTCGGGTCCAACAGCTACCTCGGGATCGCCAACCATCCGTACGTCAAGGAACGCGTTCAGCAAGCTATCCGGGAGTACGGCGTCGGTATCGGCGGACCTCCCCTTCTCAATGGATATACGAAGCTTCATCGGGAGCTGGAAGAACGTCTCGCTGCCCTGAAGGGCGCCGAAGATGCAATGATCTTCCCTGCAGGCTACAGCGCAAATGTCGGACTTGTTACAGGCCTCGTGAATGAAACCGACACCGTTCTGTACGACATCTACAGCCACGCTTCATTTTGCGATGGGATGAAGATGGCCGGAGTCAACAGCGCCCACTTCCCACACAACAACATAGCAAAACTCAAGGGGCTGCTCGAAGTCTATCGTCAACGCACGGACCAGGACATTTTCGTCGGTGTCGAAGGCGTGTACTCCATGGATGGGGACCTTGCCCCGCTTGACGTCCTTGTGCCTCTGTGCAAATCCCACAACGCCATCCTCATCGTGGACGATGCACACGGAACCGGGGTGATGGGCCCGCATGCAAGAGGAACTGCCGAACAATTTGGATTGGAGGGGCAGATTGACATCACCATGGGGACATTCAGCAAGACATTTTCTGCCACGGGCGGATTCATTGCTGCGGCAAAACCCATCATCAGCTACCTGCGGTTCTTCGCCCGTTCATATATGTTTTCTGCCTCGCTTCCGCCGACAGTCATCGCGACCGTGCTGGCGGGCCTGGACGTCATGGAACAGGAGCCGGAGCGCTTCAGACAATTGTGGGACAACGTGGCATACGCGAATGACGGACTGCGCAAGCTCGGTTTTGTTCTCAAATCAGAGTCACCAATATTTCCGTTGATTGTGCCGGTGGGCATGGATCTCCGCGAAGCCGCACATCGATTTCACGATGCGGGGATTTTTGTGAACTCCATCGAATATCCGGCCGTTCCGATATCCCAACAGCGCTTCCGTGTCAGCCTCATGGCAACGCACACGCGCCAGGATCTTGACCGGCTCTTGGAAGTGGTCGGGGAAATCTGGGCATCCTTAGCTCCCCGCGCCACTGTCGACAGCACAATGCAACACTCAGAAGCTGCCTAAAGGAAAAGAGAGGACGTCATGAAAAAGCCGAAGCTGTTGATCATCGTGCTGTTTCAAAACATGATTGATGCAAAGCCTTACTATGCACGCAACCCGGCTCCTCCGCTCCCGGGCATTCTCCTGGCAGGCATGACGCCGCCAGTCGTGGAAGTCGAGGTTCTGCATGAAATGGTCAGGCCTCTTCATTACAAGACCGATGCGCAGTTCATTGCTCTCAGTTTCATGGATTATTGTGCCCTGCATGCATACGAAGTGGCTGCGAAATTCCGGGCAATGGGGAAAACGGTTGTCGGCGGGGGGAAGTTTGCCTCAACGTTCCCCGATGAAGTAGAGCCTCACTTCGATTCGATTCTTGTCGGCGAGGCCCAGGGAGTGTGGCCGCAGATGGTCTATGATATGGTCGAAGGAAAGCTCAGGAAGCGCTATGTTGCAGATCCGATGTCTTCACTGGAAGACATTCCTCCACCGCGGTATGACCTCGTGGAGTCACGATACACTGCACCGATCGTGACAGAAGCGTCGCGGGGCTGCCCGCATCCCTGCACGTATTGCCAGCTCAACATCAGGAGACTCCCCTACCGCACTCGACCGGTGGCCGATGTGATCCGCGACCTTACAAATACGAAGGGCCTTCCGTGGTTCAAAACAAAAATGGCGATGATCCTGGACAACAACCTCGGCGGAGATATGAAGTACGCCAAAGAGCTCCTTCACGAGGTGGCAAAGCTCAACTTCTGGGCCATCGGTGCGCAATTCAGCATCGAATGCCTGCGTGACGATGACTTCGTCGAAGCCCTGGCCGCAGCACATTGCAGGATGGCATTTATCGGTATGGAATCTTTGAACACGGCAAGCCTCGCGGGAGTTCAGAAGAGACAGAACAAGGTCGAAGAATACAAAGCAGCATTCGAGAAACTTCACCGGCGGGGCATTCTGACATTTACGGGATTCATGTTCGCTCTTGAAGAGGATACCCTGGAGTACTCGAGACGTTGCCCGATAAACTCGATGACGCTGGGAATTGCGTTATCCTTCCGTCGATTTCGATTCCCATCTACGGAACGCCATGGTATCAGCAGGTTGAAGCCGAGGGTCGGGTCATCGACAGGGATATCTCACATTATGAAGGAGATCACGTCATCTTCACGCACCCACACCTCTCGGAAAAGGAAATCTACACAACGTACAAACATGTCAACAAGGTATTCTATGCGTGGGCAAATATTCTGAAGCGATGGTGGCGGTTCATCCGATTGCAGTCGGTCCAGGAATCCATCCCGCAATTCTTGCTGAAGATATTCCTGACATCGTTCATCTATCTGAAGCTCTCGATCTTCCAGCGTCACCACGCGCAGGATCGTGTGTTTCCGGAGATAGCGACCGCCGGCGACCAGGTCACGCGTACGAACAGCAAAGAGGTTGAAGAACGCGTCGTCTATGCGTAATGCAGAGAAGAAACCGTGACTACCAGCTTTTCATTGGTGAGACGAGAGAAATGTTGATGGGAATGTTTTTCGCTACCCGCGGAACTCCAGACGGGACAGTTTCCTGGATATCCTCATCACGAGGAATTTCTCCAGCAGCATCGTGAGGACCACCAGCAATGCCACGACCACGATGTACACAGCGGTATTCTGGTAAACAAAAAATGAGAACCCGAGGAGTAGGCCCACAAGCACGATAGGTCCAAGGATCATGACGGTCCCAAGCATTGTTGCCCGCTCTCCAAGCTGGCGCGGGACAGAGAAAGGCATCTGCGGATTGACAAGCAGAAACACCTGCAGAAAGGAATAGCTGAAGAGAAGCAGTACGACCAGATGCATCAACACATGAAGGATATTTCTGAAGTAGTAGAGGAAGACAAGCGCGAGAACGCTCAGGTACGGAACCACAAAGAACCAAAAGAGGATTTTCTTGACAGAAAGTACAAGGCGGGTTTGGGACGACGGCGTGACAAAGAATATCCAGGACGCAAGATAGGATTCAGATCGGGTGACAGCCTCCTTAATCGTCATCGGAAAGAGCACAATCACGAAATAGATCAGCGCCGAGTTGGCCAGCGACTTCCAGTCCGGATTGAAAGGATCGTAGAGTTTCCCGCCTCCCCGCAATCCCATAAAAAGGTAGAGGATGGTAAGGGGAATAATGGCCAGAATCCCAAGCCTGAACCTGGTGTCATGCTTGAATTGGCTCCTGATGAGCATCGCAATGGCACGATCTTCGTCCCGCTGAAAGACCGAGCTGACCTTCCGAGACCCGGTACTCTGGCCCGACTTCTTCTCCTCCGGTACCGTGCTTGCTTCTGACAGGCTTTCAGCATATGTGATCGATATCTTCGAGAGCGCAAAGGGAATAATCCCGGCGAACGAGATCACGCCGGCGGCCGCTGCGAGGACCGAAACAGGCTCAATTGTTCCGTCTGCAAGATCGAAGAACGAGCTGTACCAGCTCATCGGCAGCAAGTACACCCACCACGGTTTGGTCGCAGGCAGATCTGCACCGACTTTTTCAACAAATGAAGGAAGCAGGGAATAGCTGCCATAGATGATGAATGACATCGTCAGCTGCAGGTAGGAAAGGACGTTCTTCAGTTTTCGGAAGTGTACGTAGCGGAGAATAGCTGTGTAGACAACAATCATGGTCATTGCCACACCCACGCCGACCATGACAAGGCCTACAAACGCGGCGATCATTTGATATGGATTGATTGCGAAGCCTTCTCCGCGTAGCCGGGAAGCGACGCCGTATGCGATCACCGATGGCAATCCCAACGCCATTGTGTAGATTAGGACGTAGAACACCGTGAATGTCACCTTGGCGGCGAAGTATGTTCTCGAGGAAACGGGCTGGACACTGAAGATGTGATAGTCTTCCGGTGCAACGACGATCGTACCAAACTCAACCAGCATCAGGGAGCCGACCATGAATGCGACGATGGTGAACAGAATCAGCGATGACCAGAACGAGTCGTGAAGTTTGAACACGAAGCTCGTCATCACCAGTCCAAGAAAGAAGTAGATGAAGACGGAGAGGAGGAGAGAGTAATTCATGTCCTTCCGGCGTGATGAGGTCGAATCGAACCGCAGGGAAGACTGGCGGTTCGCCAGCCGAATCGCCACACGCGTAAGCGCCTTCCACTGAATGAAATCTATGTCATATGCAGTGAATAAACGTTCCAGCATTAGGAACCCAGAGCCTCCAGGAAATCCTGCGCAGATTCACGTGCATCCCGCACGCCGGTCAGCTTCGCAAACGACTCCTCCAACGTTTGTGTCCCTGTGGAATCGGCAATCTGTTGTGCTGTGCCTTCGGCAATGATGCCTCCGTGGTCGATAATGGCAATGCGTGTGCAGATCCTCTCAACAACCTCCAAGACGTGAGAGGTGAAAAAGATTGTCTTCCCCTGCATGGAGAGCTTCTTGAGAAGTTCTTTGAAAACAAGCGCGGCGTTTGCATCAAGACCGTTGAGGGGTTCGTCGAGGAAGAGGACGGGGGGATTGGAAATAAGCGCCGCGGAGATGAGGATTTTCTGTTTCATGCCTTTCGAATATTGCTGAAGCCTGGCATGGCAGTCATCCCACAACCCAAAAAGATGGAGAAACTCCTCTATTCGCTTGCCAGCGATCTGGCGGTCGAGGTGATGTAAATCGGCAATGAGCTGAAGGTATTCCCATCCTGTCAGACTCTCGAAGAGTGCTCCCGATTCCGGGACGTAGCCGATGCGCTTCTTCACCTCAAGCGGCTCCTTGAGGATATCAAATCCGGCAACCTGAGCATTCCCCGAGCTTGGAAAAATCATGCCAGTCAGGATCTTGACTGTCGTCGACTTGCCTGCGCCATTGGGGCCGAGGAAACCGAATATTTCTCCCCCGCTGACTTTGAGATTGAGATTAACCACTGCGACTTTTGTGTCGTAGTGCTTTGTCAATTGCTGAGTCTCGATCATCGCAACAACTCTCGCGTAGTGGGATGTGCTTCGTTCTCCGGGATGGACCTGACCGCTAGTACTTCCAACTCTTTACATCCGATCCTGGTGGTGCGTTTTGTGTAATATGATCCGCCATGATGCGTACTAGTTGCGCTGTAGTGAAGGGCCTCCAGCCATGTCCTCCCCGCGCCCCGTACGTGAATGATCCCGCATAGTACGGATCTCTCGTGCTCTCGAGGAATTCCTCTGTGTGATAGACGCCAAAATTCAATGAAAAGTCATCCATACGGCCGCAGAAAACGTGCAGCTTCCCGACGAGGTGCGGTCCAATTTCTTTCCAATGCGTTTGAAGGTAATTGCGAAGGTCGAAATGTTCCTTCCAGTAGAGGGCAACTGTGGAGTCAATCTCTCCGGTGCTCTTGTTGAAGAGCGGCTTGAAATATCCATCGTCCCCCACGGGGCCGAAGACCGCGCTCCAGATGTCGAGTTGTTCGCCGGAGCGTCCCTTCGTGCCATGAACCAGCTCCATGATATTACGCTGCTGAGATGTGAGCACAACTTCTCCGGTCTCCGGTGAGCGTGTGTTTGTTATCGGAACGGTGTACCAGTCGTGCGTCTTGTAGAACGCATTCCGATCCTTATAAATGTTGATGCCTTCCACATTGCGGAAATCGAGCGGGTCAGGAGCAAAGGACCATGTGCCCCCATAGAAATCCGGATACAGCACCTGCAACGCGAACGACTCCCATCCCCCCGTGGATCCGCCGGTCAGAACTCGTGCATACGCCTTGGGAATACAACGGAACTGTTTCTCGATCTCGGGTATCAGTTCAGTGTGGATGGCATCGCCATACGGACCGTTGTTTGCGGAATTTACAGCATAGGAGTCGTCAAAATACGGAGACGGGTGCTGCAGGGTCACGACGATGAAGCGTGGGAGATCTTCGGATGTCCACTCTTTATAAAAATCTCCATTCTCCCGAAAGCGAAATGGCGGCGCCAGAGAGAAATGTCCTTGGTCGTACAGTGTGGGATAGAACACTGATGGGTGTTCATCATACCCCTTCGGCAGGAGCACGGTCGCGCCGATGTAGACGGGTTGGCCCCAGAATTTCGTGAGAATTGAACTTTGGATCTTGATCCTCTTTACCCATCGCGTATCTTTGGGAACTTCGATCGGCGGAAGAACTCTTGTGACCGCCAGCGTAACGGTTTCTTTTTGACCTTTCCGGACCGTCAGCTGTCTCACCTCGCTTACGACATTTCCCGGTGACCAACGCCAATCCTGACCCTCCCACTGATCCATGTGCATCCAGACGGTGTGGCCATCTGCCCGTTTAAACTCAGTGTATTTGTTCAGGATCGCCTGGACCGTGTAGTCCCCGGGAGGCAATTCCGGCAAATGGTTTATCGGGTAGCCAAGCGTCGACGCATCAATCGTCACCGGGGAGCCTGGCTTGAGCTGTTCAAAGTCGACACCGAAGAGTTGGACTCCATATCTCCCTACACGAACCCTCGGCTCTACCGTATCCTTTCTTGAGATTGCCAGAAACATGCGCCCCGTAAGCGGAGACACGCTGACCGAACTCGGGAATGATATCTGGAATCGGAGACTTGCTCCGCTAGCCTCACTTGACTGGGCCTGAGACATCAACGGCACCATCACGCACACAAATACCAGGAATAGTCCCAACAGGACACTCCGCTGCGGACACACACGATTCATAGATCCTCCGATATACCTCATTCCTCGACTCAAGGCAATCACGATATTATTTTCTTGGCTTCCGCTCCAGGCTGTCGACAGGGAATTTCGCCTTCATGGAATCTCTCATGGCCGTGCACCATTGTACCAGCTCATTCTTTTCCTCTGGTGCGAGCTTTGCGTACCGATGAATAAGAAGATACGATGGAAACGGCATCTTGTCTTCCTGGACCTGTTCGATGATATCATTGAACCTGTGGTATTGTTTCATCAGTCTGTAACCGGCGTACTCGTCGAAGTTGACTCCCCGTTTGCCATCACGAATGTGTTTGTTGAGCCACCACCCGAGTGGCTGAATTTCCGCATACCATGGATACACTGTGTTGTTGCTATGACAATCGTTGCAGGATCGCTGAAGGACCGATTGGATTGTTTGTGGCACAGGAAAATGCTGAGCTAAAGCAATTGAAGTTGGCTCCTTTGAGATATTCTTCTCGGGGCGGATAAATTGTACTATCACGACGACAACAGCTAAGACCAGCAAAATCCACTTCAGTGCCTTCATCGAACGTCCTTTCTTTTGTATCAGTTGATCCTGGAATGTGGGGAACAAATCAGTTGCAGTGGTATAGCGGTCAAAGTAATAACCTCTTCAGGCAAAATCCAGTAGGTCGGATCTGGGTACTACCGCGGTATATGAAAGGAATGAGCGCGGGCGGACATGGGCGCCAGGACACTCGATGAGCGAGCTCATGAGTCCAACGCTTCATTAGAAAACCCGCCGGTACACCTGTCTACCGAGACCGATGGGCATCATTGAGGGGCGTTTTTCTGAAGGTAGGAAGTGATCGTTGACCAGTGTGTTCCTGCGGGATTGTGAAAAGCGGTGAACCAGGAAGCGCTCTCACTCCCTGCGGTTGGTGGCTTAGGAAGACTATCGGGCTTTGTCGGGATTCGCGGTATTGTTCCTCTGGAGAAAGACATCAAACATCGGCTCGATGTCGATAAGCCCGCTCTCGATGAAGTAGGTGATGCCATCACCAAAGGAATGGAGAATGACCACTGCATTGATGTTCGCATCTTTTTCTGTCGCGAGATGCAAGCGTGCCGTCATGCCCTTGTTCACCGTGTTCACTTCCTTATAAATCTCCTGCAGGCCATTCAACTCCCAGTCGGGCGTGTGCCCCTGACGCATCAGCAGGAACTGAGCTGTCAGGTACGAGGAAACAGAACGGAAGAACGTCTCAATGGAATTGGCAAACGGAAGGTGAAATCTCGTCATCGGCCGCAGCTTGTCACAGACCGGGCAATTGCTCGTGGACATATAGATGCCGATGATGGCGCTGAGTCCTTTTTGGAGCGTGGTTTTCCTGAAATACGTGCGTTGTGTTGTTTCAACTGTTACCTCAGCCGCCTCATAGGAAACTGCATCAGAAAATGCTTCCACCAGTCCGGCAAGGCTTACTGCGACCGGGCAGTACTGAACGGTGTCGGGAAGAGGACAATTCTCACATTGCGAATACTTGAGCTTTGTCCACTCCGGCTTCGGATCCGGATCTTCACGCCGGAGTTCCAGCGTGGCTTCGTCCAGCACAACTTCGAATTTCTTTTCCCTACCATCCTGGAATTTGAATTTGTAAAGGTAGGTGATTGTTTTTTTCTCTTCTCGTGGCGACATAGATCAACAGGAACCTATCCAGACACAGCCCGACGGCGCAACGGAGCCCTACCGCGCTGATCCTTTTCGAATCTCTCTTATTTTTTCCGTGAGTTCTGTAGGGCTGACGTCCTCGCTGCCGGATGCCCCGGTATCCTCGGCACGTTTTGCTACGTCGGCCACGAGCTTGAGCTTCGATCCCAGTTTGCCGACAAGATCGCGGGCGCCTGTAAGCAGCTTCTTCCGCTCCTTCTCGGCGTCTCCCGGTAGTTTTGAAACTTGCTCGAGCATCGTTTCGATTTTCCTGAGCGGGTCCACGAGCTCATCGGAGAGGAAGCTGAGGTACTCCTGATGTACCTCCTGCAGCGCATGCTCCGTGGATCGTGAACGTACCAGCGAACGAAGCCGTGTTACCAATTCAGTGGTATCGACAGGCTTGACAAGGTAATCCTTGGCGCCGATCTTGAGGCATTCGATTGCTGTACTGAAATCGGCAAACCCAGTGAGCATGATTGCCTCCGTCTGCGGATACGTCTGGCGGATAATTGTCAGCGCCTCGATACCGCTCATCCTCGGCATATTGATGTCGAGAAGGACGACGTCGGCGGGCTTCACCTTGAGTTTGTCGAGCGCTTCCTCGCCATCGATCGCTGTGTCGACATCGAAACCCGCCGACTTCAGTTTGAACTTCAGCGAGAGGCGGAGGCTTTCTTCGTCGTCGACAACAAGAATTCTTTCGTTCATAGGATCCTCTAAAAATGGATAATAGTCATCATTCTGCTACTGGGAGCGTGAAGCTGAAGGTAGTCCGCTTGCCAAGTTCACTTTCCGCTGAGATGCGTCCCCCCTGAGCCTCGACAATGCGCTTACAAATCACCAAGCCGAGCCCCGTCCCTTTTTGTTTCACAATTTTCGCCGACGAGACCTGCTTGTACCTCTCAAACAGCAAGGGCACCTCATCGGCTGAGATCCCCACTCCGTTGTCCGATATGCCGATCTTGACGAACTGTTTCTTCTTCAAACCGCCGGCTGTTATCACTTCTTCCGTTATGGGCGCTGCTTCCAGCGTCACCGTGCCGCCGCTCTTTGTGAATTTCAGGGCATTGCTGAGGAGATTCATGACAACTTGCTCGGTCTTCATCGCGTCTACAAAAACATCAGGTAGGTTCTCTGGAATAGCTCTGACGATTTTGACGTTCCGCTGCCGGAACTGGACATCCATCTGGTGGAGCACCGGGTCAACGAATTTCTCCACCTGAATCGCACTTGCCTCGAACGCAATGGTGCCTGCCTCGTACTTGGAGAGATCAAGGAAATCGCTGATCAGTTCGAGCAGTTTCTTCGTGGACGAGTGAGCAGAATTCAGAAGTTCGAATTGATCGTCGCCCAGAATTGCACCCTTTCCGGAATCCTGGAGGAGCTCGATGACGCTCTTGACACCGATCAAGGGACTCCTGAGATCATGAACAAGCATCGCCATGAAATCCGCCTTGGTGCGCTCCAGTTCCGCCTGCGCCCGTTTCAGCTCGATCAGCATTTTTGTCCGAACCAGCAGCTCGTCGGTATCAATCGGCTTTGTCAAATACTGTTCTGCACCAAGCGCCAGGCCGGTTGCAATGCTGTCAGCATCTTTTCGCTGTGCGGTCAGAAAGACGACCGGGATCTTTGTCGTCGTCGGATT
>Ga0116138_1000807_pt1 | contig 17915 bp, 27 predicted proteins | sample June2015DPH_20_1_2_FD_88971 | JGI IMG/M metagenome (GOLD analysis project Ga0116138, IMG submission 88971) | Peatland microbial communities from SPRUCE experiment site at the Marcell Experimental Forest, Minnesota, USA - June2015DPH_20_150 | ecosystem: Environmental > Terrestrial > Soil >... | reverse complement strand
AGTCGTAGGAATAGCTTGTGCTTGGCGAGTCCACCAAGAAGAAACAAGCGTTAAACCTCCGCCTCCCAGCAATCCTCCACAACTTAGTTCAACCTAGACCATTTTTCAAGAAGACAGAAATCTTAAATCAACACAGCAACAGAAGACAAACTAGGGGTTCAAAAATGAGTGAAAAGAAAGTTGTGAGTAGAAGAGTGTTCATTGCACTTGAAATAGTGTGCATAATCCTTGTAGCTTGTCTAGTCGGAGCAACCTCCTTATACCGATGGCAAATTGACGATAAAGATAACACAATCACAAGTCTGCAAAGTCAAATGAATAACTTGACGAGCATCGTCAACCTTGCCAACTCAACAGTTTGGGTTAATAACCAAACCATAAGTGAACCTGCGGCGGGGTCAGGGATTGCTTGGAACGATTGGACGTTTTCAACAAACTATGCAGGATATGTTACTGTTACAGTTCTATCGGCAAATGCAAGTGTGTGGGCTCACGTAATCTACTTTTCATGGAACGACTACTTTTATGATGCTCTCAGCTATAACACCTCAAAAATCGTTGGCCCAGTCGGGTCATTCTTTCCAGTATTACCCTCTTCAAACGTAACAGTCGGGGTCGGAAACGGGAACCTAGTCGATGGAGCAACTGAAACCGTAACGATAACATACTACTACTAAACCCACTCTCTTTTTCTAGTCTAAGCCATCAGTACAGAAAGCCTTACACCCTCGATGACCATACAGTAAGGAATTTCTTTGTCATTTGTCGGTTTCAAATCTCTCCATTTCAATCGTGTAATTGAAGTGAGGCGGAAAGGTGCAGATGCTACAAACCACAACAAAGCCTTATCTCGAAGAGTCGTAAATGCACTCTCCAACTCCAACAAATCTTGGGTTGAAGGACAACGTTTCTTCGGTTCAGGCACTTGAAAATTCTCTGCTGTATCTGGCTCAAGTCTCCGCCTATTCTTTGCGTAAAAACTCGGAACCGCAGTCTTTACAGAATCCTTCATATTTGGAGTCAAGTGGGAGGTTGACAGGAAAGTCTCCAAAAGGTTCTCAGCCTGAAATTCCCTTGATGTATTAATAGACTTCAATCCTTCAATTTTCAGCTCAACTAGTTCATCAGGGCTCTTGTTGACAGCATCACAATATCGTTTGAACTGTTGCAAATAGATGCGTTTTGTAACATCAGAAAGTAATTTATTGTACCATGCCCTACCAGTCTCGTAGCTCAGAAGCCATGCTGTCAACTCATCAGTCATTTTGCTCATCAAATATCACCTCTCAAAAGGGCTAAAAAAGTTCTGAATCGAGAATCAAAATTCGAAATATTCTTGCCTGTAGATTCAGTTACTCTTAAATATGCGCGTACCTTCGCTGATACAGAGTTTAAGGGATGGTTGATGCCTAAACAAGAAAAGGGAAAGTCTCATCAGATAAGACCTGTTAGCAAACGACCTCCGAGCTGGTGCAAATACCAGCCAGAAGAGGTGGAAGCTTTGATCGTCAAACTGGGGAAGGAAGGCAACTCTCCCAGTCGCATCGGGACAATCCTTAGAGATCAGCACGCGATTCCCTTGGCAAGACCGATAATCGGAAAAAGAGTGATGAAGGTACTCAAAGAAAACGAACTTGCTCCATCGTTGCCAGAAGACTTGGCAAGTCTGCTCAAGAAAGCTGAAAGCCTTGGTCTTCATCTTGAAAAGAACAGAACAGACCAGATTAACAAAAGAGCGCTTCAGCTGATTGAGGCAAAGATTTACAAGATATCAAGGTATTACAAACGCGTGGGCATCTTACCGCCGAACTGGAAGTACGAAGCGAAGATAGCTTGGATAACATAGCCGTTTTCGTACAAATTCCTGTCGGAAAATATGTCTTGCGGATTTTATCCCTTATTGGCGGGAAGTCCCCATCCTCTAGGGTGGGGATGAAAGCCGAACTGTTATAAACCTTGGGTAATAGTTATTTTCGGTGATAGTCCATGGCTTCAACGCTGAACGAGAACCAAGTTGCGTGTTTTTTGAATTCGGCTAGCCAGGCGGCTAAGACGATTTTGGAGACGGTTAAGGAAGACGGGTTTATCCATGTTTTTTCACATTTGGATGCTGATGGAGTTGCAGCAGCGGGGATCATCGGAAAAGCATTGTTCAGGCTTGACGCAAGATTTCGAATTCGAATAACCCAGTGGATTGAGCAGAATATCGTGGGCGAGATTCTTTCGGATAAACCGCAATTGGTGATTTTCACCGATTTAGGAAGCGGGTACGTCGACTTGTTGAATCAGAAACTCGCGGGCTTTAAGATTGTGATCCTAGACCACCATCAAATCGTCGGCAAGGAGTCAGACAACTTCGTGCATGTGAACCCCCATCTGTATGGAATTGACGGGGCAAGAGACGTGAGCGGAGCTGGTGTGGCCTATTTTGTGGCCGATGCTATTGACAAGGTTAACGTTGATTTAGCTCCGATTGCCGTCGTCGGGGCGTTAGGAGATATGCAGGACAAGTATGATCAGCGAATGCTCGGAGGGCTTAACGGGAGAATACTTGAAGATGCGAAAGGTTCAGGCCTTCTCACTGTGGAGAAAGATCTGATATTCTTCGGCAGAGAAACACGTCCCATCCACAAAACCTTGGCATCTACCACAAGCCCGTTCATCCCAGGCATAAGCGGCGAGGAAGACAAGAGCTTGGCTTTCTTGGCAAGTCTGGGCATCAAACCAAGAGAAGGTGACAAATGGCGGGCTCTTAGGGACCTTTCAGAGGAAGAGAAGAAGCGATTGTGTTCGGCTTTGGCAGATCACCTGCTCTCAAGGGGTTTGCGCTACGAAGTGTCGAATCTCATCGGGCACGTTTACATATTGAACCGTGAAGAATCTTGGACCCCGCTCCGGGATGCGAGAGAATTTGCTGTCCTGTTGAACGCCACTGGTAGAATGGACAAGTCGGGTCTTGGAGTAGCTGTGTGTATGGGCGACAGGGGACAAGGGCTTGAGGGGGCGAACAAGGTTCTGGAAGACTATAGAAGAACGCTAAACAAGTACCTCGGATGGGTAATGGAGAAACCTGAACGCGTCAAAGAGTTAGAAAACATATATGTTGTCTCTGGCGAGAATTTCATCGACGACAAGATAATCGGCGCGATTTCATCCATACTTTCGGGAAGCCTTCCGAACCCGGAAAAGCCTTTGATTGCTTACTCAAGCGTCGAAGGAGAAGACATAGCGAAAATCTCCGCGAGAACTTCGGACGCGGTCACAAGCAGGGGCCTTAATCTGGGAGAGATCATGCAGGTTGCCGCAGAAAGATTTCTAGGAAAAGGCGGAGGACACAACGTTGCCGCCGGCGCGCAGGTTCCCATTGAAGACATAGACAACTTTATACAAATCGTGAACGAACTGGTGGGGAGAAAACTGAAAGGCGAGAGAATTGGAAGCTGAAATAGCCATAGAGTATGATAACGCGAGAATTGCAGAAGCCATTGCTGACGCAGTGTCTCCGGACAACTCGGCAAGCCCCGCCGGTCTGTCAGTCAAAACGCGAAGTGAAAACAAAAAGGTCGTCACCAAGATAAGATGTCATCAAGGGTTCCCAACGTTTGTTGCTACCATCGATGACCTCCTCTTTTCCATCGCGACTGCGGAGAAGACCCTGCAAGAGACGATGAAGCCTCAAACAGAAGCGAGTGTCTAATTGCAGTACTCCTCAGGCAGCGGAGTACCTGTTCGTGAACGCGGTTTGCGGGAGGCACTTGCAAGAATCATTGCAGCCAGAGTTTTCGAAAACATTCTTTATGGTAATGATGTACTTTCTCGCCAAAGTTCTTGGCCTCGACTTCCTGCCCTGGCTCTATCGCACCGCCGCATTCGTCGCAACGCAAAGCACTGCTTTGATCTTCAGCGCGTAACCTTTGAAGTTCCTCACACTGGGCTCTCAATTCTGATATTCTGCTCTTCAAAGCCTGCAACTTTTGCAACGTAGCCTCTATCCTTTCTTTAGCCCCAAGCTGCTCATTCAAGTTAATGTCTCCACAGAATTCAGTTTTTTTGAACATTGTCCTTCACCTTGATGTCAACATGAAGTAAATTGTATCTTAATAGATAATACTTTATTTCTCTTATCACAATATTCCCAAAAAGAACATAGAATAGGAATCTCGCCGCGCCCGTATGTAAACTCAAACTCGAAAACAATGAACGAAGAAAAAAGGATACTTTGTACTGTTTTCCGTGGCTTGTTTTAGGGAAAGAACTTTGTCGAATGGCCAACCGGTGCGTGCAGCGGATTCATTGTCTGTCTTTATGATGAATGCATTTTTTCCAGGATTTTTCTTGCGTCTGCACTCTTTTCCATGAATATGCTTATGTTGTTTTCGCCGACGCTGAGGTGGAGCGTTTTTCCGTCTTTTCCTTCCACGATGATGTTTTTGGCTTTGCCTAAGTCAAACAATTCTGAGAGTTGTTCGCTTGCTTCAAAGGTTGAGGAAGAAAGAACGGCATAGTCTATGACTTTGGTTGGATCGTTAAGGTCTATTGTCGCTGAAGTAGTGTTTCTGAGGATGTAGCCTATTACTCCGTCGCATTTCTTGATTTCTTCCAAGATGGGTCGTATGTTGTTTTCGCATGCTGCGCTTTCAACGGCTATGGGCTCGAGTTCGCTGGCAGTTTCTTGAAGGTTTTTCTTCTGCTTGACCATGTTGCGGCCTCCATCATTCGATTATTGGCTTAACCCTGACGAGTTCGCCCTTCCTTATTTCTAGAGATTGCTGGATTCTTTCAGGAATCTGTATGATACCCTTGCCTTCGTATTTTGAGTCTCTTATTGGTTTGACTTTGCAGTGGACTGATTTTCCTCCAAAAGTTTCGATTGTGGCCTGCTCGATTTTTTTGTCTTCATACTGTTCTGTCCATTGTGACATTGTATCGCTGTCGATGCGCACGGTGTCTGATGATGAAAACAGGCCTCCGACGTTCTCCACGATGAACTGGTTTACCTGAGGCTCAGGAAGAATTCTTTCGGGGCTAGCTTCGGACACCTCGTGTTCTTCGTGCTTCTCTGCAGTCTCTTCAGTAGATTCCTCTATGGGCTTGAAGTCTGGTTTGACCGTGGGCTCTTCATTTTCAGGTTCAGACTGTCCGTCTCTGTTGACGGCAGGGCTGATTTTCTCAAGGAGCTTCAGAACTGTTGGCACAAGGACATTTGTTAAAGTGTTTACGTATTCTAGGTCTGCTTTTTCCGGAACTACGGTCACCAGGTAAAAATCGTTCATACGGGAAACGTTTACGGTGCCCTTCGTGCCCTCAAGGATTATGTTTTGCACGCCGCCTAGGGTTTGAGCTTTTTCCAGAACGTCATCAAGTGCGTCGACAGTGTGCACTGCGGCTTCTTCTTGGGCTTTTTCTTCTCCGCTTATGATGTCACCGTCTTCTTTGAACAAGAAAATGCTTTGGATGTCTGGGCATGCGTTAGTGATTTCGTTCAGAGTGTTCCTTAAGGCAAAAGAGTAAACGTCGTTTTCCATGTTTTCACTTCTCGTCTGGCTAAGTTATTCTGAAGAGTATTCGTTCAGGAACGCCGTCGCTCTCAATGACGAGATACTTTAGGCCTTCGGTGTCGCCGAGCTGGTCAAGCCATTTTAACGCGTCGCGAGCCTTCTGCAAAACCAGCAACCTTTCCTGATGGCTTCGCACAACTTCCTCGATGGCCGTCAACTCGTGGAACGGATTTGCATCCAACACTATGCTCAAACTGCCGACTGAAATCTCTCCCAAGCTTTCAGACGACGCCTTCTTTCCAGCGAGCTTCATGACTACCTCACGAATCTTCTTCGACTTCTCAGCCAAGGCTCTGATGTCATCCAACCGACGCAGGTACTCGCCTAACGTGCTTTTCGTTTCGGAAATATCTTTATCCAAGGTTTCTGCTATCTCTTCTGCTGAACCGTACTCTTTTATTTCCACAACCATTCATTGCACCTCCAAACATGAAACAATATGGGAAACTATGGATTCTTCACCCCGCCCTTGACATTAGTGAAATAAAGGGAGACTAGGTGGGCGCTGTGCCAGATCTTGGGAATGCGTTGCCCTTCGAGGACACCAATTTAACTTCGTACTGGGAGCCTGCAACAACAGCTATTGTCACCGTGTACTGGGTTCCTGAATTAGCTAATGTTGACGTGCCTAATGCTGGGCTTATGCCGGTTGTTACCTTCGCGTTATTCACCCACAATTCATTGATTGTTATGGCGTTCGTTCCAGTGTTATTGAATGTGACCATAATCTTTCCACTGGTAGCGTCTCCCACTGTGAATGTTAGATTTGTCACTTGTCCTTGTTCTGTTGCCATGAAGTTGAATGTTAGTGCTCCCATCCATGCTGCTACTGCTATGCTGACTGCGACTGTTACGGCGATGAGTATGATTGAGGCTACTACGGGGCTTAGGGCTTTTCTGCTTCTCAATATTTTCATTTTTTTCTTATCCCTCCTTCTGGAGTTATTGAGTATTTTAGTGGAGGCTACACTTTTAAATCTTACGACTCACTACACAAGATTACCTATGTGTATGACAAAAATACGCAAACTCCAAGGAAGGACGGCCAGCCTAGTGTACAGTGAACGTTGAAAAAAGAAGTGTTGTACAGTTGTGCGCGTTTGCCTTTTTCGGGATTATTGTTCCAGTTTGTCGAACAGTCCTATGAGTAGCTCCGCGATTTTTTTGCCCTGTGGCGTTATTTTGTAGAGTTTCTTGAGTGGGTCTATTCGCTCGCTCTTGGCCAGGCCTAGCTGTTCGATTTCTATCATTCTGGCCCTGAAAGTGCCATCGCTGAGCGTCAAACGGTTTTGGCGCATGAAATCCTTCGCTTCCTTCCATTTTCCACGGTTCATGTTGAGCAGCAGAATGCAGTCTATTGCATGGTCTTTTTCAAGCATGGCTTTAATCGCCGAAAGCTTCGGATCCGTCAGAATGTGTATCGCCTTCTTCTCTTCTCCGTCTTTCATTTCAAATCATCTTGCCCGTTTCTTGTATATCCTTCGCCCTTTAAAAGATTTAACCTATATTACGATTTGTGAAACATGTCTGGAGACATCTCCATTCCGATTCAGACATGTGACCCCCTGCAATTTGCTCAATAGTGTTGAGCGCTTATAAACATGGCTGAGCGCGCGCTATATGAGTTGAAGGAAGAGAAAGACAAGGTAGCCTATTTCTAGGGACGTTGATTTGGCTCCTGCGGAATTGTTAAATATAACTTTAGTGTTATTTAGTTTAATGGCAGTGATACTGTGGCTGTGGTTAAAACGCGCAGGGTCGGCGGTTCTTTAGTGGTTACTTTGCCTAAGGAGCTTGTGGAAAGCAAGAGAATCAGAGAGGGAGAAATCCTCGAGATAGCTGTCAAGAAGGTTAGAAAGGATGGTTTTGGCGTTCTTAGAGGTATGAGCCGCTTTGCTGCTGAAGACGAGTTGAAAGCGCATGACTAAGAGGTTTGTCGTGGATGCGTACGCTTGGGTAGAGTACCTCATTGGGAGCAAGTGTGGGTCAAAGGTTGCCACTGTTTTTGGAGAGGAGAATAATGAAGCGTATACTTGTGCGGTGACTGTTGCCGAGGTCATAAGCAAGGCGGCTAGAGATGGACAGGATGTGGAAGCTGCTTACGACATTCTGTTGAGTGATTCACAAGTTGTCAGTGTTAATGAGGAAATCTCGAAGGAAGCTGGTGTTCTGCACGCAGAAATGCGAAAAACTGAAAAAGATTTCGGGTTGGCCGATGCATACGTGTTGGCTACGGCAAGAAGGCTTAAGGCGAAGGTTTTGACTGGAGACATGCACTTCAAGAGTGTCAGAGAGGCAGTTCTGATAACGTAGAGGTCTTTTTGGTTAGCGCGCGCTTCAACGACGATGTGCTCAGAGCGCGCCTACTGAGAGCAAAAAAGAGAACAAGAATTGAAAAAAAGAATCGAGTTTTGTCAGAGCAGAGGTACTACGTTTCCATGAGTTACATTATAGCGAATGGGTTGCCTTCTGGATCAACTGCCATAGCAAACCAGCCTATTCAAGGAATCTCTTGCTTAGGAACAGTAATCTTGCCTCCGAGCTTCTCTATTCTCTTACTGTATTCGTCGACGGATTCTGCGAGATGCAGTTAAGCGGCTTTCGTCTCTCTGTCTCTTTCCAATGCCACCGTTGACGCCTGGTCTGAGCAGGCGTCCTTTCTTATCTTGCGGAACCGTCTCAATCACCCAGTATTCCATTCCCGATCCAGGCCACTTTTCCTTCTTCCATCCAAACAAATTCGCGTAGGACTTCCTCAATTTTGCGACATCGTTTGTAGGGATGTCAAAATGAACGACTGTGTGGTCCATTTTCTTACATCAGACCCATAGCTTGTTTACGACCGCATATACAGGTTTGAAACGGCTAACCCACGTTAGCAGAAAACCCCCACAAATCATAAAAACTGCACGTACGAGATGTTAGCGCAGTAGCACGTGTTTTCTGTGGGTGAGGAGCTTGGTTAAGGGCGAACGCTGGATGGGGATAGATCTAGGAGGCACTTGGGTAAGAGTTGTTCTTACAGACGAAAAGGGGCACTTCGTGGCGAAAACAAGTGAAAAAGTTGACAAGAGCAGTGCCAAGGCAGTTAGCGACCAGATGATCAGGCTTGCGCGTTTCTTATGCAGCAAACATGGCTGTGACGTCAAATCTATAAGGGGCGTCGGCATAGCGGCCACGGGTCCTCTGGTCCAAAGAGAAGGCGCACTCATCCATCCTACGGCCATGCCGTTTGATTACGTGCCCCTCACGAAACCTGTCTCAGAGCAACTGGGCATACCCTCATGCTTGATCAACGATGCTGCTGGAGCGGCTCTTGGCGAAAAAATGTTTGGGGCTGCAAAAGGATTGGACAACTATGCCTACATAACCATAAGCACCGGCATAGGCTGCGGAGCTATGGTTAACGGCACTTTGCTTTTGGGAAAAGACGGGAACGCTCACGAAGTCGGTCATATCGTCATAGACTTTGAGGGCAGGCTTACGTGCGGCTGCGGAAAGCGGGGCCACTGGGAAGCTTACTGTTCAGGGAGCAACATCCCAAACTTCATTAGGATGAGACTCAAAGACATGCCCGAAAAAGCAGTGAAGCAAAGTTTGCTGCTCAAAAGGATAGGAGGCAATTTGTCAAGGTTGACTGCAAGTGACTTGTTCGCTGCCGCAAAAGAAGCCGACAATATGTCCGTGGAACTGGTCAAGGAAATTGGCGTATTAAACGCAATAGGCTTTGCGAACGTTGTAAACGCGTATGATCCATCACTGATCACTGTCGGTGGGACCGTGACGCTGAAGAACAAGAAGATGGTCATGTCTCCAATAACAAAACATGTGAAAGACTACGTAATAAACAGAATCCCCAAAATAATGGTTACACCCTTAGGCGACGACATTGGCCTCTATGGAGCCATCGCTACCGCTCTGACTTATATATCCTAGGTCTAACTCGGATCCTTTATGAAACGTGCACGGCTGGTGGCGAGCTTATGATTCGGACGCGGCTTTCAGGTAAAATCGGCAACGGAGGGGCAAATATTTAATAGAAATGGCAGCTAAGGCAAGTTTATTATGAAGCGTATACTTGTTTTTGCAGCACATCCTGATGACGACATTATCGGATGTGGCGGCAGTTTAGCAAAGCACGTAAAACTAGGAAATCGGGTCTCAGCCTGTTACATGACCTCTGGAGAGGCTGGCAGTCTAGACTACTCCAAAGCGGAATTGGCAAGAATAAGAGAAGAAGAAGCTAGAAACGCCGCTCAAGCAATTGGTTTTCAAGATTTGACATACCTAAAAAAACCCGACGGCCACTTGGAATACGATCAGGGCAGCTTGAAAAAGCTGGTGGAACTGATTAGGAAGAAACAACCGAACATAATCTATGTTCATCATCCGTCTGATGCTCATCAGGATCACAGAGCGACTTTCCAGCTTGTGAATGAATCATTGGGAAGGGCTAGTGTTCCTCTGTTTCAGGAGTACAAAGGGTCTCCTTGGTCTGCCGAGACCGTGTTGGCCTATGAAGTCTGGACGCCGCTCTCAGATTTCGAGTATGTTGAAGACATCTCGGAATTCATCGACAAAAAAGTTGCTGCCTTGAGGAAGCACGAATCACAGATCAAGATGAACCCATACGATGAAGCTTTCAAAGGCCTCGCGAGATACCGAGGAACCATGACAGGAAAAGGCAAGTACTGCGAAGTCTTCAAAGTCATAAAGATATCTAAATTATCCTAGACGTGGTTTCAGTCAGTTCTTGAGCCAACCTTGAATTTTCAATCGAAGAGAAACATTTCGCGGCACATGCGATTTGTTCAAATCCGCAAGTCTTCAAAGTGTTCATCTTGGGGCAGGCTCATAGAGATTGAAGATTAGCGCCGCTCCTACAAGCATCATCGGAACCAGCACCATGAACAGGTATTCTTCAAGCGGCAACGGCCTATCATCACACAAAGAAGGATGTCTGCATTCCACAACCACATGTGGAAAGAACAGCGGAAATCAAGTCCCACAGCACACTTATAGTCAGACCCGTGACAGCTGCCAAACCCAGCGCGGAAAACCGCCTCTTGTGCAGAGCAAACAAAACGAAAGGAAGCGCAAAGACCAACATAACAACAAGATACTCAAGCACCTGAAAACCCCACCCAACCCGACTCTGACTGAATACACAGATCCTTCAAACATAAAAACAGCAGGGCAAAACCATCCTGAAGCGCAACCTACACACCACCTCGCCACCCAACCAGAACCCACTCCAAAACCCACTCTCTAACGGAAGAAACCAGCAAAACAGAGACCTCAAGAAAAATCAAAACACCCAAAACTTTTGGCACTCAAAAGCCTCGCGGAATTGAGTAAAAAAAGCGCTGAACCAACATTGTTCAACAATGTTTTGGCACTCAAAGAAATCACGGATTGAGTACTCAAACACAAGGTCTCGAATTCCAACATGTAGCCAGCGCGCCAATCATGGGAAAATGGAGGCCGCCCATCCACAGGTGCATCGTAATTTGATTTCTGAACTGTTGTACGTCAGATAGAACTTAATTCCACAATTCTTAAAAGCTGGCGCATGACACTTACAAAATCACGGGGAGGAGAAGGGTAAGACCATGAAGAGGGTAGCAGCAACTGTGTTTCTCGCAGTAACGCTGATTATCCTCTTCCTCCCAGTTTTGAAGCTTCAATCTGCTCCGCTCACACTGGAACCCCCATAGACAGCAAATGGGCTGGCACCGTCCCTGTCATCAACAGACCCATTTCGTTCGGAGAATGGGCGGACGCGAAGCGTGCGCCCTCGACCAGTAGGAGGTTACTCCGTTTCCTTCGCGAAAACGCCTGCCAGCCCTCCGCTCGCCTACTACGCAACTGCTATTGCAGCTTTTGGCATGGTTATCAGTATAGTCAGACGCAAGAGAACGGGCAACTGCAGATCCTTTTTCAGACAATAAACGTCTTTTTCTCTCCACCCGTATCCATTCTAGCCATTTTTTATGATTTTCCATTTTTCAGAACGTTTAAATTTCCGTTCTCTGTATATTATCTGGGAGAAAGAAGTTTCCACTGGCCCTGTAAACAGTCTACGGTCGTGGGTTTATTGATCGAGCCTGAAGGAAGCATAAGCAATAACCATCGTGGCAATTTTGACATCATCGCAGATATTTTGGATGCTTCCTATGGCGGGGTTAAAAAGACTTATCTGATGTACCGGTGCAACTTGAGTTTTAAACAGTTGAAGAGTTATTCAAGTTTTCTGCTTGGGAATGGATTGCTGCACCTGAACGGCCATGCAAACAGGTCTGAGTCCGACACTTTCGAGGTCACTGAAAAAGGCAGAGAATTTCTAAAGGCGTACAGGGGTTTGAAAGCCCTCATGAAGTAGTCTCTTGAGTCAGGAATTTTCTAACAGCTTCTTCGATTCTTATCTTCTTTCCTGTCTCATCGATTGTCACGAACTCGTACTCCTTCAGAAACCCAACAACCTGCTGGACCTGACCACTGTTCAAGCTCGTTTTCCTTCGAATTCCCTGCAACGTGTGCCATTTTCCATCGCTCAGCATCTCCAGTACTCCCGCAATCTTGAAAGCCATCGACAGATCCAGCAGATGCTGATTGTGCACATGCGTTTAAAGACTTTCTGATGTTATGTTAGAGAACTCTTTTCTAGAATATTCTTTTCTAGTGCACGTCAACCGCGGCTTAGGACGAGGTTTTTCAGTTCAATTTTCCCGTGCTGCCGTCGTCTTCAGCAAAGGCTTTAACGAGAGCAGTCGTATGGAAGGACGGAGAGCTTTGATGAGGCAGAATAGCTGGCTGGAGATACTGGTGCAGTGTAAGAACAAGATACAGGAGCAAATCGCTCCACTGCTTGAAACGCTGGATCAGCCTCAGCCAGACTTGGGCATCGGAGCAGGCGGCGATCCAATAAGAAAGATAGATTTGGCGGCTGAAAACGCTGTAGTCGGCACGTTGACGAGGCGGGGAGTTTCTTTCACGTTGATAAGCGAGGAATCCGGCGTGCGAAAATACGGGGAACGCCCTCAAGAATGTTACGTGACGGTTGACCCGATAGACGGCACGACAAACTTGATGAGGAGGGTTCCCTTCTACGCAACTTCAATTGCAGTGTCCGAGAAACCATTTTTGAAGGATGCACACTCAGCTTTGGTGGCAGACTTATTCCACGGTGTAACGTACACAGCGCAGAAGGCTAGGGGTTCCCTTCGTGACAATCGAAGGATCTCTCCTTCCGACAACGTCTCGCTTGAAGAGGCGGTCATAGGAGTGGACTTGAACAGCTACAAGGTGGAGAGAATCGCTTCCAGACTGACAAGGTTGATCAAGAAGACGAGGCACATACGGCACTTCGGGGCTAACGCGCTGGAACTGTGTTACGTGGCGGATGGGACAACCGACGCCTTCGTTGACATTCGTGGAAAGTTGCGCGCCACGGATGTTGCGGCTGCTTGCCTGATTGTTGAGGAGGCGGGCGCGATGCTAACGATGCCAGATGGGAAACCGTTAGATGTGAAGCTCGATCCCGGGCAGAAGGTGGAGTTTATAGCCGCCGCTAACGCTGAAATGCACAGGTCTATACTCGGTTTGGTGAAGTCTGGAAAGGAAAAAGAATGATAACGCCGCTGCCACCTTTTCCAGCCGCGCTTCTGAAATCGCGTGGGACTCGGCTTATGGCCGTAGCCGACCTGCACATAGGGTGGGAGATGTCTCTTTCAGGTAAGGGCATACACGTTCCAACACAAACGCCCAAGCTTCTGAACAGACTCATGGATCTCTTGTCAGAATACAAGGCGGATGAACTCCTCGTGTTGGGCGATGTGAAGCACACGGTTGCCAAGGCGGAGGCGATGGAGTGGCGCGACATCCCTGACTTCTTCAGCGCGTTGAAGAAGCGTGTGCAACAAGTATTCATAATTCGTGGTAATCATGACGGAAACCTTGAGCCGCTGTTGCCCGAGGGAATAAGTGTTCTGCCGGGAACAGGCGTGGCTTTTGATGATGTGGGCTTTTTCCACGGGCATCAGTGGCCTTCGCCAGCCCTTCTGAAATGCAAGACGTTGGTGATGGGACACGTTCACCCCGTGGTCGTGTTTCGTGACCCCGCGGGGTTCAGGGTGACGAGGCAGGTTTGGGTGAAGGCAGGCTGTGATGGGAGCAAGCTTTCCGAGGTTTTGCTGCGGAAACACAGAGTAAAGATTGAAGGAAGTGCTGAGGAGACTTTTTATGAGCATTACGGGATGAAGCCACGGGCCTCGCAGCTCTTCATAATGCCTTCCTTTAACGATTTTTTAGGGGGGAAACCGTTAAACGAGAGGAGGTCAACCGGCAGTTCCAGGGCTGAGATGGTGACGGGACCGGTTCTGAGGTCGTAGGCCGTTGACATGAGGACGGCTGAGGCTTATCTACTTGACGGGACTCTGCTTGGGACCATCGAGCAGCTTAGAATCTTGAGCTGAGCGCCCGTGCCGCACAACATTTATAGACAAACGCGTTGTTCATTTTAGGCAAGGGTGATGGATGCGATGCCTTCGGAGGATGATCCAGAGTGGTACAGGAAGAGGCGATCTCCCTTCTTCAGAGACTGGGGCTTTGATGATGTTGACAAGATTTTCGAAGAGATGGAGAAGATGATGGAAGAAGAGTTCAGAGATTTCGCTTCCCGAGTTCCCAAAGACTACGTGAGGGAGCGTAGACTGCCGGACGGTTCGACAGCGCGCGAGTTTGGGCCTTTCGTGTACGGCTACAGTATGAAAGTGGGTCCTGACGGGAAGCCTAAAATCCGCGAGTTTGGAAACGTCAAGCCGAGGCGAAACGGACTTCCCCACGTGCAGGAGGAGCGTGAGCCTCTGGTGGACATAGTTGAGATGAACGGTGAAATCCAGGTTGTGGCTGAACTGCCAGGCGTTGAGAAGGAGGACATAAAGCTGAGCGGAACCGAGGACACTTTGACCATAATGGTGGACACCCCTCAGCGCAAGTACTTCAAGGAGGTCTCTTTGCCTGGGAAAGTCAGGGTGAGAGAGGCAAAGTCGCAGTACAAGAACGGTGTGCTGGAGGTCACCTTGCCAAGAGCAAAAGATGGAAAACCGCCTAGGGGCGAACCCATAAGCATAGAGTAGCCTCGTCTTTCTTTGACGTTGCTGATTGGGTAGTTTGCGTGTTATGGACGAAGAATCTGAGAATGAACTGTTAAACGCTGTGTGCAAAGGAGCAAAGGCAGAGGGTAGACTGACCGGTAAGGATTTGACGAGGCTTTATGAGGTCTTTTGGCAGCGTTTCACGAGGGCTTTTGAGGCTTTGAAGGAGAATCGGGTGAAGAGGTATGTTTTCAGGCCGAGTGGCAGGATCGTTTGGATAGTTGTTGGGAAGGAGCGGGATTACCTGATAATGCCTGAGGCTGAGTTCTGCACGTGTGATGACTTTTATTTTCGAGTTGTGGACAAGAAGGTTCACTTGTGCTATCATCTGATTGCGCAGAAGCTGGCTAAGGCTTTGGGCTGGTATGAAGGCATAGAGGAGCATGATGAGCTTTACGATTCGCTCATGAACGAGTGGAAAAAAGCTACTGTTTAAATATTTAAACTCGAATAGAGTGTGAAAGGAGACTGTTCCAATGGAACTGGGAGAGTACTTTACACTACTCAAGTTTGTGATGATGGCTGCGACGTTTATCGCGTTGGCTCTGATATTTCTGTACGTGTTTTATGGTAAAGAGGAAAAGGAAGAATCTTAGACCTTTGTGTTGTCCGGTTTTCTGCGCAATGCTAGAAAAGTGATGACGCTTAGAACTGTCAGGATTGCGGCGAAAAGAATCAGCCACTGTGCTCCCGGACCGGCGCCGAAGACGATTGGGAGGGGGCCGATGAAGATGATTCCGCCGAAGCTTGTTGAGCCGTCCTGTGAAAGCGCGGTGGCGACTGTGACGAGTATTAGGCCGAGGATCATTAATGAGAACTCGAGGATGAGCAGGGTTAGGAACTTTGGCGGTGTGTCAGGTTCGTATTTGCCGGGTTTGGCTGTTTGGTGCGTTGCCATTGTCGTGTTTTCCTCGTTTATCTGGATAAGAAGTGGAGCACTAGGATTAGTATTATCAGGAGTGCTGTGAGCCCGATTGAGAGCAGCAGGACCGTTTTTAGCGATTCTTTGTCTGTGCCGAAGACTATCGGGATTGGCCCGATTATTATTGCTCCGGCCCCTTTGACGTTTCCTTTCTTTCTGTTTTTTGACAGGACGATGAGTGCGGTTGCGACTATGATGATTAGAATTCCGGCGAAGGCTAGCGTCGTGCCTAGGCTGTATAGTGTCTGTGTGTCCATTTTTTGCTCCTTCAAATGTTTAGAGTCGCCGGCGGCTTTTAATAAGCTTTATAGCGCGAGCCGTTTCACTTTTGCAGTGTTGTTGAGGTTGAGATGACGTTTGAAGAGATGGTCGAGCGTATTCTTTCGTGTTGTCCTGGGGTTTCGAAGGAATCCGTTCTGGAGAGGCTGGAGGCGGAGAGGAGAAGGGCTGGCGGCTTGATTGCTGATGAGACTCTTCTGCGGATGGTTGCGGCGGGGTTTGGCTGTGAGGTTGTGAACGGTGAGGCTGTGGCGCCTGCTCTGTTGCTGGGGGGTTTGATTCCTGGGCTGAATGGCATCAGCGTGGTCGGGCGAGTTGTTGCCGTGTTTTCTCCGAGAGCTTTTAACGGGAGCAGGCGGGGGAGGTTTGCAGGCTTGCTCATCGTCGATGAGAGTGGTGTCCTGCGGGTGGTGCTGTGGAACGACAAGGCGGGTTTGACAGAGTCTGGCGGGGTGAATGTTGGAGAGGTGATTCGTTTGCGGCACGTGTACACTCGTGAGGATTATGGTGGCAGGGTCGAGGTGCACGCTGGAGAGAAGTGCACTGTTGAGGTTAACCCGGCGGACGTGAGGTCGAAGGATTATCCTTCGATTGGCAAGTTTACGACGAGAATCGGTGAGTTGCCGCGTGTTCAGAAGGGCGGTAGGGTGAATGTGGCTGGCACTGTTAAACGGTTGGGTTCGGTGTCGCAGTTTGAGCGGTCGGATTCGAGTTCTGGGAAGGTTATGCGGTTTGTTTTGTCTGATGGCACGGGGGAAGCTTCGGTTGTGGTTTGGAACGAGAAGGTTGACGAGTTTGAAGGGTTGCTTAAGGTGGGCGCGGGGTTGGAGGTGGTGAACGCGAAGGTCAAGAGAGCGGCGGGTGGAGAACTGGAGGTTCACGTTGACGGAGCAACTTATGTTGGGGTTCAGGCTTTTTCGGAGTTTTTGCCGTTGGCGGGTTTGAAGGAGGGTTTGGAAGGTGTTAACGTTGTGGGAGAGGTTGTTACTGGGTCGATGGTTAGGGACGTGAAAACGTCGAGGCAGGAGGTTTTGAAGTTGGCTACTTTCGAGTTGATGGATGAAACGGGCAGGATGTGGGTTTCAGCGTGGCGAGGCCATGTGGATTCTGTGAAGGACTTGAAGGTGGGCGACAGAATCGTCATCAAGAACGCCTATGTTAAAAGGGGCTTCGGGGACCAGCTTGAGTTGTCGACGAGAAACGCAACGTCCATATCTAAGGAAACCTGAAGGGCTGCGCTGAAAGAATCATTGCGAAGCTGAATTCTCAAAGAAATCATGTTGGGCGCGTTTTTAGGCTATTGCAATTGGGCCGACTGCATGCCTGAGTTGGCTGTGTGTTGGGTTTCGAGGCCTTGTGTTTGAGTGCTCAATCCGTGATTTCTTTGAGTGTCAAAACATTGTTGAAGCATGTTGGTTCCGTGCTTTTTTTACTCAATTCTGCCTAGTTTTTGAGTGTCAAAAGTTTTGGGTGTTTTGATGTGTTTGTTTCTTGTGCGCGCTGGTAACGGGTTAGTCGTTAGTTTTGTAAGTGTGTTGCTGCATATGGTGTGAGTGGGAGGCTGCAAGTGAATGGAGTTTATGGTGCTCGCTGCGAAACGGCGGAGTATTAGGAAGTTTAGGCCGGATCCTGTTGCTGCGGATGTGCTTGGCAGGGTTCTTGAGGCTGGGCGTTGGGCTCCCTCGGCTGGCAACTGTCAGCCTTGGCGCTTCGTGTTGGTCACTGATGTTCAGGTTAAAGGGAAAATAGCGGAGGTTTGCACGGGTTTTAGCAGGGAGCACTGGAGGAGTTTTTCTCCTGAGCGGGCGAAGTATTTGGTTGCTCGGGGTGGAACTTGGGACAAATTGTACATGAGGAACGTGCCGGTTCTGATGACGGTGTGCTACGAGCTTTTGCAGGACGTGAAAGAGGAGCTGGTACTGGCGTCTGTTTGGATGGCTGTTGAAAACGTGTTGCTGGCTGCTACGGCTGAGGGACTGGGTAGTTGTGTGTACACGTTTT
>Ga0116138_1000802_pt1 | contig 18022 bp, 9 predicted proteins | sample June2015DPH_20_1_2_FD_88971 | JGI IMG/M metagenome (GOLD analysis project Ga0116138, IMG submission 88971) | Peatland microbial communities from SPRUCE experiment site at the Marcell Experimental Forest, Minnesota, USA - June2015DPH_20_150 | ecosystem: Environmental > Terrestrial > Soil >... | reverse complement strand
TTTTGACCGGCAAATGGAAATCACTGTACGACGAGATTGTGGCCTACCGGGAAGCGTGTGGCAACAGGGCAAAGCTCAAAACCATTCTCGGTGTTGGGAACCTTGAGACCTTAACAAACATTGCTGCCGCTTCGGCTGTTGCAATCATGGCGGGATCAGATACCATCAAGACGTCAACGGGCTTCGAACCCACGAACGCAACCATTCCAGGTGGTCTTGTGATGGTCCGTCAAATACGCCGATTCATGGATCTTGGAGTGCTACATGGACGGCGGGTTGGTTTCAAACCCGCCGGTGGAATCCGCTCAGCCAAAGATTCCATGCTCTGGTTGACGCTCATGCTGGAAGAGTTGGGCGTTGAGTGGACCAGGCCGGACCTTTTCCGGATTGGCGCAAGCGGATTGCTTACAGATATTGAACGCCAGCTCAGGCATCTTGCGTTCGGCCATTACTCCAACGCACAGTATCACCCGATGGGTTGACGAACCAGATACGAAAACCTAAATACGAAATCCTAAACAAATCCGAGAAAGACAAATTCGAATCGAGAACCCTCGTCTGTTGTTTCTGATTTCGCATTTGGTATTTGTTTCGTGCTTCGGATTTCGAGTTTACTATCGGAGACTGATTTACACGATAACTTGAGATAATACAATGGACAACAATAAACTCTCTTCGCTCATTGACAAACTTGACTACGGTCCGGCACCGGAATCCGAAGCCAAGACGCGGGAATGGATCAAGTCCCACGGCTCCAAGTTTTCCCACTCCATCAACGGTGTGTGGCAGCCGCCAAAGAGCGGCGGTTACTTCAAGACGATCAATCCGGCAAAGAGTGATGAGGTACTCGCCGAAATCGCGATGGGGACAAAGGAAGATGTTGATGCCGCTATCGACGCGGCGAAGGCGGCGTTTCCCGCGTGGAGCGCTCTCTCCGGCCACAAGCGTGCCCGCTATCTGTATGCGATCGCCCGTGCGGTTGCAAAGCATGCACGTATCTTCGCGGTTCTTGAATCATTGGATAACGGCAAGCCAATCCGTGAAACTCGGGATATCGACGTTCCTGTTGTAATCCGCCATTTCTATTATCATGCGGGCTGGGCCCAGACGATGGAGCATGAATTTTCCGGCTATCGCCCCGGCGGAGTGATCGCGCAAATCATTCCCTGGAATTTCCCGTTCCTCATGCTTGCCTGGAAAATTGCTCCTGCAATCGCTGCTGGAAATACGGTAGTCCTCAAGCCATCCAAATCGACGCCGATGACGGCCCTCCTGCTGGCTGACATCCTGATGAATGAGGTGAAGCTTCCTCCGGGTGTCGTTAACATCCTCACCGGGGATTCGAAAACCGGGACCATGCTCTACGAACATCCAACACCCTGGAAGGTGACGTTCACGGGTTCAACAGAGGTCGGTCGCATCATCCGGAAGGGAACGGCAGGATCCCACAAGCACCTCACCATGGAGTTGGGGGGAAAGTCACCGTTTATCGTGTTTGAGAACGCCGATCTGGACTCTGCCATCGAGGGAGTTGTCAATGGAATCTGGTTTAATGAAGGACAGGTTTGCTGTGCCGGATCGCGTCTTCTCGTGCAGGAAGGGGTTCGCGACGACTTCATAAAGCGTCTCAAGCGCCGTATGAGCAAGTTGCGGGTTGGCAATCCTCTCGACAAGGCCGTCGATATGGGGGCGATCAACAACGCTGAACAGCTCAAAAAAATAACAGAGATGATGGATGTTGGCAAAAAAGAAGGGGCTGTGATGTGGCAGCCGGAAAATGTCGTCTGTCCGAAGGGGGGCTTTTTCCTTCCACCGACACTTTTCACCAACGTTGAACCCTCTCACACGATTGCACAGGAAGAAATATTCGGCCCAGTCCTGGTAACTCTGACCTTCCGGACGCCGGCTGAAGCTGTTCAGCTCGGCAACAATACTCGTTATGGCCTCGCAGCTTCAATCTGGTCACAGGATATTGACACAGCGATGGATGTTGCGCGTAAGCTCAGAGCCGGAACAATCTGGATCAATTCAACAAACCTTTTCGATGCTGCTGCGGGCTTTGGAGGATATAAAGAGAGCGGCTACGGTCGCGAAGGCGGGCGCGAGGGAATGTACGATGTGCTGGTAGACACGGACCACGGCCAAGAGAAACCAACCGAACCCAGCGCCTCCCAGTTAACCAATCACCAATTAACTTCTCTCCACTCAACCACTCACCAATTAACCAGCAACGGTACCACCATTGACCGCACTTTCCGTTTCCTGATCGGCGGCAAGCTTACCCGCCCGGATCAGGCCGGGAGTTTTTCGGTTACATCGCCTTCTGGTGAATTGCTTGCGGTCGTTGGCGAGGCGAACAGAAAAGATGTGCGTAATGCTGTTGAAGCTGCGCGCGCCGCATTCCCATCTTGGTTTGAGTCCGCGGCTCATCTGCGGGCTCAAATCCTTTACTTCTGGGCCGAGAATCTTGCAACCGAGAAGGAACGCTTCGCTGCCGGCCTCGCAGCCCAGACGGGTTGTGCCCCGGAAAAGGCGCTCGCCGAAGTTGACCAGGCGATTAGTCAGCTTTTTGAATTCGGGGCGTACGCCGATAAATTTGGCGGAACCGTCCAACCAGTGCTCGGCAGAAGGCTGGTTGTCGGGCTGCGCGAACCGGTTGGCGTAATTGGAATGCGGGCTTCCGACAATTCGCCGTTGCTCGGTCTTATCTCCATCCTCGCTCCGGCCATTGCCATGGCAAACACCGTTGTTGCAGTCTCGGGTAAGCATGCTATGACAGCGATGGATCTGGTCCAGATTATTCAACACTCCGATGTCCCTTCCGGAGTTATCAATATGCTCACAGCACAGAACCCGGATGCCGTTGCCAAAGTCCTTGCTGAGCATGAAGATGTCGATGCGGTCTGGTTCTTCGGTGGTTCCGAAGGCGGAAGGGCGATTGAAGAGGCCTCCATCGGTAATATGAAACAGACATGGGTCCCCGACGGCGGACAGATTGACTGGTACCGAATGAAGAGCGAAAAGCTTCTTCTTAAATCGACTCAGGTCAAGAATATCTGGGTTCCCTACGGAGTCTAACCGCCGCGTTGAAGACGTAGAAAGTCAAAAACCCCAATCGGCTCTGTACCGGTTGGAGTTTTTCATTGATTTTATTCCGATGCTTCGACCCTCTGCCTTATCCGTTCTCTCCCGCAAGTCTGGCTATCTGGAGCATATAGAACCGAAGGAGTTGTTGTTTTTCCGGAGACAACGCCTGCTCCTCAATCTTTGCGATTTTCTCCACCTCCTTCAACGACCGCACGATCGCAACCGGAACCTCAACCATCCCTTCTGAAATTGCCCCAAGATAGCTCAGTGCCGCGCCTAGGAATTGGCGCATGTCATCTGTCGAGTTGGCGGCTGTAAAGAAGTGCGAAAGTTCGGAAGACATCTTCATAGCTCGCAGCGGACTGGATTCGTTTTTCAAAGGCTGATTGCGCGAAAGCGTATTCAATGCGACCGCCAGCTCAACAAAACCTTGGACGCGTTGAGTGATCGGATTCTCCAGCAACTCCCAGATGCTTTTCCGCCATGAGCGTATCTCCACCGGCACAGCAAGAAGGCGGTTCACTTCCTTTCGCCATCGCTCGTCCATCGATCCACGGGCGTTGCCAAGCAACTTTTCAACATCTGTGTTAAAGAGATCTCCCTGGAGCAATACCGCCAGGTCGGGCCGAAGCGAGGGAAGAAGTTCTCTGGTAAATGTTCCGTTCTCGAAGAAGTCGTTGACATCGAGTCCATGACGGCGCAACAACTCCTGTTGCAGAAGTCGGACATAGTGTGGAAGGCTATCGTTGTCCTCTCTGACCGCGAGAAATGCCGATGTCCCGGCTGGGAAGGACGGCTCAATCCGCTTCAGGAATGTCAGCTCCGGATCATGGTAGATCCTGAGTGTGTGAAGCATCTCGTATACCGGAAGATGAGGCAGCACTCGATCCGCAATCAGCGATCGCGAATCCCCTTCTTTGAATTCAAGTTGCCTAAATCGGTCAAGGGCACGAAACAGTCCTGTTGTGAGCTGGTTGAAGCCCAGCACAGCTGTTTGCGCCTGGTTGTGAGCAATTGCGCGCAGGCGACTTCCATGTCTGGAGAGCGGTATGATCTTGGCAATCTGTTCGAGAATTCGCTGGCCACGCTCGCTCCCGGCTCCGGCAGTCGGGCGGATTGTGGGCCGGTCCCGCAACTGAGGCATCGTTCGGGCAATGAAATAAGAGATGATATGAATACCAACCACATCCTCTTCCCTGCCATAAAGAATCTGCCGGAAATCTTCTGTCAGCAACGTGGTAAACTGATCGTAGACAGAATCCTTTGTTCCGACCGTCAGTCGCTCGAGCTCTTGCTCACCCCGTTTCTTCTGCTGGAGGCGGCTTTCCACGAGGGATTCTGCTGCGCGAATCAGGTCGCTCCGATGTCTTCGCTGTGACTCCCACAGGTGATACAAAATGTTCGCCATTTCCTGAACGGGGAGATAGCGTAGTTGCTCTGAGATGGTGCTTTGAAGTGTCCGGAGGTCGCCGCTCGTAAAAATCCCCATGAGCGGCGTTGTTGCATATTGCGTGCTTTTTCGTGCTGCTGCATGAAGATGTGAAGCAATGAGCTGTTGCGCGGGGAGCGTCTTCATAAACGCGGGTTCGCCGGACATGCTCGCATAGTACCCTCCCTGCCGCTGCATTGGTTCACCGCTTCCCATCTTCATCCTTACCCGATCGATGACTTGGTGCTCCGCCAGCCACAGCATCGTTTCGTGTTTTGCCTGCCGATACAGGGCCGCTCCCGCCGCTTGGCCAACTTGCTGGCTCAAATCCGAACCGGCAATGAAGACCTCTGAGACGACTTCCGCAAACCGATCGGCTGTCTCCTGATTAACACGGCGACTTTGAAGAGCGTAGTCCCAGATCTTTGTAAGATACAAGGGGATCGAGCGGACCGCATCGAGGTCCTCAAAGAGCGGGATAAGCTGGATGATTGGCAGCTCGAGCTGTGGATTGTTTCGAAGCACCTGCTCACGGCGTGAGCGCAGCTTGCGGTCCAGCGTGATCAGTGCCTCCGCCTGTGTCGACATGCTGACCTGCAGGGCAAGGATGATCCCCGGGTTCCCGTATTTCGCAGCAAGTTCGTTGATTTCGTAGATGTTGTAAACGGTGGTATCGATCGCAAACGAATCCTGTGTGGTGATCATCGCCTGATCGATGCGCGGGGTGATCACCATCCGTTGCAGTAAATCGCGGAAGAGGGACGCCTCTCTCAAAAGCGGCTCGTTGCTGATATTCTGCTGAATCACTGGGATCAGGGCAAAGAGTTGTTTTCTTAGCCGCTTATTGAGCGCAAAATAGTACTCAAGTGTTTCTCTCCGTTGGATACGCAAATCCACCATCTTCCGCTCCAGCCTGTCATTGTGCTGCCAGAGAAGCGTGAGTGGATCTCGCGCGAGGCGCAACTTCATCCCGATATTTCGTACTGCTCCGGGTTTTACACTGAACGGCAAAATTCCGCGATAGCGCTTTTCAAGCTGGTGCGTCAGGTCTGTGATATCGTTCAGCAGCTTTGTGAACCGCCGATTGCTCTCTGATAATGTCTGAACTTCAGCAGCGAGCTCCGGGGCAATTCGAATACTCTTGTCGGCGTTCAGCAGAACGGAGAGCAGTTTCGCCAGGTGACTGACATTCTCAATCAGCGTCGAAGCGACCAGCCTGTGACCCTGACCGGACGGCCGATTGCTTCCATCCCAGTCCCCCCAGAATGACATCATGTGGGCGCGCGTATCGCCAGCCCGCAGGAGGGCCGAGTTCTCTGCCGCGATCATCGATCCGAGGTCGAGCAAAAGTTCATCGGACTCTTCGCTTGACGTGATTGCGACGTTTAGACCAAGATACTCCTCGAGTAGACACTGTGCGGCACGCTCCACGCTCGACACTGTGACGGATTCGTCATGGACAAGTCTATCAATAATGTTTTCGAAGCATCGTTCCGTTTGGATCGAGTACATCTGTGTTGGATGGACTGTTCGATCGCTCGTGCGCAGACGGAACGTGATGTCACGACGCGGGAGTGAGTCTTTATAGAGCTCCCGCTCGAGTCGCGCTGTTAGCGATTTTCCAGCGTCCGCTCGCGGCTCTTGGATGAGCTGAGCGCACTGACGATACCTATCCAGGCTGCGTTGCTTGAAAACGGCAAGTCGATCCACTACATATTCATCACAGAATCGCCGCTCCAAATTGCCGAACCGGAATTGACGGTAGTGTCTTGGGCTGGCGTTCCGACATGCGGCGATAACCCCCTCTTCAATGCGTTTCCAACGATCCGTGTGTACTAACTCCTGGGCCTCTGTTGTAGTTTCTCGCCTTGACCGGAGTGGGGAATAGAGGCGGTTATATCGGGACGATTCTTCCGCGATGAGCCGGTTAAGATCTATGAGTACGCGGCGCGTTTTCTTGAGGAGAGTTTCCGCACCGTCCGAGCCGCCAAGCGTAAGTCGGAATGTTTTGCGCCCCGTGTCAAATCCGTCCTCCGTGCGCGCAAACGTGGAAAGTGGCAGCATCCCTATCCCCTGCCGTGCCAGCCCCGAAGCCAGCCAATCGAGCGAAAGCCCGGATGGCAACCGATGAACAACCAGCAGCGGGTAGAGGCTTCCTGTTGGGGGAATAATGTCGATTTCGAATGGATTGCGATCCCGCGGAAGGCTCGCGACTGCTTCAAGGAGCGCATCTGTCCGTTCACGAAGAATCTGATTTCGAAGACGCCAATAGGCCTGGGCGATTTCCGGCTCGTTGCGGTAAAACAAATATGTCAGTGCAATGGCGCCGAGATTCGGCCGGATGTGTTTGTGTGACTGAACAAACTGGCGGTAGAGCTTCTCGTGTCGTATTTCCACGATCGCCAGGCGGGCACCTGCCAGCGAGTCCGTCTTTGAGACTGAATGGACAGTAATAACTCTGGCCGTTTGTTCCTTTGTTAACCGTCCCCCGGCAACGATTTCATCTGCAAGCTGGCGAACCGTCTTTATGTGGGGCAGGACGGCGGAGGGGGCTACTTCCTGATAAGAAAGATCGTCGATAACCCAGACGCCATGATCGAGAAGCCATGCTATGAGTTTCTTTAATCCACTTTCGTCAAATACACGTCCTGTCGCGTTGTGCGGATTGTTGAGCACCACAGCACCAAACTCCCGCCACCCCTCATCCGATGCGAGTCGATCCCGTACAGCCTCAATCATAGCGTCCACATCGAGAGCAAACATTGGCGTCAATGGGACAGGATGGACCGTTGGGAAACAGTGCTCATAACTCCAGCTAAGGTCCGACACCACGACTTCGCGTATGCCACAATGGAATCCAAGGAGGCCAAGTGCGCTTCTCGACGACCCACTTACTACAACACTTCGCGATAGCTCGTACTCTGGATGGTGTTTCAAGAAGGCTTGGAGAAGGCTTTGCTCCAGCTCGCCTTGCCACTCTGGCGAATCAATCTGCCGCGGCAGCTCATCGAGAAAGCTTCTCGTGTCCGTTTGGGCGAACACGTCAAACGGGGCAAGTGAACGAAACTCCTCCACCCTTTCAGCAATGCTGCGGAGCTTTCCGGTAATCCGCTCGATTCGCCCTTCAAGGTTCTCCGAGACTCTCGCAACATAGTTACCCAGACGCTCATCCAATAGCCGCGCATAGACGGGAAACGCATTCCTCTGTCGGACTCCATGGAAAAGAGATTGATAGGAGGGCTCAACCACAATCTCCTTGCTGCGACTTTCCATCGGCTTGGGCTGACTTCCGTTCTCCAGAAGATACGTGAGAAGCTCAATTTCGGAAGCCGAGGGGGTTCCCTTCAGCTGAAAATGCGTCGATTCGAAAATGCCAAGGATGTCCGCATTGCCGGTCAGAAACACTGTGGCCAAATCACGCAGCCTGTTGTTGAAGATGGCGGGAGTAAGAACACGCATAACACGCTGTGTAAGTTTTGCTTCGCGGGCAAGGGACAGATGATTCGGAGCATCGTTGGCTTCGACGAAAAAGAGTGGGCAATCAAGACTTGTCTCGCGGAGCGATCGTCGAGCCTCCTCGCCAAGAATTGAACCCATGATGAGAATAGTGGGAACCTGTGGAGACCGGACCAAGTGCTCACCGAGCTGTCGCAGGGCAAGGGATTCGTCATCCGGAAGTTTCTCAAACCTCAATCCCTTATATGCTTCTTTATCGATGGCGACGTCGGGTCCATGCAGGAAAATCTGTGCCGGCTGCTGCACGAGAAACGACGAAAGGGCATGGAAGAGGACCCGAAGAGACTCCTCAACTCCGCCAGTCGCAAGGATAATCTCCCGCCTTCCTGAGGTCTGACCCAGATCATACGACAGGGGCTCCGGCTGGCTCTGAAGCCAGTCGGCAAACGCTTTAACGAGACTGTTTGGATTGTTGCGCGCGAATCCACCACGCGGCGTGTAGGGGGCGCTTTTGTGGATCAGGTTGCGGAGGAACGTCAGCTTCGGCTCGTCCTGGGCATCCCAATCGAGATGCTTCAGAATATTGTCGGTTTCGCTGTCACAGAGATCCTCGCGACGGATGTCGACGCCAAGGACAATCCGCAGATATGCAGATGCGAGTCTTACATCCTGAACGGGATTGCCGATATGAAAATTGACGCGCTCTTCCAGTGCCGCGGCAGAGGAGGCTGTGGTTTCACTGATTTCAGAAACCCTGGCCGCCTTGAGCGGCTTAAGCCGGAACAAGGAAAGTGGATCCTTGGCGTGTGTTTGCATGGAGTGCGCGTGACCCCTCGGCAAAGAGAAGGCCCCCGGTTAGTGATTTATTCGACGGGGCGTTTCGTTTTCGCCTTTTTCGCTTCTGTACGATAGGATTCGATGGCGCTCAGCAGAATCTTCTGTAGTGTCCCCAGCAATTCAGATCCCTGTGAGAGGTCCTGTGGAGAAAGCGATACGATGGTGCGGGCGTTTTTCAACCCCTGGCTAGCCTCAGCCAGGCGCGCTGCTTGCGGTGTGAGCATGAGGAGCTCCGGGCTGCTTCTAAGAACATCAAGCTCCTCTTTGTCAAATTCAAGTTTTTTGCGGTTTTGCTTCAGCTCTTCGTCAACGCGAATGTCGGAGAGGGACGACTCGCGCTCGAGTTGGCTCTTCTTCAGGTTGTATTTCTTCAGCTCAAGTTCGTTTTCCAGAAGGGCGATTTCTTCATCTGCCTTCAGCTTTGCCTTCGCCGCCGCAACGCGGGCTTTCTGGTTCAGCTGTTCTGTCTGTTCCAGTATGCGGGCATGCTCCTGCTGCCTCAGGGCCTCTGAGATCTGGGGATTGACCGGCTCAAAGGAAAGAAGCGTCAGCGAGATCACGTCCAGACCAAACGATGTTTTGCAGGCAGGCACTTTTTGATTCAGGTGTTCATGGATCTTCTCCGAGGAAAGATCCTCGATTCCAAACTGCTCCGTATACGCCTTCACGATTCCCAGAAAGAAAGCTTCAAGATCTTTCGCCGCCCGTACGACAGCATCCGCGTTCCATCCCCCGACCCGGATGAGCGTGGCCAGATTGTCCGGGCTTGCAGCGACGGTGAGTCCAAGCTTGACCCGTAGTTCAAGGTTACCCTTTGCGGTGGCCTCGACTATCAGCTGCAACGAATGTGTTGTTCGCCGGATCGGAAGGCTAAAATGACGGGGATAGAGGCGTCCCTTTCGCGTCGCCAGGCCGGTTTTGTCTTCGTAGACGATGAGGTAGTCCGAGTTCCTGAAGCGATACTCGAACAGGGCGGCAATGAGCACCAGGACAACGAAACCCGCAACGAACTCCATTGCTTTCTCCTTGATGATGACGATGGGGTTGGTGAGGTGATGACACAACGGGAATTGTTGTGTCGCCGTTTCACAGCGCCTTATTCGGTCGCAGCGACACGCCGCGTGGCGGCTTTCCCACTTTGAGGCTTACTTCGATTTCTTCTTTTTCTTCTGCGCTTTTGGAGTGCCCGACTCTATCTTTACTTCCGCTTTGACTTCTTTCTCGGGTTTTGTTTCTTTCTTGACAGCCTTTTCGCGCGCCGGGCTGGACTTTCCATCCTTCATCCCGTTGGTCTTCTTCTGAGCTTCCTTCTCTGCGAGCTGCTTCTCTTCTTCTTCCTCTGCCATGACGATCGCAACATCGGCAACGGCGTCCCCCTCGTGAAGCCTGATGAGCCGAACCCCCTGTGTATTGCGCCCTGCCACCCGGATATCCGACGCGTGCTGGCGGATCACCATGCCGTTTGTCGTCACCACAACGACATCATCCGTATCGACCGCCTCTTTGATCGCAACCATGAGACCCGTCTTGTCCGACGTCTTGACGGTAATGATGCCCTTGCCACCACGGTGGCTTACACGATATTCCTCTTCCTCGCTCCGTTTTCCGTACCCACTCTCAGTCGCGACCAAGAGGGTCGTTCCCTTTCTCCTCAGATTCACAACACCGACGACTTTGTCCTTCTTTGCTAGGCTGATGCCGCGAACGCCCGCCGCGCTTCGACCCATCGGCCGAACTTCGCCTTCATGGAATCGTATCGCAATTCCTTCTTTTGTTCCAATGATGATGTCCTGCTTCCCGTCGGTCAGCCTGGCGTCCTTGAGGGTATCCCCCTTTTTCAGTGTCGTCGCTGTGATGCCGTTTTTCCGCGGGTTGCTGAACTCGGAAAGGAGCACCTTTTTCACAAGCCCTGACTCCGTAACCATGAAAACATAGTGCTGATCGTCAAATTCCTTTACCGTGATAAAAGCACTGATGGTTTCTTCCGGGCCCTTCGCCAGGAGGGAATTGATTGGTTTCCCTTTCGCCGTGCGCCCCCCTTCGGGAATCTCGAATACCTTCAACCAGTAACAACGGCCGGTATTTGTGAAGAACAGGATATAGTTGTGGCTGCTGGCAACAAACATGTGTTCGACAAAATCGTCCTCTTTTGTCGCCGCTCCCGTTACCCCCTTTCCTCCGCGCGATTGCCGCCGGTATCCCGACACGGGGAACCGCTTGATAAGTCCCAGGTGGCTGATCGTAATAACCACCTCTTCCTCGGCAATCATGTCCTCTATGCTGAATTCCTCGGCTTTATAAACGATTTCGGTCCTGCGATCATCGCCATATTTTTCCTTCAGCTCCAGCAGCCCATCCTCGATAATCTTCATCTGCAGCGGCTTGCTCTTCAGGATCGCCTTGAGTTTCTCAATCAGCTTGATTGTCTCCCGGTACTCGTCCTCAACTTTTTTCCGCTCGAGACCCGTCAGCTTCTGCAATCGCATGTCCAGAATCGTTTTCGCCTGGATCTCGGACAGTTTGAATTTCTTCATCAGCCCAAGCTTCGCAGACTCGACATCCTTCGACTGCTTGATGAGTTTAATCACCGCATCGATGTTATCGAGAGCAATGATGTAACCCTCGAGGATATGCGCCCGCTTTTCAGCTTCATCGAGCTCGTACTTTGACCTGCGGACAATCACGACGTTTCGGTGTTCGACAAACTTCTGGATCATTTCTCTCAGCGTCAGCACGCGGGGGCGCCCCTCCACGAGCGACAGCATGATAATCCCGAAGGTCGTCTGCATCTGCGTGTGCATGTACAGATTGTTGAGCACAACTTCTGCGTTCGCATCACGCCTTAACTCAATGACCATGCGCATGCCATCACGGTCAGATTCATCGCGCACGTCGGCAATATCCTCGAGTTTCTTGTCATTGACGAGATCTGCAATTTTTTCGATCAGCGAGGCCTTGTTGACCATATAGGGAAGCTCTGATACGACAATGCGCTGGCGATCCCCCTTGCCAGTCTCGATGCTTGCTCGTGCCCGGACAAGAATTCGGCCGCGACCGTTCGCATACGCCTCTTTGACTCCTTCATAGCCGTAGATGATGCCGCCGGTCGGAAAATCCGGGGCAACGATGTGTTTCATCAATTGGTCGTTCGTGATCTCTTCGTTCTTGATATAGGCGATGCAGCCGTCTATGACCTCTCTGAGGTTGTGCGGTGGGATGTTTGTTGCCATGCCGACGGCAATTCCGCTCGCCCCGTTGCAGAGAAGGTTCGGAAAGCTCGCCGGGAGAACCGATGGCTCTTTGAGTGTATCATCAAAGTTGGGGGTGAAATCAACTGTGTTTTTTTCAAGGTCCTTGAGCATTTCCTCGGCAATGCGAGAGAGGCGGGCTTCCGTGTACCTCATTGCCGCCGGAGAGTCGCCGTCAACGGATCCAAAATTGCCCTGCCCGTCGACCAGGGGGTAGCGCAGGGAGAAATCCTGCACCATGCGGACCATGCTGTCATATACCGCCGAGTCGCCATGCGGGTGGTACTTGCCGAGTACTTCACCAACGATACGGGCGCTTTTCTTATACGCCCGGTTACTCGCAAGTCCCAGGTCCTGCATGCCGTACAGCACGCGACGGTGAACCGGCTTCAAGCCGTCGCGCACATCGGGCAGCGCCCGCGCAACGATAACCGACATCGAATAATCGATGTAGGAACCCTTCATTTCTTCTTCAATGTCAACCGGTATAATCTTCTCGTTCACATTCGCCATTCGTATTTCCGCTGAGAGCTGATAGAGTTTCTACGATCTGTGTTACTTTACACGTCGAGATTTCTTACATACTTTGCATTCTTCTCGATGAATTCCCGCCGCGGCTCAACCTCGTCCCCCATAAGGATAGAGAATGTTCTGTCCGCCTCTGCCGCATTTTCGATGGTCACTTGAAGGACCGTCCTGGATTCAGGGTTCATGGTTGTGCTCCAGAGCTGCTCGGGGTTCATTTCGCCAAGACCCTTAAACCGCGAAATGACGATGCCGTCGCTGCTCACCGCCACGCCCTCTTCGACTGATGCCGCCAGTTCTTCCTCCTCCACTTTTTGTGCGCGTCCGCTTTTCTTTTCGCTTCGTATCCGCTTGATGATTTCGTCCCGCTCTTCCTCGTCAAAGGCGTAGTGTTCCTGCTTTCCCTTCTTCACTTTGTACAGCGGTGGCTGCGCAATGTAGACATGCCCCAGCTCGACAAGTTCCTTCATGTATCGGAAGAAAAGCGTCAGAAGCAGCGTGCGGATGTGTGATCCGTCGACGTCCGCGTCGCACATGATTATAATCTTACCATACCTGATCTTGGATGCATCAAACTCTTCACCAACACCGGCTCCAATTGCGGTAAAGATGGCCCTGATCTCTTCGTTCTCCAGAATCTTGTGGAGCCGCGCTTTTTCAACGTTGAGGATTTTTCCCTTCAGCGGAAGAATTGCTTGTGACCGTCGGTCGCGCCCCTGCTTCGCGCTCCCTCCGGCAGAATCTCCCTCAACGAGGTACAGCTCGCAATGATCGGGATCGCTGATTGAACAGTCCGCGAGTTTTCCCGGCAGGCCTCCACCATCAAGAGCATTCTTTCGGCGCGTGAGGTCGCGTGCTTTTCTTGCCGCCTCCCGCGCTTCCGCGGCACGAAGCGTTTTGTCAATAATTCGTCTGGCCTCGGGGTTGTTTTCCTCTAACCAGTTTTGCAGCTGCGCACCCACCACCGACTCGACAATGCTCTTCACCTCGCTGTTCCCGAGCTTCGTCTTCGTCTGGCCTTCAAACTGTGGCTCGGGCACCTTTACACTGATGACAGCTGTCAGGCCCTCGCGGAAATCGTCCCCGACAAGCTGAATGCCGGTTTCCTTCATCAGGCCGCTTTTGTATCCATAGTTGTTGATGGTGCGTGTGAGCGCAGTCCGGAATCCAACGAGGTGTGTTCCACCTTCATGGGTGTTGATGTTGTTGACGTAACTGAAGACGTTTTCGCTGAACTGATCGTTGTACTGGAATGCGACCTCCACTTCCACCATCCTGCCACCATCATCCTTGCCCTGCCCCTTCGCATAGAAGGGCTTTTTTGTTATCGCCGGCCGCGTCGCATCGATGTATTGAACAAATTCCCGGAGCCCTCCTTCGAAGTGGAATACTTCCTCGTCTCCATTTTTCGTCCTAGCGTCTTCGATCCGCAGAACCACCTCTGGATTCAAAAAGGCGAGCTCCCGAAGTCGTTCGGCAAGCAGCTCAAACTTGAACACGCGGTTCTTGAAGATGGTGTTGTCGGGAAGAAACGTCACCTTCACTCCCGTCTTTGCTTTGTCTTCTTTCCCGATGAGCTTGACCGGCGCTACCGGGTCTCCCTTTTTGTATTTCTGGAAAAAAACCTTTCCGTCGCGGCGAACTTCGACTTCCAGCCACTCACTCAGAGCGTTTACAACCGACACGCCGACCCCATGTAATCCACCGGACACTTTATACGTGTGCTTGTCAAACTTGCCGCCGGCATGGAGCATCGTCATGACCACTTCGAGCGCCGATCGTTTCTCTTGCGGATGTATATCGGTCGGGATTCCGCGCCCGTCATCCTCAACACTAACGGATCCATCGCTGTTGATCGATACGTTGATGTTCTTACAGTATCCCGCCAGCGCTTCGTCGATCGAGTTGTCAACAACCTCATATACAAGGTGGTGAAGTCCCCGTGCGCTGGTATCACCGATATACATTGCGGGCCGAAGACGCACAGCTTCCAGGCCTTTCAGCACGGTGATGTCGTCCGCCGTATACCCGTGGCCGCCGTTCTCTGACCGCGCCCCTTTGGTATTCTCTGCCTTCTTCTTGTTTTTCAAGTCTTTGCTGTCAACCGCCATGTGCTTCCTTATTGAAATTTTATGTCTTTCACAATTTCTTCGTTCACGGTTTCGTTCAGCCGGGCGAGAATTTCTTCCCTCCTCATGCTTAACTCGTTTCTCCATGTCCCGCTTTGTACGCTGACAAAGAGGGTTCCCTTTGAGATGCGAGTGGGCTTTGCAATTTCAGCTATGCGCTCACCAACCGCTTTGTCCCAGAGCTCAAACACATCTTGTTCGCGAAGCTTCTTTCTAATCCCAAGGTTTTCAACAAGCTCGTCAAGTACGTCACCGAGCGACTTAATTCGTGAGGTTGCCCGCGTTCGCATGCTCGACCGTTCCTTTGCGCACAAAGAATCGCTTGTTTGTTCCGCTCCAGTTGAAATCTGGAGGAAAAACGCTGTCGTTCGTCGTTGTGATGAACGCCTGGCCGACCGCTTCGGTCATCGCCAGGAGCCTCTCCGATCTGTGATGATCAAGCTCTGTAAAGATATCGTCCAGCAGAAGTATCGGCCGCTCGTTGCGCTTGTTCTGGAGGTAGAGAAACTCCGCCACCTTCAGGGCTATCAGAAACGTTTTGTGCTGGCCTTGCGATGCATGCGAGCGAACGCTCAGTTTGTTGATCGCAAGCTCAAGTTCGTCGCGGTGCGGCCCAACCAGGGTCAACCCTAACCGCTTTTCCTCTGGCGCCTTCCGCTTCAACTCCTGTCGAAAGATCTCCCGTACTTCTTCCTCGGATGCCCGCTCGGCATGCGGTACTGATGGAAGGTACTGCAGCGTCGGCTCCTCTGCTCTTCCTGCAATCTTGGCATATGACTCGTGAACGATGGGCTGCAATTCCCTGAGAAATGCGTTTCGCCGGTGTATGATCCGGGCACCCCGCTCAATCAGTTCCTGATCCCACGGCTCAATCAGATCCGGGTACTCTACCCGGCCAACCTTGTTGTCAAACAACACCCGGTTTCGCTGCCTCAAGACCCGCCTGTATTCGAGGAGGTCTTCGAGATACATCTTGCTTGCCTGCGCTATCACGAAGTCGAGAAATCGCCTCCGATCTGCCGGTCCACCACTCGTGATGGCCCCTGACTCGGGAGACAAGACTACCACTGGAAACTGCCCGACCACCTCCGAAAACTTTTCGACCGGCGCTCTGTTGATCAGGAAGTCTTTATGCCCGGCTTCATGATCATACGAGACCGACACATGATACCGCAGTCCCGAATCTGTTTCCAGATCGCCGCTGACTTCAAACCTCGGCTCTCCAACCTGAAGAACAATGCCATCCGCGCTGCCGAAAAAACTCTTCGTCAGACAGAGATACGAGATCGCTTCCAGGAGATTGGTCTTGCCCTCGCCGTTCTCGCCAAGAACCGCATTAATCCCCCCTCCGAAGACAGCGTCGGTATGAGCGTGGTTGCGGAATTTCTGTACGTGGAGTTCGCGGATCTTCACATTCCCTGATGGCGCTTACAATGCGATAGCCCCGCTCCCGGCTCGCGAGATGGGGCTACCTTCACAAATTCTCTCGCCCAACAGCATGCTGTTATGTATTCAGTCGCATGGGCATGACGAGCATGAGCAGATCTTCGTTCGGTTTCTGATGTGCCGGCGTAATGATTGCCGCCCGAACGGATGTGCCCAGCTTGAACTCTGCTTCTTCGCCGTCGAGGTGTGAAAGGATATCAATCAGATACGTCGAGTTGAAACCGATTTCCAACTCCTCTCCATTGTAGTCACAGGGTACTTTTTCCTTTGCTTCCCCGCCGAAATCAATGTCCTCAGCCATGACACGCAATTCGTTTTTGCGAACCGAGCAGCGGACCTGGTGTGTCGTTGAACTTGAATAGAGTGCCACACGTCGAACCGCTGCAAGGAGCAAATCTCTTGCTACGACGAGCTTCTTATCGTTGTCGAGGGGAATAACAGACTCGTAGTTCGGATAACTTTCCTCTATGACGCGCGAGGTCAATGTCGTTGTGCCGAAAGTAAACTGGACATGGGTAGCGTCAACGGAGACTGTGTTCGTCTCGCTGTCAACGGACCGCGACACAAGATTGAGGGCTTTTGCCGGAACGATGATATCCCATTTCAACTTTGGCTGCTTCAGTCCGGTATATTGGATGCGCACGAGCCGGTGCCCGTCTGTTGACACGGCACGGAGATCCCCATCCTTTACCTGTAAAAGGACTCCGGTCATAGCGGGTCTTAGTTCGTCAGTGCTCACCGCAAACAGAGTGCGATGTATCATGCTCTTCAACATTTCACCGCTCAGCGTGATTCTGTCGTCCCCTTTCACCTGCGGAATTGTTGGAAATTCCTCACTCGATTCTCCCATCAGAATATATTCACCCATCTCGGTTATCATCTTGACCTTGTTGGATGACATATCTGCATTGAATACCAACTGAATATCCGGTAATGCCCGGATGGTCTCCATCAATCTCTTAGCCGGTACTGCAATCGATCCATCTTCATTTCCTTTGACGTCCAGGGAAGCAGACATCGATACTTCAAGGTCTGTGGCTGCAAGTTGAAGCACGTTTTTGGAAAGCTTGAAAAGTATATTTTCAAGAATAGGGAGAGTCGACTTGGATGGAACGACACCGCTGACTTTCGCCAGTGCCTTTTGTAATTCATTGCTTGAGACTGTGAATTTCATTCCTATCTCCTTCTTTGGCGAGATGGGCAATTGGGCATTGATACTGCAAAATACCAAAAAATTAGGGCATTTACAACCCGAGAATGGAGTTTTGGTAAGTTGTTACCTTATATAAATATAATATTAAGAAAGAAAAAGATAATACTTATAATAAGGGTGTTGATAGTGTTAATAAGAAAGTGATAAATAGAAAAAGAGGATTGAAGACAGGAACATTATTTGTAAAAGGGCTGCTCAAAAGTGTTGGTAATATGTTGACGTCTATACTGGGTTTCCACCGTCTCGGGAAGTAAGACTAAAACTCTGAAAATAATCCAGAGAGTAAACAGTTCATGAACATCTATCCACGCGTTATATGTTGAGATATCAACAAAGGCTGTGCGGCCAAGAAGGTAGACCACACCCCCGGGGGGACATGAACGTCTATTTGCGGGATACCGATGGAGAGTTAACGACCGGACAAGTCAATGCGTCGGCGCAATTGGTCGACGTTCTGCTTGAAAGCGGAATCGCTCCTAAGACGGTCCTGAACAGTCTGACAAGAATGAATTACCGTGCTGTGATCTCTTCCCCCGAAATGAAGGCCGATAGTCTTGAGGGAAGAATTTGTCAGTTCTTTCGATAGATACATTGCCACCTGCCGGGCGTTGACAACCTCTTGTTTTCGGGTCTTTGCCCGCAGCAAATCTTC
>Ga0116138_1000800_pt1 | contig 18032 bp, 14 predicted proteins | sample June2015DPH_20_1_2_FD_88971 | JGI IMG/M metagenome (GOLD analysis project Ga0116138, IMG submission 88971) | Peatland microbial communities from SPRUCE experiment site at the Marcell Experimental Forest, Minnesota, USA - June2015DPH_20_150 | ecosystem: Environmental > Terrestrial > Soil >... | reverse complement strand
TCTTCTAATATTACGATAGAGTTTGATGGCAACGTCGTGGCAACGACGACGGCCACGTCTTCAGGTTCAATCCCACTAGGCGTGACATTCTATGTTCCGGCTTCAGGTTCTGGAGGCCACATGGTTACTGCCATCGATGACAGTAGCGATTCTGCAAATGCCCTCTTTACCGTAACAACACCATCGATATCTCTGTCTCCAACTAGCGGGCCGATTGGTACTACAGTCACCGTGTCCGGATCAAACTTCGTGCCTTCCTCCATGATAGTCGTAACATTCGGTCCTTCACAGGTCCAGACCACGCCAGCTACAGTGACAGCTTCCAACGTTGGATCATTCTCGGCATCGTTCACGGTTCCATCCTATTCGGCTGGAAACTACGTTGTATCGGCTACTGATAACAGCATAAACAACAACACCGCTTCTGCCCTCTTCACTCTCACTCCAACGATTACCATCTTTCCTACAAGCGGAATAGTAGGTACAACAGTCACCGTGTCAGGATCAAACTTCGCTCCATCCTCAACGATTACGATAACGTACAATGGCATGGCGCAGTCAACATCCCCGTCAACGGTGACCTCAAACAATACTGGTTCGTTCACGGCCACATTCAGTGTCCCAGTCACTTCAAACGGTGGCTTGAACACTGTGACCGCGACAGATGCCAGTTCAAATTCTGGTTCTGCAACATTCATGGCAACAGCGACTTCAATCACCATAACCTCAAGTCCAACTGGAACGAATTTGGTCAACGTTGATGGAAACGCGACGACCACGCCTGCCACATTCAACTGGGCCGTGGGCTCGACACACACGCTGCAGGCACTTTCGCCTTCTGCTGGCCCCGCAGGCACACAGTACGTTTGGACCGGATGGAGTAATGGAGGAGCCCAAAACCAAACGTACACGGTTCCAGGCTCCAGCGCAACTGTCACAGCAGGCTACAAGACTCAATATTGGTTAACCGTGAACAACGGAGGTCAAGGTACAATTTCGGGCCAAGGCTGGTACGACGCGGGGTCCACTGCTACTTTCAGCATAACTCCAACCACCGTTCCAGGCGCTCCAGGAACACAGTATCTTTTCATAAAATGGACCGGTACGGGCACGGGATCATACAATGGGTCAGCATCTTCCTATTCGGTGACGATGAGCAATCCGATAACTGAGACGGCAAATTGGTTAACTCAGTACCAAGTGCCTGCGCGATACTCCATTTCCGACGGTTCGACTCCGCCGCCGAACATTGTACTATCTGGCACTCAATCGGAATCGGCTTTCGCGATTGCTCTGTCCACGTCGAATCAATCAGTGTGGTTAGACGCTAGCACATCGTGGTGGGTTAACGTTTCACTACCAACCTCGCCGACAACGGAACGATGGATCGCGAATTCTGGGATCTCGGGTTCAGTTTCAGTGGGCACCGTCATCAGCCCATTGTATTACCATCAGTATAAGATGACTCTCTCATACTCCGTTTCAGGAGGGGGATCGCCTTCTGCACCGACATTCACAGCCAACCAATATGGATCTGCGTATGGCCAAGTTTTGACGACTGGCGCTACGGGCTACTGGTTTGACTCGGGCTCATCGTGGAATATAACAAATCCACTTACAGGATCTGGCTCAACAGAAAGGTGGCAGTCCAGCCAACCCACGAGCGGCACAGTCGCATCGTCCCAAACCATTGCCTTCCTCTACTATCACCAGTATCTGATGACCTTGTCCTATTCTGTGAGCGGCGGTGGTTCCCCGTCTGCTCCATCGTTTGCGGCCAACCAGTTTGGTTCTTCTGCGCCTCAGACGTTGATGACCAGCGCTGCGGGCTACTGGTTTGACTCAGGCTCATCGTGGAGTCTGACGAACCCGCTGGGCGGGTCGGGTCCATCTGAAAGGTGGCAGTCCAGCCAACCCACGAGCGGCACAGTCGCATCGTCCCAAACCATTGCCTTCCTCTACTATCACCAGTACAGCCTAGTAGTCACCGCTACGACTCTAGGCGGAACGTTTCAGATTACCTACACACAGTACGGAACCCAATACTCAAACCAACAACAAACAACCGCGTGGAATTCGTGGGCTGATGCTGGCACAACGGCAACAGTCAGCAACCCTCAAAACAAAATCAATAGCCACGATTTTCAGGGTTACTCACCATCTTCGAGTGTAACCATGAATCAAGCTCAGACAATAACTTTAAACTATTCCTAAACTCAACATTTTCCAATCCAATGAGGAGCAAGGCTAGTCGCCGAGAGCATTATCTTGCTTGGTTGTCAGCGACTTTAATAACAGCCGCCTTCAAGATAACCTCAAAATGGACCAAGTCTGCATGCGCATTTTAGGTTTTCAAAGACCGAGCTGTCGGCGCAAGGAATCAACAACTCATGGTTAACAGTGTTTGGAAGATCTGCGTGGAATCTTCTTCTTGATGGCACTCACTTTGGATATCCATGTCTACGCCATGTATTTATCGCAGATTCAAGCAGATCTACGCAGAATTTCACGGAAGCAGAATCTTGACTAAAGACCTTGTTTGTGGAATGTGTGCGGATGAGAAGACTGCTGATTTCAAGGCTACCGTCAGGTGAACGACTTATTATTTTTGCATCAGACTTGTTTGAAAGAGTTCTGAGCTCCTGAGGTTGAGGTCAGGAGGCACGCGCGAAAAGCACTTTAAGCCTCACAGGTGCCATGATCAGCTCAGAAAGCCTTGAACAATAACATCAACTGGAAAAGCAACGAATAGAAGGCGGGTTACAGTGTGCGGGTATGCCTAGGATCTCGGAAAAATGTCTATCGACAAATGCACATAGCGTGTTTTTTGGTGAGAAAACAACCATGCATAAGCAACCGGGCAAACGGCGGCTTAACCCATTTCTATATTCGAGGGATTATAGCGTGTCTTTGAAAAGATCTTCGTTCGCAGACATGTAAAGCGCCTTCATATCAGTCTTTTCGCTTCTGCATATAGCATTAGCTAAGCCTCTGAAAATGACCACTGGCCTTGCCTCTCTTCCTTGACCCATTAGAAGCTCGGCTGAGGCTGCCAGCTCATCCACGACCGCTATGTTCTTGACTTTGAGGATTTGTCCAAACAGGTCTTTTTTTCCCCTGTAGTCTCTGAATGGCCCGATTCCTGCGAAGCCGATGGCGAAGTTCACTTGAGCCCGCCTAAAGGGGCGGCTGTAAGTGTCAGAAATAATCACTGCGGCGCTTTTGCCAGTTAATTCTTTGATTCTCAACCGGCATTTCTCAGCTGATTCATCAGGGTTTTCAGGCAGAAGCGCAAAGTTATCTCTGCCCTCAACGTTTGATTTGTCGATGCCCGCGTTTATGCTAATTAGCCCGCGTTTGTCTTCAACCAGCAGGATATCATGAGAAGCCTTCACGACCCTCTTCGTTTCTCCAAGAACAAGCTCAACAAATTCTGAACTTTTTCCGATCACTTTAGCAAGTTCCTCCGCCTCTCTCGAAGGAGTCACGTCGCCAAGCTTCACCACTCTTCCTTCAGCCTTGGAGAAGACCTTCTGGGCTACAACTATTACGTCTCCTTCCTCGAGGCTTACATCGTTCTTCAAGGCGACATCAACGATTGTCTTCGCTAAATCGTCCCCATCTCTTACTAAAGGGAAATTCTCCAGAGCGATAGCCGTGAAGCTCTTCAAACCTCTTCCTCGCAAACTTCAATTTAGGCATAGTATTCCTCCTCGTTAAATCCCTTGCCTGAGAAACTTGATTCTCGGAGGCATACAGCATCGTGAATCATGAAGTTTAATTCCGAATTCATAACGTTTAAACTGAAATATGGCACACATTTGGCTTGATCAGACATCTAAGGACGCGTCGTCATGAACAAGTCATCAAGGTCATTAGTCTTTCTTCTAATCTTAGCCTTAGCCAGTTTGTGTCTTCCTTTCAAGATCCAAATTCAACAAGTGAGGGCAACATACGCTTGGGGCCCAATTGATAAAGACACTGTTTGGACGTTAGTTGATAGTCCATTCGTCATTTCCGGCGACGTCGTGATCTATCCTGGCGCGACTCTGACAATAGAGCCCGCAGTCGAAGTCAGGTTTGGAGGGAACTTCTCAATAATCGTCGAAGGCACGCTCATCGCAGCAAGCACCGGAGCCGCAAATGTCAAATTCACTTCGAACGCACTTAACCCGGCGCGAGGAGACTGGGGCACCATCCTGCTCAGCGACACAAATTCATTCGCTTCGCTGAGTAACTGCACAATCGAATACGCAACGAATGGGATCACGGTGGAGACTGGAAGCCTAACGATAAAAGATAGTGATGTTAAATCTAACTCTGAAAACGGCATTGCAGTAGCAAATGGAACTGCAAGTGTAGACAATAACATCTTCGAAAACAACACCGAAAGCGGCATCTACATCGAAGGAAACAACCAAGCTCTGATCCGCAACAACAACTTCACCCTGAACGCTGACGGCATAATGCTGGCTGGAAACCTCAATCCTAACGCAAACATACAACAAAACTTCTTCTTCAACAACACGCACAGTGGCATATCACTCGAAGCCGACCCCATCAGTAATACTCTGATCTCAGAAAACACCTTTTCAGCCAACAACTACGGATTACAAGTGTCAACAAACACGAGCACGAACATAGCAAACAACTACATCTTGAACAACAACGTGGGGATAATCTACAAAAGTGGAAACGCCCATCAAGCACATTTCAACGACATTTACGACAACACAATGGGTATGGACGTCTCAGGAGACGCGGAGGTCGAAGCCCAATACGACTACTGGGGAGATAAAAGCGGACCAGAACACGACTATTTGAATCCTGACGGAAAAGGAAACCCAGTGGGCGGCAACGGGGCAAACCTCAATTTCATATTCTTCCTCACACGCCCATTCGAATACCAATACAACAACTCTGCCCCCATCGCAGTTCTCCAAACAGACAAAACTCTGATCGGACCAAATCAAAACGTCACTTTCATAGGCACAGGCTCATACGACGACGGCCAAGTTGACCAGTACTACTTCGATTTCGGGGACGGAACCACCACAGGATGGATCACTACGTCACTTTTCAATCACAGCTACACCGCCCCTGGAACATACACATCAAGCTTACGAGTGAAAGACGATTTCAACGTCACAAGCCAAAACATTGCAACAGCAAGCATAACCGCCCAGCAGAATCTGATGGCCTTGAACGTGGCAGTCACCCCAAGCGAATATACTTCCAACTTCGATGAGAACGTTTCAATCACGATCTACGTGTCAACTGGAGCAGGACCGGCTGACAATGCAAACGTAACGCCACTATCAGTAGGAGGCGGAAGTTTCACGCCAATTTCTCCCTTGCCAAACTCTCCTGGCTACTTCACAACCGTTTTTACAGCGCCCAACGTCACACGAGTAACCGACATAAGAATCATTGCATCAGCATCCTTGAACGGATACGCCGACGGTTCCGACTACACGTATTTGAAGGTTCTTCCACCTCTCTACGTTCAAACAACTGCTAACCCATCAGTAATAATCTCTGAATCAACGTCAACAATAATGGTCGACGTGACCTGGAATTCAAACCCAGCTTCAAACGCGACGGTCACCGTATCATCGAGCATCGGAGGCAATTTCTCATCATCCGAGGAGACCACTGATTCGAACGGATACGCTGTCTTTGTCTTCATCGCGCCGCAAATCACGATTCATGACGCCGTCACAGCTAACATCACCATCGATGTACACACGAACGGGGTCGTAGGCGCAGAGAGTTACGTAATGATAACTGTTGTTCCAAAAATCTTGATCCTGCAGATCGCCGCACAGCCCAGCTTACTGACTTCTGGGGTAGATACAAACGTGACAGTTCATGTTACATCCTCATCTGACCTGAACCAAGTGTCAGACGTAAACGTCACTATCGCGTCAGAAAACGGCGGAAACTTCTCTGCGACAACGGGACTGACCGACCGAAACGGGGACGTTACTTTTCTGTTTACAGCTCCATTGGTTAATGCCTCAACCAATGTTACCATTTCAGCTTTAGCCCAAAAATCTGCGTACGCGGATGGACAAAATGTTTCACTCCTAATGGTTAACCCTGGAAACCTTACGGTCCAGGTCAAGCCAAGTTCGCCGGCCATCGCTTCGGGAGAATCAACCGTCATAGACATCTTTGTAACCAGCAACTCAACATACGTCGCCAACGCTTCGGTCACGATATCGTCCAATTATGGAAACTTTGCCGCCAAGACTGCGATAACAGATTCAAGCGGACACTGCGCTTTCCTCTTCAACGCCCCTAAAACAACGTCACAGTTGCCTGTAGTGATTACAGCTACTGTGATGAAGAACGGGTTTGTGAACTCGATGAACCAGACAATGATAAACGTGACCCCCGAGGTGACTCAGACCGTGGGTGGCCTGCCTTTGACAACATTGCTGCTGATAATCATACCCATCATCATAGTGGTCATTGTCGTGGTCCTGATCAAGCTGAAGGTGCTATCGATCTCGTACAAGGAAGAAGAAGAGTAGCAGGAAACGTGTATCGTGAGACGTAATATTTAATAGAATCGACCTCATAATAATAAAGGCATGAGAGAAAGACAATGAAAAAACTACAGCCAAGACAAGCACTCGCAAAGCTGAGGAAAGTAACGATTCGGTTCAGCACCCGAAAACGCAAAGAAACAGCCGCTCAAACACCTCAGCCGAAATCAGTGCCCAGAGGTTTCAAGATCATCGAGAAATACCCACTTTACGAACCATTTGCCCACGTTGCAATAGCCCAAAACCCGAAAACTGGAGAGCACAAATATGTCCTGGACGAACTGCAACTCGACTCCCTTGAAAGAGGAGTCTACAATCGCATCTTGGATATACTCTTGGCCGAGATCGAATCACCGAAAGAGGAGATCCATGATGCTAGAAGATTCTTCGCAGATGAAGCCAAGAAAATCGTCAACAAGTACCGCATAAGCCTAGGTTGGCTGCCAGACGTCTCATGGTACAAGATTCTCTATCACGCTGAAAGAGACCTCGTAGGCTTCAGTCGAATCGACCCACTAATGCGAGACCCAAACATCGAAGACATATCATGCGACGGAGTCAACAAGTCAGTCTACGTGTGGCACAGAAACTACGAAAGCATTGAAACCAACATCCAGTTCGAAAGCGACGAAGAACTTGACAACATAGTAGTAAAACTCGTCCACATGGCAGGAAAACACGTCAGCTCCGCCTTCCCCATCGTCGATGCTTCGCTGCCCGGAAAACACAGACTGGCAGTATTATATAGACGAGAGATCACGCCTTTTGGAACAGCCTTCACGATCAGGAAATTCAGAGAAGACCCCTACTCGATCATAGACCTGATAAATATAGGCACATTCTCAGAGGAGATGGCGGCTTACTTCTGGGTAAGCCTGGAAAACAGAGCCTCAATAATGGTCCTAGGCGGAACAGCAGCAGGAAAAACAACTGCCCTCAACGCTCTAGCCTGCCTGATCAGACCTGGAAGCAAAATAATCACTATAGAAGAGACAGCAGAACTCAACCTGTCGCATGAAAACTGGGTCTCACTAATAGCCAGACAGAGCTACGGCTTAGGCGGAAGCACCATGGGTGAAGTGGCACTCTTCGATCTCGTGAAAACATCCATGAGACATCGGCCTGACATACTGATCGTGGGCGAGGTAAGAGGCCAAGAAGCATACGTGCTCTTTCAGGCGTTAGCCACGGGCCACGGAGGAATGTGCACGATGCACGCTGAGAACTTGGACTCAGCTATCAAACGTCTCACGCAGAAGCCCATGGAGATATCGCCGGCCTACATTCCCTTAATGAACGTTATACTTTCCATTCAGAGAGTTCACCTAGTCAAAGGCGCAGAGAAAAAAGCTTTCAGGCGTGTGATGAACGTCAGCGAAATTGCAGATTATGAAAACTACAAGGGCATTTTCAAGTGGCAACCGGTCAAGGACCAGTATTTGCCGAGTTTTGACCAAAGCGTACTGCTACAGTCTATCTCTGAACGTTTAGGCACTAACAAGAAGGATCTGCTCGAAGAATTGGATAAACGCAGAGATGTCTTGCATTGGATGCGAGAGCAAAACATAAGAAGCTACAAGGACGTCGCCGTGATAATTGCCGAGTACTACGCTAGGCCAAAGGTAATCTACGAGAAGATTATGGCAGGCGAGGAGGTTACGCCAGTTGCCGTTTCTAGAGACCGTTGAAGCGTGGTCCTACCGGTTCTTCGGGAAGCTGGCTCCTTCCTTCCTGGGCAACGTATTCCAGTTCAAGGACAACTTAGAAAAGGCTAAGATCAAAATCTATCCTGAAACTTACGTTTCGCTGATGTTCTTCGTTGCGTTGTTGACGCTTCCCGTGTCTGTAATATCGATGGCAGTTGTCTATTTCTACGGGTTTATCCCAATATTGGCCTTGATACCTCTTCCGTTATACGTGATGGCAGGGTTCCTAGTGGTGCCCATGTCCAAATCCAGCGACAGGGCAAGCAACCTAGAAAGAGAGATGCCTTTCGCAACCGCTTACATCAGCGTCATGGCCTCTGGAGGGATAGCTCCTTACACGAGCTTCAAACGATTGGCAGACGTCAAATTAATGCCAGCGATGAACGGTGAAGCGAGAGAGATAATAAAAGATGTCGAGATTTTCGGGATAGATCCGTTGAGTGCAATCGAACGTGCAGCTAAGAAGAACCCCTTGGACATCTTCAAGGACTTTCTGTCTGGATACGCTTCGACCGTCATCATCGGCGGGGACATCGGACATTTCCTCGAAAGAAAAGCTGAAGACATCTTCAAGGCAAGAGCAATGCGAGTTCAAGCCGCTGCCGAAAGGCTTGGAATGCTTCTTGAGACTTTCATAATAGTAAACGTAATGATGTCTCTGTGCTTCTACATCATGTTCAGCGTGGAAAACATAGGAGGGGGAGTCGGAGGCGGCGGATCCACCTCCAGCATAATTCTCTACACGTTCGTCTTGAGCCCGATGCTTTCAATGATGTTCATCTACCTGGCACACAGCATGCAACCCAAAACGCCACTCGTGGAAATGCGCCCATACAAAGTCTACGCTGTTTCAATGGTGATTGGAATGATGCTGCTTGCTTTTCTTGTCCTCTTTGGGCACTTCGGAATACTGAGCGAACTCCCCATCGCCCTTTCGATAGCCTTGTGCGTTGGCACAGCCCCTGCAGCAGTCGTGCACATTAGACTTTCAAGCCAGAGAACAAGCATTGAGCAGGGCATAAACAGTTTTCTGAGAGACTTGACAGAGGTCAGAAAGACGGGTCTATCTCCTGAAAAATGCATTGAAAGCCTTTCACACCGCGAATACGGCCTATTCACCAAAGAACTGCGGAAAATAAGTTCAGAGATTTCATGGGGAATCCCGCTGAAAAAAGTGATGATGGACTTCATAAACAGGACAAGAAGTTGGATGGGCCAAATCATCATGTTCCTTCTCGTTGAAACCGTGGATGTAGGCGGCGGCACTATCGCAATGATAGAATCGCTAGCAAGATTCAACAACTTGACCCAAGAGGTTGAAAAACAAAAGAAATCCGACACCCGTCCATACATAATGATGCCCTACTTTTGCGCTATTCTCCTTGTAGCGACAACAACGATGATGCTAGGTTTCACCTCAGGCACCATCGGAGTAGCCACCGCCGCACCAAAAGACCTGAGCTACATAAGATCGATATTCACAACATCATGCATTTTCTCCAGCTACCTCATAGGCATAGTGGCCGGCAAAATAAGCGAAGAATCGATAGCAGCCGGGTTCAAACATGCAGCAATTCTAGTCGTAATCTCAATCATAGCAGCACAACTAGTACCCATCCTTCTACAGGGCTTCATGCCGAGCGTTAGCACGCCGAGCAAATAGGAGGACCAACCACGAGAGATGGGACTCCCCTCAGGAGACTGGGCCGCGACAAGAGAGCAATCAGCCCAGCGATTTCCTCAACTATAATGACGGCCGCAATAATAGTGATGATCCTAGTAACAATGGTCTTCGCAAACAACTATTTGAACTCACGAATGGCAGAAAACGAGTTCAGCGCGATGAAACAGTTCATGCAGACCGCCGCCCTTCAAATAGACGACGTAGCTTGGACAATTGGACGAACACAGACAATCCGTTACGCAAGTCAGTTTGGCCAACTCAGCTTCCAGTCGGTGGCACTGAACTATGCTGTCTACGTAAATCACACAAATACCTGGATAGCCAACTTCAGCACAGTTGGCGTTCTCATGTTTAATATGCCCACTACCAGATACAACATTGCCAACAATTATGTTGAAAACATATTTCCATCTTCACGCAGTTCTTTCTTGCTGCAGGGCACTACTGCGCCTGTAGCCCACGTATTTGTAATCGAAAGAGTCCCCATGAATGATGGCAATTACATAAGAGTGGTTGTCGCACCGTCAATCAGGATGCTGAATTCGACAATATCAACGGGCACGACAACAACTAGCTACTACAACTGCTATTTACCAATCCTGCAGCCAGGAAACAACCTCTACCGTTCACAATCAGTAACGCTCGTGTCAACCAGCGTCAATGTCACAACAGTGCAGAATATCGACAAGATTAAAATAAGCCTCGACTTTCCAAAATCGGGCTTGGGCTTCAACTCAAGCTTTTTCAATTTTAACAGTACTAACGAAGAAGTAACCGTACCAACTGGCTCTGTTCTAGAGTTTTACACGGGCATAGTCTTTGTTTCGCTAGGACTTTACAGCTAGTAATGGGAGGAATATGAATGCCACATGTGACGATTGAATACATGATCATGATTCCTATGATGATACTGCAGATTTTCCTGTTTCCCATAGTAGCAGGCTTTCTGATGAACTACTGGGTAGACTCGCGAAGGACGCTCGCCCTTCAGGATGTCACAAGCCACCTTGCAAGCACGATACAACAATTGTATTTCTCGCTGAACCACGAAACAATACCGTCAGGAACGGTGACTTACTCTCCAGGACTCCCACCATTCATCGAGAACACTTACTACGCAGGAAACGCAACGCTGCTAACGGGTTCGAATCCAGGGCTGAATTCAAGCACAATCCTAGAACTAACAGTGAGACTGGCTGGAACCCCAGATGCAGCGACGACCACAGTTGTCCTCGGAGCCAATGTCCAGTGGCAACAATCCATGTTCATGAGCAATTCCACGCATGCATGCGTCAGTGCCCAGAAATTTCCAAACGGAACCATATCACTAAAATTCGGAGAGTAGGAGAACCAAAAAATGGGCGGGGTAACTATTGATCATCTGATTTCCCTAATAGTCTTGCTAGGAGCAATACTGGTTTTCATAGCTCTCTTCAACCAGACCATCCAGACAGCAATTCTGTATCAACAGCATAGATCTCTTGCAGATAAATGCAGTGACCTGCTTGACAATTTGCTTCTCAACCCTGGCAGTCCGCTCGACTCACCAACTACTACGTTCTGGGGAAGATCCGATTCTACTCCCACTAGTTTCGGCCTGCAAGACCCAGAATTCACACAGTACGAACTCAGCCCATTTTCCCTCATGCGATTAGACTACTCCCCAGGAAACCCGATACACTATTCAAAGACGAATATGAACTACAGCAACAACACTATAGGACCGAGAACATCACTCCTTGTGCCCTTCAACAAAGTCATCAACTACTCGACCGTCGCAGGATTGCTCGGCATAAACGGAACCTATGGGTTCAGCCTCACAATAACTCCGACAATAACAGTTAGCGTAAATGAAACGCAACTCAATCCACTGAGCCTGACCGTCACCGTGACGGGCAACGGTTACCCCGTTGCTGACGCCAACGTGAGTTACTGTCTCATCAACGTTACAGGTCAAGCCCAATACCCATCATACAACATAAACAGCGGCCCCGCCTCGACGAATAATGAGGGCCAAGCATTCCTAGGTTTTCCAGGCTTCGATGGAACAAAAACGTCATTCGCCATAATTGTCTACGCCCGCTTAAGCGGACTAGCCGGATCTGGATATTACACGCATGTTTTGTATGAAGACAATTACGTAGTACCACTCATTGCCGATTTTGACAACGGCAGCGTGCTTCTTGCCCACAGCTCGGACATTTACGGCACAACCAACCCAGCCGCAATAGGATATAACGCAACTCTCGTTCTGCTGACCGAGGACTTTTCCTTGCGGGAAATGTCACTCGACAACGCTTCGGGAAGCATCAGCCCAGGCACATATGGTAATATCGCAATCCCTACGAACAATACAGGCATTCCTGGCGTTGTAGTCATAACGTATGAGAAGGGCTCGGCGAATTCCGGCATAATCTTGATGCCATGGGGAATAAGCTCCTTGTCTTTTCCAGTAGTTTTCGGTGACAATTCACTAACAAGAGAGTGGGTTGCTACAGACATGCGCCAAGTCACCGTAAGCGGTATCTCCTATCAGGCTAAACTTGCACTATGGAGTCTAGCAGGCTATCAGGTGGTGAGCTAGAATGATGCGGACAATAGAAGTCTTACTCGTAATCATGATCATCACTGGAGCCTCAATTATAGCTTCCATATACGCCGTTCTGCCTCAACCACGAAGAGTTTCACCGATAAACCTGCGAAGATTAGCTTTGACGACGTTGGAAATGCTGGACTCGGACCATGGTCTTAGTGAGGCAGTGTTCAAGACGTCTAATGATCCAGCATGGGGTCAACTTCAAACCGCGCTCTCCGCATCCCTCCCCCCGAACATCGTTTACAACCTTACAGTCTACAGTGTATCGCCTGGAACAACGCAACTGTACAACGTGATGCAAACAGTGTCCAACGCGCAGAGCCTAGGCGTGGGCTCAGACGTCTCCACATACCTAGTTGCGTCATCAAACGTCACGTTCAACGTTACTCCTGAAAAAATCGGAGAACATGGCGGAGGCGGAACGCTCTACATACTGAACTGCAGCGACTCCAACGGATGGTGGATCACAGGATACTCAGCGGCACAATTAGCCGGAGACTTATACGACTTACTCTCACCATATTTCGAAGTCACGGTAGTCGTGCAAAACACGACACAGTTTGGACAGATACTAAATGGCACGGCCCTGCAGAACGAGACCCTTCAAAGTGCAGTGATCATAAACACGGTAGGCGAAGCCGTGCCAATACCCCAAAGCTACGCGACTCAGTATCCCGGGGATTCGTATGCCCAATACTGTTTTCAGCTTGGCAAACGAGTGAACAAATACAATTGGACATGGGTAAGCATAGTAGGCTACCCACTGTACTACGTGTGCAACACAGGCCTATTTACCGGCCCCAATGATCAGAACGGTTGGGGAATATTCGGAATGAAGCCTGTTGGAGCGGGTGGACTTAACTCGTTTCTGGAGGGCCTAGACAATGAGACGTACAGCTACAATGGCGCATGGATAACCGCAGACCCGGGAACTGATCCCAAATTGGCAACCGTGCCTCTTTCATCAGACGCGCTTTATTACTGCAACTATTATGGCATTTATCCGTCACCCACTCAAACAGCCACGAGGGCTTTGCCGGATTCAATAGTGGGGCGATACAATTTGAATGTGACATCGTATGTTTTTTCGAATGTGGACAGCTGGAATGCTGGGGCAGTTTATCGACATGTCGACGGATACGGTGGTTTCCTAGCCTTGGGCTTGACTAGAGGCCCAGACATTAGGCTCACGGCGCTTGGGCTTCTGGGCGATTACAAGCCGAGGCTTTTCCGTTCTGAATACGCCGTTGCCGGCACTTCAAGGCTCGTGGTCTTGCAGCTTGGCCAAGTGGGAGGGGTATAGCATGAACAAAAAAGGACAGTTCTCAATCATTGCAGCCTTGCTTGTCGCAGTGATCCTGATAGCGACCGTCATAATTACTTACTCCACGATACGCGATAATCAAGTCCAGAATCAACCATTGATTCTGACCGCGATAGACGAAACAAACTTGGCTGTAAAACAAGTATTAGGGTTCACCGTGGGCTATTATGGTTCCATCTTGCAGGTTACTGGAAACCAATCATACGCAAAGACGCTGGCAATGAATTATCTCCAATCGGGACTCTTAAACATAGCTTCGATGAACCCTGAATGGGGAACCTCGCTCAACGTAAACAGTTCACAACTCTACACGTATTGGTACACAAATTCAAGCTTCAGCATGGGAAATCTAGCCGTCAACTACAACCTGACAGGCCTCGGAATCTCAGGCGTAACCTACCAGACCTCATGCAAACTAAGCGTGAACGCCACTAACGGCGGACCTAGTCAAGCACGTCTGGACGTAACCCAAAGCGACAATGAACCACTCGTAAACCTTGGAGCACAAAACTTCAAATTCTACCGCTACTCATCCTCAAACTCCACATGGCTGAAAATTGCTCCCACAAACGAACCACTCTCCTACGCAAACGGCACATATGTCGTAGATACTCCGCCTGGAGTTAACCCGTATTCCTTCCTCGTTCAAGTAGAAGATCCGCGAGGCCTAATCGTCGTGGCTTCATCATTCAGCCGTCTCGTATATGATTTAAACTTCACGGGATGGAATGCTACCGCACGTGCGCAGGATGCTACGTTTACTGTGGAGCTGCTGCAGGATGGGACCATGCGATGGCTAGGCCAAAACCTCCAGATGACGACGCAGGCAAAACCGTTTCCGCCTATACCGATAAAGGCTATACACGTGAATCAGACCTCTGGTGGTGTAAACTTTGAGGTGCCGTTTCAAGTGGAAGACTGGGCCTCGGGATACACGATTCCATTGGGCTTGACGAGCAACGCAAGCGTCTTCAGCGACAGAAACATGCTGGTCTTCTTGGCAAACCCAAGACTCACAGAAGTGACAGTTTGGTGGAACGGAAGCGACATTGCAACTCAAACACCCTACGCGTACACGAACAGGTATTTCAATGATAGCCCCACTGCAAACACGCTGTCAAATGGCTTATTGAAGCTTCAGCTCATCAACCCTGGTTCGTTCACTTTTACATCGACCGTCGGAGGCTCATCTGTCACGACTGACTTCATGCGGGTCAACCAGATGTGGAGCACGTACGGGTCAGACTTCCCTGCATACGTGGTTTACAACGGAACCGTAAGGGACATCATCCGACAAGAACCTGAATGGGGTGGCGGCGTGTCAGGCTGCCCAGACTTCTACGGATACATCGTATTGACGTTACCGGCGAATGCAACATATTACACGTACCAGCTCAGCCTGATATTTCTAAATACGCAGAAGAGCAGAGCCATCACAGACTTGTTACTGATCAGACTAACAGGCTTAACTGGCCAATCCCAAGTCGAAAATGGAACTGCAAGCGGGTACCCGACAGTTTCGAATGCCACGGGCCTGTACTACAACGCATCTTCGGTCTGGCAGCACCACTGGAGCCAATTCGTCCAAGGCACACGCGGGGCTGGAATAATGTTTACCGACGATTCTAACCAGAAACTCTACACTCTCGACAGCATCGCCGGGAACAAGACAGGGGCTCTCAGCGCGGATGCTTCTAACAGAGCGATTGGACTGATGCCGGTAACAACAGCTCAAGCAAAGTTCAACAATTCGATGAATGTCATCTGGTACGGTGCGGTCGTAACATTCGACGGAACTACTCCGATATACAATAACAGTGACAAAACCGGCTTATGGATGCTAGTGGAACGTCCGCCGATTATGAATGTGTCCACAGAGAGCTAGAGCGATAATCCGTTATCTTGAGTGCAGATTTCAAATTCACACATGTTAAATAAACGGTTTACGTCATCCGTTAACACAAAAGGGCGAACAGTTTGATACATAAACATTGGAAATCAAAAAGAGGCATAACGCCCATACTTGCCACTCTACTGTTAATAGTCATTGCAGTGGCGGCCATCGTCGTAACATACGCTTGGATAATGACTTACACGCACAACCTTGGACAACAAGCAAGCATAAGACTGTACAAGGCAAACGTGTCCTTCGGCGGAACTGCGGGCGGAACTGCACAGAACAGAATAAACATCGACATAGGAAACTCTGGAACCGCTGACACCCAAATAATCCAGGTGTACGTCGGAACGTCGGCTTCGACCCTGCAGAGCCAGGCCGTCGCGTCTATGCCGATAGCGTGCTCCGCGGGTGGAGTAGCACCAATCACAGTCAACTATAATTGGACAATCGGAGCAACATACTATTTTAAGGTAGTATCCACGTCAGGACAATATCTGGACTGGCCAGAACAAGCACCAACCTCCTAAGAAAAAGAGGAAACCCACTTTCTCTCCGAGAGAAACTTCCAAAGCTTCCTCTTCCGACGCGCCTTAACCATTAAATATCCAGAACAAGAACATCAGAACACACGCCTACGGTGTCAGCCTTGCAAGTGATTTTCGACCTGGCAAGATCATCAGTTGCCCTACTCTTTCTTTTCTACGCTTCTTGGAGCGATTACAAAACACGTGAAGTAAGCAACAAAGTCTGGCTGCTGTTCGGCCCCATTGCCTTTGCGCTGACTGCGAGTGAGCTTTTCCTCTACGGCGCGCCCGACCTGCTTCCTTACGCGATATGCTTCGGGTTAACGTCAGGCTTCGCCATACTACTCTTTTACACCGGTGGCTTCGGAGGCGCCGACGCCAAAGCCCTCATGTGCCTCGCACTCGCACTACCATTCTATCCAGAAAGCCTCCCACCGCCGATTACTCATCAAGTCTCGCTCATAGCAGAAAAGTTCTTTCCAATAACTGTCTTCACCAATTCAGTGCTGTTCGCTGCCCTGACCGCCGTGGCGTTGCTCCTCTACAACGTGCTTCGACGACTAAGAACGCACGAAGATCTCTTTCAGGGCGACCACAAAAGTGAATCCATAGGAAAAAAGATCCTGGTCATGCTCACCGGCTACAAGGTTCCAATTGAAGAACTGGAGAAAAAGTGGCACGTGTACCCGATGGAAGACTTGGAGAAGGACAAGGAAAACAAGCTGAAAAGAAAACTGGTCCTGCTGCCTAGAGACGAAGGGAGAAAAGCAATTGTTGAAAGAATCGGCGAGGCCGTCAAGAGCGGAGAGATTCCGAACGCGGTTTGGGCAACGCCTGGACTGCCCATGCTCGTTTTCATCCTGGCTGGCTTAGTGACGGCGCTGTTCTTCGGCGACATCGTCTGGATATGCATAAGACTCCTGCTAGGATGACCCAAGACCGCAAGTTGTCAAAACTTGGAATAGCCTGAGCCTAGACTCATAATAGTGCCTCATGAAAAAAGCTATCTGATCCTTGGCCCTATAGAGGCTCAGTGGAAACCCAAATTGGCCACCGCCTGTCTTGAAGAACTGGAGAGCTTCCTGCAGAAAAAACCCAGGGAACTCACCGTGGTCACCATGCCAGACTTCTTCCTCGATCGACTAGTGAGCCTCCGCTCAGAATTGAAAGCATTCTATGAAGACCTTACACGAGTAGCCAAAAGAAAGGGCGGAGCCATAGACAACATAGCGCAAGAGGAACTGAGAGGCGGCAACGCCATCAACACCGCCTCAGCCTTGGCCGCGCTCGGCGTCAACGTCGTCCCAATAGTCTGCACGAACAAGCTTGGCCTGCAGCTGATCAGGTTTTATCTGAAGAGTCGAAACGTTGACCTCTCTCACGTCAAATTGTTCGACGACGCATCAATCACCACCGCGCTGGAGTTTCAAGCCGAAGGAAAGAAAGTCAACGTCATGCTAAGAGAAGTCGGGTCACTGGCCCAGTTTAGAATGCAGGACGTGAACAGTGACGATCTTGAAGCCATCGAAAACGCCGATTACACATGCGTCTTCAACTGGGTCGGAACCAGACACTTCGGAACCGAACTGGCCGAAGGCATCTTCCACCATGCAAAGACCCGCGGAAAGGGCAAGACTTACTATGACACGGCAGACCCAACCCCAAACACGCGCGAGATTCCCAAACTCGTAAAGTCTGTCCTGTGCGGGCAAGACGTGGACATTCTAAGCCTGAACGAGAACGA
>Ga0116138_1000793_pt1 | contig 18132 bp, 13 predicted proteins | sample June2015DPH_20_1_2_FD_88971 | JGI IMG/M metagenome (GOLD analysis project Ga0116138, IMG submission 88971) | Peatland microbial communities from SPRUCE experiment site at the Marcell Experimental Forest, Minnesota, USA - June2015DPH_20_150 | ecosystem: Environmental > Terrestrial > Soil >... | reverse complement strand
CTTTGAACCCTGCGTTTGAGAAGATAACAGGTTGGCAGCGTTCCGAATGGCTCGGTAAATCTTTTATGTCAATCATTCATCCCGATGATCTGCCACTGGCAATAGAGACGTTTCAAAAGACATTGTGTGGAGAAGTCATACCACCCTATGAATTGCGGGTGCGTTCGAAATCCGGCAAATACCTCACTGGAGAATTCACGAGTAAGCCTCAGATTGAAAGAGGCAAAATCATAGGCGAATTAGGTATCGTTCGCGACATAACTGAACGCAAGAAAACAGAGGAAAGAATGGAGAAGTTGAACAGATCCTTCCTCAGCTTCAAAGCTGAGCCTGATGGAAACATCGACAGCATCGTTGCTTTGTGTGGAGAGCTTCTGGGCGCGACTTACGCGCTCTACAATCGGCTTGATCAAGGAATGCTATGCTCCGTTGGACGATGGAACATGCCTCCAGACTATAATCCTGTTGACAAGCCCAATGGGCACATCTGCTACGACGTAATTCAGCAAGGAGCAGACGACATTACCGTGATTAGAAACTTGCGTGACACAGTGTATGCCAAGACCGATCCAAACGTGGCACGTTACAAACTGCAGACTTGCGTAGGCAAGGCGGTAAGATTCGATGATTCATACATCGGTTCTCTCTGCCTCCTCTACAAAGGAGATTTCAACCCCCGTGAAGAGGACAAGAAGATCATCGGGTTATTGGCCTCAGCCATTGGAGTTGAAGAAAAGCGTAGGCAGGCACTGCTTCAAATGCGAGACAGCGAGGAAAAATTCCGTGTAATAAGTGCTTCCGCAATGGATGCCATAATCTTGGTGGACGTTAAAGGAAGAATTTCTTACTGGAATCCTGCTGCCCAAAGAATCTTTGGGTATACCAATGAGGAAGTAAGTGGCAAAAACGTGTTTAATCTCATAGTCCCCAAGCACTTTCACAAAGACATTCACAAAGCACTTGAAGGGCTTCAGAAGACAGGGCACTATCCACTTATGGGAAAGGAGATAGAATTCGCGGCAAAGAGTAAAGACGGAAAAGAATTTCCAGCGGAGCTCTCTCTTTCAGCCCTGAAAATAAAGGGGCAATGGAACGCGGTAGGCATTGTCAGAGATATCACTGAGCGAAAGAGGATGGAACATGCTCTAAAAGAAGACGAGGAAAAGTACCGGGGCATCTCCAAGAAATTGGAAACCCTGATGAAAAGTTCCGCGGTAATGCTACACACTATGGATATGCGCAAACGGCTTAAGACCGTCGCCGAGGCAGTTCGCGAACAAGGTTGGAAAAGAGTGGTCATATCTTTGCGAGACGAAAACCTCAACACCACCGATGTTGTGACAGCCGGACTAACGCCAAAAGAAGAACAATATCTCAAGGGACACCAAGCACCAGGACACGTGTGGGGTAAACGTCTAAGCTCGATGTTTGAACGTTATCGGCTAGGAGAATTTTACTATCTGCCTTGGAGCGATCCGCTCGTCCAAGAACAATTCAAGTATGCACTGACAAGCAAGGTTCCCAAAGAAGACACAGTTGATTGGAATCCAGATGACCTACTGTACATTCCGCTGCGGTTGCCCAGTGGCCAAGTGGTAGGTATAATGAGTATGGATGACCCCGCTGATGGGCGACGTCCAACGAAAGAGTCACTTGCTCCTCTTGAACTGTTCGCTCATCAAGCTGCTGTTGCCGTAGAAAGTGCAAGGCTTATCCAGCAGTTGAACGATGCGAAGAATCAACTTGAGGAATATACAAACCATCTGGAGGAAAAGGTCAAGGAAAGAACCAAGAACTTGAAGGAAAGCGAAGAGAAACTGAGAAGCATATTTGCTGCTTCGCCGGATGCCATCATAGCAGCCGACTCGGAAGGGAAGATCATTGAATGCAATGAGCAGTCAGTGAAAATGCACGGCTATTCTTCGAAAAAAGAACTCATCGGCAAAAGCGCTCTCGTGCTAATTTCAAATAAAGACCGCCAGAAAGCCATTGAGAACATGAAGAAAGCATTTGAGCAAGGATCAATAAAGAATGTCGAATACGCGTTTGTAACCAAAGACGGTCGCGAATTTCCCGCTGAACTCTCTGCAACCGTCATCAAAGACGCTTCTGGCAAAGCAATGGGATTTGTGGCAATGACTAAAGACATAACTGCTCGTAAACAAATGGAACAGCAACTTTTCAAGTCTGAAAGACTTGCCGCCATAGGCGAACTGGCCGCTATGATTGGTCATGATCTGCGCAATCCGCTGACCGGCATCACAGGTGCAGCCTACTATTTGAAAACGAAGTTTGGCAAAAGAATGGACTTCAAAGCAAAAGAGATGTTGAAGATTATTGAGAAAGACATAGAATATTCGAACAAGATCATAAACGACCTTCTGGAATACTCAAGAGAACTCAAGTTGGAATTGATCCGCACCACTCCAAAATCAATAATACGAGAAACCTTGTCGCTTGTGACAGTTCCAGAAAACATTCGAGTAGTGAACTTAACGAAGAACAAACCTCGGATGAAGGCTGATGTTGAAAAGATGAAGAGGACTTTCGCCAACATGATCAAGAACGCGTTTGACGCTATGCCTATAGGCGGTACGTTGACGATAAGAAGCAGAAGGGTCAACGCCAACGTCCAAATTGCCTTTTCTGATACTGGAGTCGGAATGTCAAAACAAGTGCTGGACAAGCTTTGGAGACCGCTTTTCACGACAAAAGCTAAAGGAATGGGTTTTGGTTTGCCAATTTGCAAGCGCATTGTTGAAGCTCACGGGGGCAAAATCTCTGTCGAAAGCACTGTTGGGAAGGGTACAACCTTCACCATAACCGTTCCGATCGAGCCGAAAGTTGAAGAGGGTGAGGAAGTTTGGGTGAACGTACCAGAATCCTTATCGTCGACGATGACGAAAGCATAAGAAAAATCTTGTCAACGATATTGGAAGAAGAAGGATACGTAGTTGACACTGCGGAAAATGGAAAGGAAGCCATTGAAAAGTCTACCGCGAAGTTTTACAATCTTGCACTGATAGATGTGCGTCTTCCAGACATTGAAGGGGTGACGCTTCTCGCAAAGTTGAAAGAAACCGTGCCCCGAATGAGAAAAATTATCATAACAGGGTTTCCATCGATCCAGAACGCTATAGAAGCTGTAAACAACAAGGCAGACGGCTATATGCTGAAGCCATTTGAAATTTGCAAGATTCTGGAAACAATCAAAGAACAACTGAAAAAGCAGCAGGAAGAAAAGGAGTACAACCAGAAGAAAGTCACCGAATTCATCGAAACAAGAGTCAGAGAACTACAGATTGATAACGCTTCAGAAAAACCACGGTAAAAATGCGCTCTAATCTTTTCTTCTTTATCATGAGTCCGGCAATTTGTCTCCATTTTTCATATGGCGACCGCTTTTCATGCGACCGAAGACTACAACTTTCTCCTCGGGAAATTCAGGTTTTTGCATTAGCAATGGAAAAGCTGCAAATTTAGGTGCAAGTAACTGCGGGCATCGAATTAAGCCATAAAGGGCTTACGAAAAAATGTCAGTAGCTTCAGAACCGTCGTAGCTGATTAGGTTGGAGATTCGCCTTGTCTATCTAAGGAAGTAATGAAATAGAAAACCGTTGCCCTTGCTATCAGCCAACTTTCTGTTAAAGCATTGTTCCAGAACTTGGCGTATTGCATCCCAAGTTTTTTATGCGCAAATTGACAACATAACCAGCTGAAGGAATCTGTTTGGAAGCTTACATTCTTATGAACACAGAGGCCAATGCACTTTGGAATATTGCAGAGGCCACGCTCAAGATCGAAGGTGTAAAAATGGCACACGCGGTGACAGGGCAGTTTGACGTGGTGGCTTTACTGAGTTTTCCCAAGATTGAGGATCTTGGGAAGATAATAGAGAAGATCCAGCACCTTAAGGGCGTGCGTGGAACTCAGACTCTAATTGCTATTCCACCTCCAGTCAGAGAATGAGTGACAACTCGAAGCTCCCGAAAGTACAAGGCAAGTGTTTATCTGGAAAAGCGAAGTGTATCGCTGTTTCTGCGAAGCATGTTCCCGCAATCCCAAACATGTCAAAAGATATTTATCCTTAAGAGAAAACCAATGTTTCAATGCTCCGGTAGTATAGTCCGGTCAAACTTCATGAAAGGGCCATGTATAGCGGCCTCTCGACGCCAGAAAACTGGGAGATAGCCGCGGACCCGGGTCCAAATCCCGGCCGGAGCACCAAAAATTTCAGGCTTACCTCGAGCTTCCTTGGTGGGTGCATCGGCCGAATTTTCGGTTTCATGGCGTGCCTTTAACATGCTAGTTTGGCCTTGATACAAGCATTGTTTTTTATGAAGAATCTCCAGGGTAAATACTTCCATTTATCGGCATAGTCTACATTGACCCTTCCCGTTTGAACTATCTGTCTTTCATCACCTGTACCGCCGGTTTCAATGCGCAACGGTGGAACGCACAAATCTACACCGTTTTGTTTTTTCGATATGCCCATAGCCGCGCAAAGCTTGCCTGGACCGGCGGTCAAATTGGCGATCTGACCGTTGGAGACTCCTCTTCGACTCATCATGACTCCCAAGCCTTCCATTGACTCTAAGGCTCTCACCAGGATTGCTTCGGGTTTTCCAACAAGTCTTCCACTTGTAACGTCAAAACAAAGGTATATCCCGTAAATCTGATAGACGTATGCATGTCCCTTTGGTCCGTATTGAACTTCCGTCCTCTCTGTGCAGAGATTGTTGTAAGCATGCGATGCCTTATCCTCTGGTCCCTCATACGCCTCCGTCTCAACGATTTTGCCGATGGTAGTTCCTACTTTTGTTTCACGAACAAGGAGTTTCCCAAGAAGCTCCTTTGCAACAGTCAACGTGTCTCGCTCATAGAATTCTCTTTTGAGAATCACGTTTGACAATAAGCGGCTGAATAAAATAAATCTTGATTGCTACACTTGCTTGGTGCATCCTTGCCAAAGGGGTTCTGCTTTTCTGGCTTAAGCTGAGTTGTTCCAGCTTAAATGAACTCGTTGAAGTTCAGTCAAGCCCCAGGTGTTGCAACTATTATGTAATGGTAAAGTCCTTCTTCCTTTATGTCTTCTATATTGAAGACTGCTGCTTCTATGAGGCTAGAGGCTTTCTCCTCGCTAAATCTTATTTGAAGAGGTGGACCTAGTCGCATAGGTTCCTTTTTCCAGTCGAGATCTATCAGTCGTCCGGTGGGTTTGAGCATTCGCTTGGCGTTTGATAATACTTTGTTTGGGTCCATGAAGTCATGGAAGACTATTCCAAAGAAAACAACGTCTGCGCATGCATCACAAAAAAACGTTTCTTCAGCCATTCCGACTTTTGGCTTGAGGTTTCTTAGTCTTTCTTTCGTGGCTTTTTCCTTCAACCTGTCAATCGCTTCAGGGTCAGCGTCCAAACCGTAGACTCTTCCTTCTTTGCCCACGAGCCTTGCGGCTGGAACTGCAAAGAACCCGTCGCCGCAGCCCACATCCACGAATGTGAGCCCACTTTTCACGCCCACGTTAACCAGAATGACGCCTGGGTTTTGCCATTTTATCCTTTCTTTCTCATCATCGAAGAGCCTATTAGCGTACAATTTGCTTTGTCTCAAATACTATTTGGACTCTAGCTTATAATCAATCAAGCACATTTGCTTTTTTCGCGGTTTTCACGCAGTGTAAAACGTAATTGCAATCTAGAATCACGGCCAAAGTCATTCAAGCTATTAGTGAAACTGGAAAACAAAAAAAGAAGAAAAGGAAGAACAAGTGTCCTACTTCGCTTTTTCCATGGCAAGGAGGGATCTAAGGGCAATTATGACCACGGCAGGTGCAACGAACGCCACGATGTAGGTCAGAATTTCCGTTGCCCAGTAATAAAGCAGATTCAAGGTGCCGTAATTAAGAAAAAAGTACCAAATGTTCGGATATCCTACGCTTGACAAGCCAGCTACTATTAAAGCGATTGCTGCTACAAGAAATGGTGTGACCTCCTTTGCCGTTACACTGATGAACCCGACCACTATCCCCAGAATCACCAGTATTAATGTGACATATGCGCTAGCGTTTGTAACATTGGAATCCGAAAAATGTGCCGTCGCAACGTTGGCCATGTAACCGACGACTAGCCCCATGACAATTGCTATGACCACGACAGCCACGAAAGCCCATCGTGCTATTTTCTCCATTTCCATTTCTTACCACGGATTCTCGTATATCTTTGCAAATGCGTATAAATTTTGTGGAGTTGGTGTGCGCCAGAATCTGCAGTTGTTGGTGAAATCAAGGATGTTTTGGCGTAAACATGGCTGACAACGTTTGGTATTCTTCAGCTGCTTCTTGGGGCCTCATGTTTGGATTTGAGCATCGTGGTTGGAGCAAATCGGTTGTTAAATTGCTTGGTAGCATCAGGCTCCGCATGCTGAACTGTGGCAGAGTCAGACCAAACATAAATTGCTAGTAAGGACTAGGCCATACGCAAAGGAAATAGGCCAGAAGCTAGAAAAGCTATCGAGGCTTCATAAGTGATTTGAGAGGTGCAATGTTTGGTTTCTCTCAGAGCTTTAGCGCCTTCGTTGACGAGAATCACCGTTGCCGGGGCTGTTGGAGCCGCAATGCACATTGGTCAAGGTAACGAGGACTTGATAGATTCGAAAGCCGTTGAATTCTCAAGGGCGGTTTTGGCTCAAACAGACGTTGAAGGCGACGTGATTGCGTGCGAAGGACCTAAAGACAAGGCACCCGCCTTCATGCGCAGAGAGAAAGTTGGAACAGGCAAAGGTCCGAAAGTCGAGTTTGTCGTTGACCCAGTGGACGGAACAACCGCTGCTTCTAAGGGCAGAAAGGACGCTATTTCCGCGCTTGCATGTGCACCCGCCGGCTGTTTTCAGGTGCTTCCCGATGACGGATACTATTTCAAAGTGGCGACTGACCGCCATTCAATTGGAAAGATTTCGTTGGACATGTCGATTGAAGAGATCGTGCGCACAGTTGCTCGAGAAAAAGGTTTGCCTCTTGAGAACTTCACAATCATAATGTTGGAGCGTGAAAGGCACATTGAGATCCTGCACTGCCTCAGGAAGCTGGGCGTCCGCATCATCCTCATTCCTGACGGCGACATCGCAGGGGCAGTTGTCACCTGTAGACCGAGCTCAGGCGTAGATCTCCTCTTAGGTGCGGGCGCGGGACCCGAGGCAACAATTGCGGCCACTGCCATCAAAACTCTAGGCGGCACTATGCTCGTGAAAGTCTGGAAAGACAAGAAAGACGATCCGAAGAGGCTGGACAGGTTGCAAGCTGAAGGAGTTAATGTGGACAAGACCTACTGCCAAGACGAGTTGGCCAAAGGCAACGAACTTGTGTTTGCTGCCTCAGGTGTGACGAAGGGCGAACTGCTGGACGGCGTCAGATTCATACCAGACGGAGCAATCGTAAACTCTCTTTGCATGAGATTGCCCAGCGGAACCGTGGAAAAGTCAGAAACAACCCTGCGGTTTAAGGGGCACCCAGTCTACAAGAGATTCATGCCTTAGAAAATGTACAGATCGTCCCCGATTAGCACAAAGGAAGAAACAAAAGTGCGTCACAACGTAAACCATTGAAAAATGGTGCATAAACATGGAAGAAAAGATAACAACGCTGCCCTGCGGGTGCAAATATCAAGACAACGGATACATGGTAATACGGATCCAGGAGTGTGCCTATCACAAACGGAAGAGAACATTGAAGCGACCGTATCGACCGAAAGCTGAATGTGTAAGACCATGATATCAGCAAAAGCGCACCAATTCGTGCAATAAGGCGCGTGTGCGAATAAGCAACTTAGATGCTGATAAATGCTCAATGTGAAGACAAGTGGAGCTAACGCTCCGCTGGCTTTAAGTTTACTTCAACGCAATATTCCAGCAGAGGCTTGGAGCATACTTGTTTGACATCGTGTCGGTTGGTCACTTTAGCATAGATTCAATTTTCCTGCCGAGTCGACAATCTGCATTCATCGTTTTAGGCGGCTCGGTTGCTTACGTCTCGTTTGCAGCTAGGCGTTTAGACGCAAGAGTATCAGTCATTTCAAAAGTTGGCGCCGATTTTCCAGCAGCTTACAAGTGGTGGCTCCAGCAGGAAGGTATAGATTTATCCGGGTTGGCCACCGTGCAAGATGCGCTTACTACTCGCTTTGAGCTGAGATACGATAATGATCTGTCGAATCGCAGCCTCTGTTCAAAGAACAGGATGCCCCCAATTCGTGTAGAAGACTTGCCTAATCCTCTGAAAGCAAAGATCATACATCTTGCACCAATTGTTGGCGAAATCACATATGAGGTAGCCGAGAAACTGAAAAGCTGCACAGAGATTTTGTCCCTTGATTCGCAAGGACTAGTACGAGCTTTCGACGAGAACGGGAATGTCACTCTTGAACAGCCAACGGACAGGCGCATCTTAGGCCTGATTGACGTTTTCAAGTCTACTCCGAGAGAAATTCAAGCCTTAACAGGTCTGTCCGACGTTGATTCAGCCATAGAAGCCGTGCACAACCATGGCGTCAACATAGTTATTGTGACTTTAGGAGCTGAAGGCGCCGTGGTTTCAATTGAACATACAATCCACAGAGTTCCGGCCTACAAACCTGAGAAACTGGTCGACCCTACGGGCGCTGGAGATGCCTTCATCGGAGCTTTTCTAGCAGAATACGCCCGCGGTGAAGATTGCGCCTGGTGCTCGCACGTAGGTTCCGCAGCTGCTTCGCTAGTTGTTGAGGGAATCGGTCCGACGTCATTCGGCGACAAAGACGAAATCTATCGAAGAGCGCACGCTCTATATGAAAAAGAAATTAAGGAATAACGCGTATTGTATGCGTTAAACATTGAACAAACTTGAGGCGTTAGGTGTGGGACGTATCGATAAAGGTGCGAAATGCAGCGTGTCAGGCTGCGGGCGAGAAGCAGTTCGCTCACTCTCAGCTGAAAAGGTGAAGACTGCTGGTCTCAAAGTGGGCAACGAGAAACGGGCTTACCTCTGCAAAGAACACTACAAGGAGTTCAAAAAGAAGACGAAGAAAGATAAGCAGATTGAGAAATGGCGCTACAGCGCCTAGAATCGGGAGGCACACGTTCTATGCGAATATTGCAGTTGCACTCAAATTTCATCGCCTATAGACCAGTGAAGAAAGAAGTGGCCATAGCTGAAGAGGCTGAAAAGAAGGAGGTTCGTCTAGAAGAAGTGGTCGTCCTGTTCACGGCGGTGGAGGAAGACGACGACAAGACGGTGGCCCAAAAGGCCATCGACGAGGTTCAAACTTTCCTTGAGAAGCAGAAGACAAACCGCATCTTGATTTACCCCTATGCGCATTTGAGCAGCAACTTGGCTAAACCGTCAGAAGCATTGAAAACTGTTAAAGCAATGGAAGCTTACGCGAAAAAGAAGGGAATAGAAACATTCCGCGCACCTTTCGGTTGGAACAAGCAGTTTACAATTTCAATAAAGGGCCATCCTCTCGCCGAGCAAGCCCGCGTAATATTGCCAACAAAGGCAGTCAAGAAGGAAGAGGAAAAGATTTCTGAAGCAGCCAAAGCGGAAGAAAAGCTCAAATCCTTCTGGTACATTCTGCAGCCGGATGGAAAACTCGTTGCGGTTGAAGACTTCAAGTTCAAAGGCCACGAAAACCTCGAGAAATTCGCGAAATATGAAATATCCAAAGTCCGGGCAAGCCAGCAGATACCGCCCCACGTGACTTTGATGAAAAGACTGGAAATCGCAGACTACGAGCCTGGAAGCGACCCTGGCAACATCCGTTGGTACCCGAAAGGACGACTTGTTAAATCTCTGCTCGAACAGTTTGTAACGGCAAAGATGAACGAATACGGCGCCATGGAAGTTGAGACCCCAGTCATGTATGATTTCCAACACCCAAGCCTCGCGGATTACCTGAATCGTTTCCCTGCAAGACAGTACTTGCTGAAATCAGAAGACAAAGAACTCTTCCTGCGTTTCGCCGCGTGTTTTGGGCAGTTTTTGATGGTTCATGACGCGCAGTTCTCGTACAGGCAGATGCCAATGAAAGTCTACGAGTTGACCCGTTACAGTTTCAGAAGAGAGAAGAGCGGAGAGGTCGTAGGCTTAAGACGTTTGAGAGCCTTCAGCATGCCTGACTGCCACGCTTTCTGCGCGGATCTGGAGCAGGCCAAGAAAGAATTCATAACAAGATTCAAGCTGAGCATGCAAATGCTGGACGAAATCGGATTATCCCGAGACGACTATGAGGCGGGAATACGGTTCACAAAAGACTTTTACGAAAAGAACAAAGACTTCGTCGCTTCTTTGGCGAAGGTGTTTGGGAAACCAGTTCTCGTCGAGATGTGGAATGAACGTTTCTTCTATTTCGTGCTCAAGTGGGACTTCAACTTCGTAGACAACCAAAACAAAGCCGCTGCACTCTCAACAGATCAGATCGACGTTGAAAACGCTGAAAGATACGACATAACCTACACCGACGAAAAAGGCCAAAAAAAGCACCCTCTGATTCTGCACTGCTCCCCGAGTGGGGCAATTGAAAGAGACGTGTACGCGCTGCTAGAAAAAGCCTATAAAGAACAGCAGATCGGCAAGTCACCGATGCTTCCAGTCTGGCTCTCGCCAACACAAGTCCGCATGATTCCAATATCAGACAGTTTCTTAAAGGACGTTGAAAAGATGACGGAAGAAATGGAAGCACACTGCATACGAGTGGACATTGATGATCGAGCATTGACACTCCAGAAAAAGGTCCGCGAGGCCGAGATGGAATGGATCCCGTACATAATTGTAGTGGGAAAAAGAGAAATTGATTCCGGCGTGATTCCAGTGAGGGACAGGGCAGCGGGAAAAGTGCTAAGCATGAAGCTTAAAGAACTAATGAGCGTAATCGAAAAAACAACCCTTAACAGGCCTTTCAAAGCGCTTCCGCTGCCAAAATACGTGTCAAAGAGACCGCAATTTCACGGTTAGCACTGGTAAAAAACCAGCTTTTCTTTCCAAAAGATATATCAGACCTTAATTTAATAGACTAGCTTCTCGGTTTGGGGGCAAAATGTTGGAGAAAGAACTGCAGGTCTACATCGATGGGGCATATTATCCAAAGTCACAAGCGAAAGTTTCAGTTTTCGATCACGGACTTCTGTACGGTGATGGAGTGTTTGAGGGAATTCGTGCCTACAGCGGTTCAGTGTTCAAATTGAAGGAACACGTTGACAGACTCTACCGTTCAGCTCACATGATAATGCTTGAAATTCCAGTAGCAAGGGAGCAGATGGTGCAGGCAGTTGTGGAGACGCTGCGAAGGAACAACCTCAAAGATTCTTACATCCGCCTAGTCGTTACAAGAGGAGTAGGGGACTTGGGACTGAACCCAAAGAAGTGTCTGAGGCCAACAATAATCGTGATAACTGACAAAATCGCGCTCCACAAGGGGGAAGCAAAAGAGAAAGGCGTCACAGCCATGCTCTCATGGGTTAAGAGGGACCCTGTTGACGCAACGTCACATGAGATAAAATCGCTCAATTACCTTAACAGCATACTTGCAAAAATCGAGGCAAACATAAACGGCGTAGACGAGGCAATATGCCTCGACAAGAACGGCTACGTGTGCGAGGGGGTGGCAGAGAACATATTTATTGTGAAAAACGGAAAATTGTTTACGCCTCCAAGCTACACGGGTGCACTGCCGGGAATAACTGCGCAAGAAGTGATGAAGCTTGCCAGAGGATTGGGCTTTGAGGTTGAAGAGAAGAACATAACGCCATACGAACTGTTTAACGCGGAGGAAGTTTTCTTCACAGGAACAGCCGCGGAAATAGTTCCGGTCAGAGAAATAAACAAACGGACAATAAACAGCGCTAAACCAGGTCCTATAACCAAGAAACTGATGGAAGAATTCTCAAAACTGGTTTCAGATCCGAAGCAAGGAGTACTGATTTAATCCACAAGTAAACAACAGGCAGGGTCGATAAACTCAACCTGCCTTCACTTTTTCATGAATTCCTCAACTTTGTCAAGCGCTTCTTCAAGCGTCTCAAGCGGTGGAAGCACAACTCCCCTAACGTGGCCAGCACCATAATCTGGGTCAAACCCTGAACCGTGCACAAACAGCACGCCTGTTTCCTTCAGAAGATCTAGCACAAACTCCATGTCTGTTTTCCACTTTGACCCTATTGCGCCGATCTTGGGGAAAACGTAGAATGCGGCTTCTGGTCTCGCACAACTCAATCCTTCGATTTCGTTCAGCCTTTTCCACGCGTATCTGCTTCTTTGCCGGAGCTTTTCAACGGTCAATTTGATGTGGTCTTGCGGGCCGTTCAAGGCTGCAACTCCTGCCTTTTGGACTGGCGTGTTTGCACAGAGCCTTATTCTTGCTTCTTTTTCGATACACTGTTTTAACTCTTGCAACTGTCCTTCTGGGCTGTGGAAGTAGAGGTAACCAAGTCTCCATCCAGTCATTAGGTATGCCTTTGAGAAACCGTTCAGTCCTATTACCGGGATGTCTTTAGCTATGTGGGCTGTGCTGACAAACCTCTTTTCAAAAACTAGCTGATCATAGATTTCGTCCGACAGGACCGGAACGTCATACTCTCCTGCCAAATTCAAAATCTGTTTCACGGCTTTTTCTCCATAAAGCGCGCCGCAAGGATTGTTGGGGTTGATAATCACTATTCCACGCGTTTTGTTGGATATCTTGCTTCTAAGATCGTCGATGTTTGGTTGCCAGCCGTTTTCTTCGACTGTCTCGTATGTTACCGGTTTTCCGTTGAAGAATCTGGCGTAGGAAATGTAAGGCGGATAGGTCGGTCCTGGGAGTAGAATTTCATCACCTGAGTCGATGAGGGCCGCTGTTGCCATTTGGATACCCTCAGAAATTCCTGAAGTAACAATTACATCTTCAGCAGAGATTTCAACGCCGTTGACCTTTTTTTCCTTCTGACTGATGGCTTCCCTGAGTTCTGGCAATCCTTCCGAAGCTGAGTAAAAGTTTGCTCCCTCTTCAACAGCCTTCACCAAGGCCTGTTTGATGTGTGGTGGAGTGTCAAAATCAAAAGCGTTAGGATCTCCTATGTTCAGATAGTAAATCTTCTTACCAGTCTTTGCAACCTGTCTTGCATGAACTATAACATCGCGGATCGCGTATTCTATCGTACGCACCCTTTCGGTTGTCTTCACATCAGTCAAGGTGATCCTCCCCTTGGGCAAGGGTTCTTCCGAAAATAAGATAAAGATTGTGGAAAGACTACTGAACTTTCAATGTTGTTGACGACTGGAACCCGTCCGCCGTCTGAACAATGACTGTCACATCGTTGCCGACATAGGTCTTCCAATCCCACGGACAGACGACTGATATTTCGTTGCCTGCGGCAAGCGGGTACCCTGATGGGCTTATCTTTGGGTTTGATATGGTCCCATCGATTGTTTGTGTTGCGTTTCCAGTTTGTATGAATATCTGAGTGATGTTCGCGTCAATCTTGGAGAACTCGCTGACCGTTACGTTCACGTTCATGTATGGATTCCCAAGCGAGAAGTTTCCAAATGAAACGTTCATTACGCTGAAGTATGGCACGTTCACTTGGAAAGGCACGAGCAAGGAATTATTCACCCCATAGGTTACGTTAGCGGTGATTGCAACATTTTGTCCGACGAAGCTGGACCAGTTGAATTCACAAACAAAAGTAGCTTGCCCTCCGGCAGCTACTAATGCAGAGTCTGTGCCTGTTGAGTTTTGGTTGAAGTCTATCTCTGTGACATTGATTGTCTGAAGTGAATAGGACAGGTTTGTCATGTTTACCGTGAAACGTCCAGTGTGGTCTAAATCAAATTCCGCGTGGTCTATTCTCGCCGCAACCTCTGCGGGTGTTATGACCGTTGTTGGCTGCGAAACAAATCCCTGATTAGTGTAAGCTGTTACGTTGACGCTTAGATTGCGATAGCTTTCATCGGTCCAGTTCCAAACGCAGTTAAGGGTGACACTATTGTTTATGTCAAGCCTGTAGGGAAGGGGCGGGTTTGAAAGGGTTCCGTTTATCACGTCAGTAATGTTGCTGTACGTGATCGTGATGTTTGCTATGTCGACGGGCGTGACGGAGTTTGCAGAGTTCGACAGCGTCACACTGACTTGACTCGGATTCGTTTCGTTAAACGTGACGCCCGCAACTTCTACATCAATGACCGAAGAGACGTTTTTTTGGACCTGAGCCTTGTAACCTTCAATAGTATCTACTTCAACAAGCGGCTTGACGTACCCTTGCCAATCGAAGAAGCAAGTGAATTTGACAGTCTGGCCATTGTCGAGGACCATTGGAAGAGCGATGCTGAGGTTCGAAACTGGTGTATAGTCAATCACAACGTTGTTTATAGTCAAATTCAAGACTGAATTGAGTTCATTTGTGACGGTTACGTTAAATTGTGTAACGCTTTCTGTCGCATTGAAATAAGTGTCTGCGTCAAGCTTGACGAAATCGGTTTGAACTGTAAATGCAACTCCTGTGCCGTTCTGGGGAAGTACGTTCACTGTGATGCTTCTTCCCGCGTAGCTGCCCCAATCCCAATAACATCTAATAGCCGTAGATGCTCCCGGGTCAAGAGGTGTGGGCAGCCCTGGGACTGTGTCTGTCACGTTAAACAAGCCGGTTTCCCCATCAATCTTCAGATAAATGCTCGTTATGTTTGTTCCAGACGGTGAATAAGACGGGTTCAACACCGTTATATCGAAGTAATCCGGATGATTCACCGAAAAACTGGCGCCTGTGATGCCCAGACTAACATTGTTAGGAACTGCAAAGAATGGTGACACAGCAAACATGTAAGAAATAAACCCGCCGACTATTGCTGAAGCAAGAATTAACAACACAGCAAGAAGGGTCGTAACCGCTCTGACCTCTTTTTGTATCCGCAAATATGTCCCCCAGTTTCCCGTAATGCTGTAAATCATATTTCTCGGAGGTAAATAAGCGTTCTCTTATAATGTGACCTTAAGTCGGTCATGACGGCTAAGTTTAAATCTTCTCTGATTCAATACTTGACTCCCAAGTTTGGTGCACACACTATGGCAGAATACGACGTGATCACAGTGGGTGCAGGAATTCTGGGTTTGGCAACAGCCTATCACCTGAAGACCCGAAATCCTGACCTGAACATCCTAGTTGTCGACAAGAGAGGTGCCGCTGGTCAAGGCAGCACGGCGAAGAGCGCCGCCGCATTTCGCTGTCTTTTTGCTTCTCACACAAACTTTGCCCTAGCAGATTCTTCCGCTGAATTCTATAAGCATGTCCAGAATGATTTGCATGTGGATTTGAAACTGCGGTGGGCCGGTTACTTGTGGTTCTTTGACGAGGATGGCTACCGCAAAATGCTCCCGGTTCTGAAGGAACTGGGCGCCAGAGGTTTCCAATACAAAGAATACGATGAGGCTGAATTGGCCAAAAAGCTTGAGATGAGAACAAGTTTTGTGGATGACGAAGAGGCAAAAATGATGGGTCTGGGAAATGTCTACGAGGGAATACTGATTCCGAAGGCGGGTCTAATTGACGTTGACTCTCTCGTGAAGTTTTACGAGTCAGAGTTTCTGAAGCTTGGAGGAAAGATTCAGTACAACACTGACGTGAAGGAAGTTGTTGTTGAACCTCGTCAGCCCTTAGGAATGCCCGGTGAACCTTACTTCTGGCAGGACGCAACAATCACGGGGGTCAAAAGCAGTAGAGGCCCGATAAGAGCGAAGAAGACAATAATCGCAGCTGGAGCTTGGGCTTCGCAGCTTCTGGACCCCGTCGGAATTGAATGCTTTATCAAGGCCAAGAAGCGGCAAGTCTTCTCGATTAAAGCAAGAACTGAGGGACTGAAAAAGCTGTTGCTATCAAAGGAATTCACAAACACTGGATGCTTACCGTTCACGATTCTTCCTAAACCTTCAGCTTACATTCGACCCGCCCCCGAAGAAGATGCCCTATGGCTGGCGTACGCTGACGAATTTCCAAGAGCATTCAAGATTGAAGAAGAACCTGAACCTGAGGAGAACTACTACAAGTATGGCCTGTACCAAGTCATGGTTAAATACTTCCCACAGTTTAAAGATTGCCAACCTTTTTCAGCCTTTGCCGGATTATATGAAATCAACAGCCTCGACGGGCAACCAGTAATCTTCGAAGAAAACGATCTGATGGTTGTTGGGGGTGCAAGTGGAAGCGGCATATTAAAGGCTGATTCAATCGGAAGAATTGCCGCAGCACTCTACAAAGACGAAGAACACGCCCTGCTGTACGGAGAAAGAAAATTCCGAGTGAGCGACTTAGGCCTGAAAAAAAGAAGCGTCGAACCTGAAAGGCTCGTAATATAGCTTTCACGCACAATTAGATTTATCTACTTTCAGATAGAATTATTACACACTCATTCTAGGGCGGGTTATCGACATGTTCGGATGGACCGGCAAGTTCTTACACGTGAACCTAAGCAAGCGTAAGGCAGTCGCAGACGCTTATGAGGCAAGTGTGGCGCGCTGCTTTCTCGGCGGCAGAGGGTTCGCAGCCAAGATTCTTTGGGACGAACTGAAACAAGGAATCGATCCCTTTTCGCCTGAGAACAAACTTGTCTTCGCAGCTGGCCCGTTGACGGGTTTTTCATTGCCAAGCAGCGGCAAGCTCGTTGTAGCATCCAAGAGTCCACTGACCGGCGGTTACGGAGACGGAAACATCGGCACTCTTGCTGCTGTCCAAATGCGTAGGGCTGGTTATGACGCTGTAATCGTCGAAGGCAGGGCCAAGAAGCCGATGTTTCTAGTTGTTCGAGACGAGTCCACCGAATTCCTTGATGCAGAAGATCTTTGGGACTTGAACTCCTTTGAAACTGAGAGAAGACTTAGCAGCATCTATGGACGCAACGCGGGCATTCTCTGCATCGGCCAAGCGGGAGAAAATCTCGTGAGATACGCAACAATCGTTTCACAAGAGGGCCGTTCCGGCGGCAGACCCGGAATGGGCGCGGTCATGGGATCCAAGGTACTGAAAGCGGTTGTCTTCAAAGGCTCCCATGATCTGCAGGCTGCCTATCCTAAAGAAATGCAAGAGTTGGGCACCGAGGCTTACCGAGAAGTCTTGACCAAACCCAACTATGCTTTCTGGAAACGTCAAGGCACCATGAGCACAATCGAATGGAGCCAAGAAAACAGCGTGCTTCCAGCATACAACTACAGCGAAGGAGTCTTTGAGAAAGCAGAAGCCATAGGCGGCTTTGCTATGGAAAAAATAAAGGTCTCCAATCGCGGCTGTCCCCAATGCAACATGACATGCGGCAACATCGTCAAAGACTCTGACAGAAAAGAGTCAGAGCTTGATTACGAGAACGTTGCAATGCTGGGTTCAAACATTGGACTGGGTAACCTGAAGCAAGTGGCAGCTCTCAACAGAGTCGCGGACGAATATGGCTTGGACACGATTTCTTTGGGCAACGTTCTTGGCTTTGCGATGGAAGCCTCTGAAAAGGGGCTCATTGACGAGAAGATTCCTTGGGGAAGATTCAAAGCGGCAAAAGCACTGATTAAAGAAATAGCATACAGACAAGAGGGTCTGGGTAACCTCTTGGCAGACGGCGTCTATTCAGCTTCTGAGGAAATAGGTCAGGACTCAAATCGCTGGGCAATGCATGTCAAGGGCTTAGAAGTTTCAGCGTATGACTGCCACACGACGCCTGCAATGGCACTGGCTTACGGAACCTGTTCAATAGGGGCTCATCATAAGGATGCGTGGGTGATTTCTTGGGAAGTAAAAACCGGACGGAAAGGCTACACAGTCGAAAAAGTCGACAAAGTCATCGAGCTGCAACGCATCCGTGGAGGCGTTTTCGAGTGTTTGACAGTCTGCAGATTTCCATGGATTGAAGTAGGCCTTGAGCTCGATTGGTATACGAAACTTCTACACGCAGCAACAGGCATGGAAATGTCATGGGAAGACTTGAACGTTATCGCTGACAGAGTTTTCAACTTGACAAGAGCCTTCTGGATTCGCGAGTTCGGTAAAAAATGGAGTGCCGAGATGGATTTTCCAGCTGACAGGTGGTTTGAGGAACCCTTGTCTAAGGGCCCGCTGAAAGGAATGAAACTCGACAGAGCCAAATACGACAGTATG
>Ga0116138_1000790_pt1 | contig 18195 bp, 10 predicted proteins | sample June2015DPH_20_1_2_FD_88971 | JGI IMG/M metagenome (GOLD analysis project Ga0116138, IMG submission 88971) | Peatland microbial communities from SPRUCE experiment site at the Marcell Experimental Forest, Minnesota, USA - June2015DPH_20_150 | ecosystem: Environmental > Terrestrial > Soil >... | reverse complement strand
TCGGCCTCCAACTCCTGCAGTTCCCGCTCGAGTTCTTCGATGGAGCGGTGATCCGCTTTTGACGAATCTGGAGGGATATGTGTAGGGGGGGTGAGCGCCTGGACCTGCCTCATGACCTCCTGGCGGCGGGCAGTTTCCTGTATGCGCATCGCTTCCTCGGCCCTTTTCTGTGCCTCGCTGTCGCGTTTGCGCGCTGCGTCTTCGGCAGCTTTTTTGCTCTGTTCCTGCTGCCGGTGCTTTTCGTGCTCGTCTCTCAGGTAGGTAATCCGCTCTTCGTACGCAAAGATGTAAACATTCTTTGGATCGATTTCCTTTGCCTGGATGATCTCCCGCATTGCCTGGTCGACCTCCCCCGCGCGAATCAAGCGGTCAACGCGCTTGAGGATCTCGCTTACTTTTTTCTTGATGTCATCCCGGGGAGTTAGCTCATTCATACCGGCGTTCGGTCTCGATGTGTGCGAACCAGCGAATCACGCGAAAAGTAACCAAGAGTTGAGGCAAATGCAAGAATGGCGGGGCACACCTGCGCGGGCTTGACTCATCTTGAGCGCGGCACGCATCGGTATTCCGACGGCAAACTTCACCTTGCTTTTCTTTCTGGGGTTGTTCATATTGAGCCGACAGTCAACGGACCGCGTTCAGACACACAACTTCATGAGACGACGGCATGCCTCATTCTTCTGATCTTTCATCGATCTATTCCATCAGCAATGAGCAGGTTGAGGAGTATCAGGTCGGTGGCCACATCTTCTTGAAGAATGTTGCGTCTCAGAATGAGCTCAATGAATATCGTCCGCTGATCCTTGAAATTGTAGATGAGGTGGCCCGGGAAAGAGACGTCCAGGGGCGAATTTCCGATTATGGCAAAATGTTCACGCAAGTGACAAACATCTGGCGCAAGAGTGAGGTGGTTAGGCGATTCGTTTTCGCAAAACGCTTCGCCCGGATTGCCGCTGAACTGATGGGTGTGAGCGGTGTTCGGTTGTACCACGATCAGGCACTGGTCAAGGAGCCTGGCGGGAAGCCGACGCCGTGGCATCAGGATTTCTACTACTGGCCGCTGGACACTGAGCATACAATCACGATGTGGATGCCCCTCGTCGACGTCCCGCGTGAGATGGGATCGATGAGCTTCGTGCGCGGTTCGCATCGTGACAACGCATTCAAACAACTCCCAATCTCGGAAACTTCTCAGGCGTATTTCGAGCAAGTCATCCGGGAACAGAACAGCAGTGTGTGCAGCTATGCGTTGAAAGCGGGAGATGCGACGTTTCATTCAGGGCGCACGCTTCATTCCGCTCATGCAAACTCGAGCTCAGTTCGTAGAGAAGTGATGACGATTATCTACTATGCCGATGGAACACGAATTATGGAACCAGATAACGATCATCGGAAAGTCGACATGGAGGTCTTTCATCCGGGCCAAAAACCTGGAGAATTTGCGGCGAGTGATCTCAATCCGCTCCTCTACTCGCAACTGTAACGAGTAGAACAGACGTCGTATACCGCATCCCATTCTGAATGTTTCCATCCTCGCGCTGTCGTAGTGCCGAAAGCAGCATGAGCCAAGCCCCAAACCTCGATAGAATCTCTAAGGAACCCACCATGAAACTCCTTCGCACAATCGTCTTATGTCTCCTTGTACCTGCGGCCCTCGTAGCCCAGACAAACGTCGACAAGCTTGTCAAAGCTCTGGATTCTTTGTCGCTTGCTTCCTTTAACGATTGGAAAATGAGTCCCGACCTGAAGGGATTCAAGCCTAACGGCGATCTGACAAAGCCGGGCTTTGATGACTCTGGTTGGCAAACACTCAAGCTGAATCAGAATGTCTATCCCGATTCGTGCTGGCTGCGAAAGGAAATCATTCTGCCAGAAAAAATCCTGGGAAAACCGATTAGCGGACCAATGATATTCCTGGTGTCGGTGGACGATTACGGTTATCTCTGGGTCAACGGTGTCAGCAAAGGGTATTTCCCCTGGGACGGAGAGTTCGAATTGACGCCCAATGCCAGGCCGGGAGATCGGTTTCTGATTGTAATTAAAGCGATCAACACGGGTGGGCCGCTCCGGCTGCTCCGCGCACAGATCGCTTCGGAGGCACTGAAATCCATCCGTTCAATGATCGAAAACCTCTCCCTCAGTCTGCGGGTTGGCCAGAAGCTCTTGAGCTTCGATACGTATCAAACGAGCTCAAACAAGCGCGTCGATCCCGGAACAGACAAATCGATGATGGACAAAGCTGAGAAAGAGCGGCTCAACGAATTGCTGCAATCGACTGCCGCCCGGGTTGACCTGAAGCCGTTGATCGACGGTCCGCTCGAGAGATTTGAGTTCACGCTCAAGGAAGCACAAACACTCCTGTTGCCGGTCGACGCCTACGCAAAACGGTTTACGATTTACTTCGACGCCAATGCCCACATCGATGCCGCGTGGCTCTGGCGGTCGAAAGAAACGATCGAGGTCTGCAAGAACACATTTGCATCCGTGCTGAATATCATGGATGAGCGGCCGGACATGACCTACTCCCAAAGTTCTGCAGCATATTATGATTGGATGGAAAAGCTTTACCCCGATCTTTTCAAACGTATGCAGGAGCGGATAAAGGATGGACGGTGGGAAATCATGGGCGGTATGTGGATCGAGCCAGACTGTAACATCCCGAGCGGAGAATCGTGGTTCCGCCAGCTCTTGTATGCGAAACGGTACTTCCAGCAGAAACTTGGTGTCGATGTGAAGATCGGTTGGAATCCCGATTCATTCGGTTACAACTGGAATATGCCCCAGTTCTACCGCGAGGCCGGCATCGACGCATTCATCACGCAGAAGATTGGCTGGAACGACACCAATGTATTCCCGTACCGGTTGTTCTGGTGGGAAGGGCCTGATGGCTCCCGCGTGCTCAGCTATTTCCCCTTCGATTACGTCAACGAGGTCAAGAATGGCTATCAGCTCGTGGACTGGCTCCGCCAGTTCGAGGCGAACACAGGGATGACGAAGATGATGGTGCTGTTCGGTGTCGGAGACCACGGTGGCGGGCCTTCGCTTGAAATGCTGGAGCGTATCGATCAGTTCAAGAAGCTCGCCATCTTCCCGAAGATTGAGTTTGGCAATGCAGCCAATTATTTGGATTGGATCAAGAAGCATGAATCGGGCGATCTCCCCGTCTGGAAGGATGAACTCTACCTCGAGTATCACCAGGGGACGTACACAACACAGGCGAAGATGAAGATGTATAATCGGTCAAACGAAGTGCTCCTGACCGATGCAGAGAAATTCTCAAGTCTCGCGAGTCTTTCGGGAAGGCCGTACAATTCAAATGCACTTGAAGAAGCCTGGAAGAAGGTTCTGTTTAACCAATTCCATGATATTCTCCCGGGTTCGGGTATTCGCGAAGTCTATATCGACGCGGCCGAAACTCACCAGGAGGCGCAGGAGATCGGGAAGTATGAGCTGCAGGGATCTCTGCAGCACATCGCCCGTCACATCAACACATCGAAAATGCGCGACGCACTTCTAGTTGTTGTATTCAATCCGCTCTCGTGGGATAGAACGGATGTGGCGAAGATAAAACTTCCGAAGGGGGATGAGACTCTGTATGCGGTCTTTGACGAGGCTGGCAAAGAAGTCCCTTCACAAAGCGTACAGATCGGCCGGTACGAACGAGAGATGATGTTCGTCGCACAGAGTGTGCCATCAATGGGCTACAAGACATACCAGTTGAAGAAACAGAAACCCTCGGGGGGCTCCGTCGGGCTCGCGGTCTCGACGGAGAAACTGGAGAATCAATTCTTCAGCGTTGCCCTTGATCCCAAGACTGGATGGCTCAGAAGCATTGTCGACAAACGGAATGGCAAGGAAGTGCTGAGCGGACAAGGCAACGAACTGCAGCTTCTCGCTGACTATCCCACCGAGTATGATGCATGGAACGTCGGTTTGACTGGAGTCCGGTATCCTTCGACGCTGAGAAAGGCGGAAGTCATTGAAAACGGTCCGGTAAGAGTGGTCGTGCGTTTGTACCGGGACTATCTCAAGCCGGGAACGAAGAAGGATTTCCCAACTGAAGATTTTCCGAACTCGTTCTTCACGCAGGATATTGTCCTGTACAGCGGACTCGACAGAATCTACTTCAAGAACGACGTCGATTGGTGGGAAGATAAAACATTCCTGAAGGTCGCGTTTCCTGTTTCTGTGAGCGATACGATGGCGACCTACGAGATTCCGTACGGCACAATCCAGCGCTCCACCCAACTCCGAAACAGCTGGGAGAAAGCAAAAATCGAGGTTCCCGCGCGCTGCTGGGCCGATCTCTCTGACGGTTCGTACGGCGTCAGCCTCCTGAACAACTCCAAGTACGGATACGACATCAAAGGGAACATCATTCGATTGTCGTTGCTCCGTTCTCCGAAGTGGCCTGACCCGACGGCGGACCGCGGAAAACACATGATTGAGTACGCTCTGTACCCTCACAAAGGAACATGGCGTGAAGCAAATACGGTCCAACGAGGATATGAGTTCAATTACCCGCTGGTTGGCATCCTGACAGACATCCATAAGGGGGACTTGCCGTTGCAGCAATCGTTTGTTCAACTTGCCCCGGCAAACCTGATTCTCACCGGCTTGAAGAAGGCGGAAGAGGGAGATGCCTGGATTGTCCAGTGGTACGATGCAATGGGTGAGTCGTCGACGGCAACTGCAACATTCCCCCGAGCGCCGAAAAAGGTAGTACGCTCGAACTTTCTCGAAGCAGATGGAGATGTGATTCCTGTAGAAAACAACGCCGTTCGAGTCCCGACAAATAAATCATCTGTCGTTACGCTGAAGGTCTACTTTTAGGCCTACGCTGCGTTTCATCCGCGACGTGCACCTGGATGGTATTGGCAATAAACCCACTAGGCGCGAGGCTCATCCACCGACCGCGTCATTTTGATACGCCAGCGTGCGTTTTCCGGACTAAACCTTTTTGAAATGGATTTGTCTGAGGTTGTAGCAGCTCTACGCTCAATCGGCGACATCCGGTGTGTGATAGGAATCAACGATATCGAAAGTGAAAAGGCCTTACATTGTATTGAAGGATCCGGTCACGGACTGATGTCGTTCGACATGAGTGGATTGGTCAATCAACGAATTATAAACAACAACGATTAAAAGGGGGACGGTGAGCCATGGTACGAAGGGGAGCATTGATGCTGGTGTTGTTGGTTGTCTGCGGCCTGGCTGCAAGTTCATTTGCCATCGCTCAGCCATCAATATTCGGCTTTTCGCTGAACGCATCCGTGCGTTCTGATGGGAAGGTCCTTCTGAATTGGACCAAGCCGGCGGGGGATTCGGTCCGGTACTATCTGGTGTATCGGTCTTCTTTGCCCACCGCGCTGAGTTACACTCGAATCGATTCGACGACAAAGAATGAATCACTCGACTCACCCGCGTCGAATGTGATACCGCCGGTGTATATGTACTATGTCGAGGCCAGAATGAACCGCGGATCCTCGATGAAGAGCAATATCGTAACGGTGATGCTCAACATCCCGCGTGTCGATGTCGTTCGCATTCTCTCGCAGCCGGTGACAAATGGCAGGGTGGGCGTCCTGTACAGCTACCAGGTTAAGGCGGCTTCATCCGATTCGACAGCCCGGCTGAAGTATGAGCTCTCAGTGCATCCGTCCGGCATGACAATCGACTCAACCGGTTTGATCAAATGGACGCCGGATCGAAAAGGGATTTCCACGGTCCAGGTGAGCGTCACATCGTCAAAAGGGGGAAGGGCGAGTCAGCTCTATCTCATCACCGTGACTGGTCCCAGTGGCACCATTGCAGGGACGGTCACTGATACAACGGGCAAGCCGATCGCGAAAGTGACTGTGCGGCTGTACGGCAGAAGTCTTCTCACTCCTTTCGAATACGATGCTATGACGGACGCGCTGGGCAAGTATTCGATTTCAAAGATCGATTTCGGAACGTACAGTGCGCGGGCGGTCCCGTCGAACGGGGATTATCTTGAACAGTGGTATGATGGGGCAACCACGGCTGACAAGGCAAAGCCAATAGACGTGAAAGATACTGTCGTCGTGTCGGTCAACTTCAAGCTCAAATCGAAGGCCACGATCCCGGTCTTTACGGTAAGCGGCACCGTTCTTGATTCGTTGAAAAAGCCCATCAAGGACGCGTGGGTGTCATTCGCAGTATCTTCGTTTGGGTTCAATTCTTCGCGACCGGGAGACAACGATTGGTCCGGAGACGACGACGATCGTGATCTGTTCGATCAGGGCCAGATGAAATCATTCGCGCTGGGTGTTACCGGTGCAATGCCTGGTGTGGTGTCTACGATGCCCGGATTGGATCTGAACCAGACTTTTGATTTCCGGCTCGATGGGAGTTCCATCTACGTATTCACCACGAAGGTCGATTCGCTCGGCAAGTATTCTCTCAAGTTGCCACAAGGATCCTACATCGCTCAGGCCTACGCATCGGGTTACTATCGCCTCTTCTATAATAACCGGAGCGATTTGCTGTCCGCAGATATTATAAAGGTCCAGGCAGATGTGCCGAACATCAATTTTGTGCTGAAGCCGGTTCTGCCTGTGGCCTATGGCAAGATCAGCGGTTCTGTGGTCGATTCGACCAGCCGCGGCGGAGTAATTTCGCGTGTCCTCGCATTCCGGCTGCGTCCTATCGGAAAGGACACAATCATCGCCCCGCAATCGTACATGGCGGACACTGATTCGCTTGGCGCATACACTATTGTGAATCTCCCGCCCGGAGACTACATCGTGCTCGCAGTTCCTCTTGGACACTACGTTCCTGCGTTCTACAGTGTCCTTGGATCAACGAGGCGATGGACCGATGCCACCAAGATCAGCATCAACGGCAACAGCGTTGCAGGAATCACAATTTATGTTGTGCCGATGCTTAAGAACTCCACCGGTTACACATCGATTCGGGGAAATGTCACCTCCTCAACTCCGACTTCGCATGGCTCGATGGGGAAACTGAGCTCGGCGGTCGGGATTGAGGGATCAATGGTCTATGCAGTGGATAACACGAGCGGTCAGGTCGCAGGATACGGCATCACGAATACGGACGGGTCGTTTACAATTGCCGAACTCGCTCCCGGTTCATACTCTGTGACTGCTGACAAGGTCGAATACACTGCCACGACTCCAGCAACGGCCACTCCGACGTATGATGCAGTCACGGGCGCTGCAGTGGCATCGACGGTTTCGCTGAACATCGACGCGGTTGTAACAGATGTTTCACAGGAGTCCGGTGCTGTTCCCGAGAGCTACATCCTCGAGCAGAACTATCCGAACCCGTTTAATCCGTCTACACAGATTCTCTTCAGTCTGCCGAAGACCGAGAAGGTATCGTTGGTCATCTACAATCTGTTGGGGCAGAAGGTTGCGACGCTGGTTGACGGATTGATCGAGCAGGGAACCCATGCCGTAACATGGAATGGACGCGATGCGCGCGGCTTCCAGCTTTCTTCAGGCGTGTATTTCTATACCTTGAAGACGACAAGCTTCGTTGCTTCAAAGAAAATGCTGATGCTGAAGTAAGAAACATCAGGCTTCTTCATAAAGCGGGTATTCGTCTGAAGGGACGGATACCCGCTTCTTTTTTTGAGGAGCGGGAAACTATTTTCGAGGTTTATTTCAAGGCGATTTTTCCTTAGCTTGTCTCCCGTATGAACACAGCCAATTTGAAGACCGTTATCGGCGTTGATATGGGCGGCACGACCATCAAGGCGGGCGTGGTTTCAGCCGATGGTACCATCCGCTATAACAACAAGTATCCGACGTGTGCGGGTGAAGGCCCGGCGAAGGTCATCCAGCAGATTCGTGCCGCAGTGCAGGATGCCATCCATCATGCCGATGGTGCCCGAGTTACAGGGATCGGCATCGGCTCACCCGGAGTTGTCGATGATGATGGAGTTGTAAAAGCCCCTCCAAATTTCGTGGATTGGGATGAGGTGCCGCTTAGAAGCGAGCTGGCCAAACTGTTTCCTGCGTTCACCATCGCCGTCGAGAATGATGCCAATGCAGCAGCCATCGCCGAGTCAAAATTTGGTGCAGGTATCCAGTACCCGAATTTTCTCTTTGTTATTTGGGGAACCGGAGTCGGAGGCGGCATCATACTGAACCATAAGATCTTCCGGGGTCCAACAGGTGGAGCCGGAGAAATCGGCCACGTCTCGATTGACTATGAGGGTCCGCAATGCAACTGCGGTAACGTCGGTTGCGTTGAGGCATTTGTAGGCCAGCGGTATCTGTCCCAGCGCACCGCACAGCGTCTTCGGGCTCATCCCGATTCGAAAATACTTCAGCTTGTTGGTGGTGACTTTTCGAAGATTGAACCCGTCTATATCTCACAGGCCGCGCACGAGGGGGACAAGCTTGCCCGTGAAATTCTCATTGAAGCAGGACAACTGCTCGGCGTCGCGCTCGCCGGTGTCATGAACATCATGGATCTGAGAGTAAGCATCATCGGGGGAGGAATCTCGGCGGCTGGTGACTTTGTCATGAGCGCGGTGCAAGACTCCGTTGTTCAGCACGTGCTCAAACCGCTGCGAAAAGATATCCGGGTTCTTCCCGCCCAGCTCGGCAACGAAGCCGGGCTCCTTGGTGCCGCTGGTCTGGTGATGTGAGTCGGGGTTCCCGGGATGAAACTCCCTTCCGCACAGAGACAGCTTTTGTTATTCCTTTTCGCCTGCATTTCCTGTTCCGGAATGCTGCAGGCGCAAACCGCGCTTTCGACCCAGCCTGACACTGCCAAAGTTCTTTCCGCTGCCCGTGATACCGCTTTGTCGGCTCCTTCGGGTGTCGACACCGTCGTAACGTACATCGCGAAAGATTCGATCGTCTATTCAATGAGCACACGCTTCATGAACTTGTACGGTAAGAGCGAACTCAGGTATAAGACCATCGGTCTCAAGGCGGAGCGTGTTGATGTGAACTGGGACAATGCGACCCTTAATGCCCGGGGAATTCCCGATACATCCGCGAAGGCTGTAAAGAAAATGATCGGCTCTCCGGTGATGATCGATGGCGGAGAGACATACAAAGGATCCCGCATCGGCTACAATTTCAAAACGCAGAAGGGAAAGATCAGCATCGGGGATACGGAAATCGAGCAGGGATACTACCACGGCGAGGCGATCAAGAAAGTGGATCGGGATGTCATGTTTGTGGAGGGGGGACGATACACGACCTGCGATGCAGAGCATCCGCATTACTTCTTCTATAGTCCGAAGATGAAAGTTATGCTTCACGATCGGATCGTGGCCGAACCGGTGTATCTCTACATTGCTGACGTGCCGGTCTTCGCGCTGCCGTTCGGAGTCTTTCCGAACGAATCCGGCAGGCGTTCGGGTATCATCGCCCCGGCATACGGAGATGATGCGAGAAAGGGGAGATACCTCAGCCATTTCGGTTACTACTGGGCGATCAATGACTACCTGGATGCTTCATCGACGTTTGACTGGTTCACCCGCGGTGGATGGTTGAACCGGTCGATGGTTCGTTATGCGGAGCGGTATGATTTTACCGGCTCCATCTCCGCAAACTACACGAACTTGCACACGGGCGAAGCGACCGATCCGGGCCGAACGGAACAGAAGGACTACAACATACAGATCAATCACAACCAGCAGATTGATCCAACGGCCAGGCTCGATGTGAATTTTTCCTTTTCGTCGGGGAGTTTCTTCAGGAATGTCAGTTCGAACCTGAACGAGATCCTGCAGCAGAATATCGTCTCAACCGCCACCTTCTCCAAGTCGTGGGAGGAAGGGGGTCGCAGCCTCACGATGAGTATGTACCGGGATCAGAATCTTCAGACCGGAGATGTGGGAGAACGCCTGCCATCGGTCTCATTCAACCAGGGACAATTTTTTCCGTTCAGAACATCTTCGAAATCCCGGGGAATGGCAGCAGACCTCAGCACAGACCAAAGCTGGTACGAATTGATCGGCGTATCGTACAGTGCACAGGGGCAGTTGAACCGCTCGAAGGTCTTCACTACTAACCTCGACAGCTCCGTTACCGAGGTCGACGATGCGCGCGGAGGAATCAACCATCAAATCTCGATTAGCGCTTCACCGAAAGCCGGCCACTTCTCGATCGCGCCGTTCATCAGCTACAATGAAAAATGGTACAACAAGAGCATTGAACAGAGCTTCGAGAGAATCAACGGACGCGATACGCTGATTCAGCGGGATGTCAATGGATTCAAAGCAGTGAGAACGTTTTCGACCGGCCTCTCCGCTTCAACGCGCTTCTTCGGCATCGTGCAACCTCAGGTCTTTGGGATCACCGCAATTCGGCACACCGTCACGCCGAGCCTGTCGTTCAGCTATACGCCGGACTTTTCCGACCCGCATTACGGGTACTACGGTTCGTACGTTGATACGAGTGGGCAAACGGTACGCTATGACAGATTTCAAAAGGAGTTGTATGGAGGTGCGGGGGGTGGCAGGCAGGAAGCATTGAGCTTCAGTGTGGGAAACCTTTTTGAGATGAAGCTTCGCTCATCGGATACGTCACAGCAGGAGCAGAAAATCCAGCTGATGAACATTGGCGCCAGCATGTCCTACAATTTTGCGGCGGATAGCTTGCGTCTGTCCCAATTAAATCTAACCTACAGGACCGATATCGGCAGTCTCCTGAGCCTCAGCGCCAGCACAACGCATGATTTCTACGCGTTTGATCCCATCGCAAAGACACGCGTCAATAAATTCCTCTGGTCTTCCGGCAAATACTTGCCCGACCTGACCAGCATTTCATTTTCGGCCTCAACTTCGTTGAGCGGCGAGAAAAAGCAGCCTTCCTCGACATCAGGGGCTCCCTCAAAAGTAACCCAGGAACAAGAACGCGCCTCTGGTCAGATTGCCCAACCGGTCCAGCCCCGGACTTTCGGGGGGCTCTACGATACAGAATCGCCTGATTTCAGCATTCCCTGGAACCTGACGCTCGGTTATACATTCTCCCAGAGCCAGAGTGACCCATCGGTGAAAACACGCAGTTCCTCGATGAATGCGAACCTCTCGTTCAATCTTACAGAAAAATGGAAGTTCACAGGAGGCGGAAGTTACGATTTTGTGCGGAAGGAGTTCGCTGCACCGAGTGTCACGGTGTACAGAGATCTTCACTGCTGGGAAATGAACTTCTCATGGTTTCCGATCGGATTCTATCGCGGGTACAGACTGGAGCTTCGCATCAAGGCGCCGCAGTTGCAGGATCTGAAGGTGACGAAGCAGGGGAGTGCGAGAGGAACGTATTATTGACCGGGAGGAGCTGGGGAGTAAAAAGTGAAGAGTGAATAGTGAACGGAAAAAAGTGGATCGTGGAGCGGTATGGTGGATTGCTATTAGCAGTTGGCTGTTAGCCGTTAGCTTGAAACTTCAAACTTTAAACTCAAAACTTTAAACTCGAAACCCGACTACGCGCTTTTTCTTTCCTCGTACAGATATATCGGCTCTTTCGACTTGACGATCGTGTCTTTTGTGATGATGCACTTGGACACATTCTGACGCGACGGAAGCTGATACATAATATCGAGCATAACCTCCTCGACAATTGCACGCAGTGCACGGGCACCGCCTCCACGCTCGACCGCCTTCGTAACGACAGCGCTCAACGCAGCGCTCTCGAATTCCAGCTCCACGCCTTCCATCATAAAGAGCTTCTTGTATTGCTTGCCCAGCGCGTTCCGCGGTTCTGTCAGGATGTTCAACAGCGCGGTCTCGTTCAGCGAGTGCAACGTCGCCACTACAGGCAACCGGCCGACGAATTCGGGGATGAGGCCGTATTTCAGCAGATCGTCAGGTTCAACTTGCGAAAGATAGGTGTCGGATGATCGGGTCTTCTTGCCGTGGAGATCTGCACCGAAGCCAACGGGGTTCTGACTAACACGACGCTCGATAATCTTGTCGAGCCCTTCAAAGGCACCGCCGCAAACGAAAAGGATGTTCTTCGTGTTGAGGTTGATCAGACTCTGCTCAGGATGCTTTCGGCCGCCTTTTGGTGGCACGCCTGCAACCGTTCCCTCGAGGATCTTCAATAATGCCTGCTGCACGCCTTCGCCAGACACATCGCGGGTGATCGACGCACTGTCGCTCTTCCGGCTGATTTTGTCGATTTCATCAATATAGACAATCCCCCGCTCAGCCTTCTCGATATTGTACTCAGCGTTCTGAAGCAGATAGACGAGAATCGTTTCGACATCGTCACCGACATAGCCGGCTTCCGTCAACGTTGTTGCGTCGGCGATTGCGAAGGGAACATCGAGAATGCGGGCGAGTGTTTGGGCGAGGAGAGTTTTGCCTGTTCCGGTGGGACCGATGAGCAAAATATTGCTCTTTTCGATCTCCACTTCATCCAGATTGTGAAGATTATCGTTGGAGTCAATGCGCTTGTAGTGGTTATACACCGCCACGGCCAGGGTTCGCTTGGCGTGTTCCTGACCGATGACAAACTCATCAAGCGCTTTCTTGATCTCGACGGGGGTCAGCGTGCCTCGCGCGGTCTGCTTCTTTGCGCTGATAGCAGCCATGTTGTTCCGAATGATATCGACGGAACTCGAGACGCACAGATCACAGATGTACACATCTGGTCCTGCGATAATGCTGTTGACTTCATCAGACGAACGTCCGCAGAACGAGCAGGCGATCTTTTCCCCCTGTTTTGTTTTCTGGCTCATAGCGTACCCAACATCTTATTGCCCGATAGTGTTCAAGAGTTCTGATGTCGTCGGACGGCTACTTCTCTTTCTTTGCGTCCCCGATCCGCTTGATCAGGATATTGTCAATCAAGCCGTAATCTTTTGCTTCCTGCGATGACATGTAGTAGTCGCGGTCTGTGTCCTTCTCAACGACCTCCACCGGTTTGCCTGTATGCGCTGAGAGAATCTCGTTGATCCGCTTCTTTGTCTTGAGGATTTCCTCGGCCTGAATACTAATATCGGACGCCGTTCCCTGAACGCCTCCCCACGGTTGATGAATCATCACGCGTGCGTTGGGAAGTGCAGTCCGTTTTCCTTTCGCACCACCCGTCAAGAGGACTGCCGCCATGCTTGCGGCCATGCCGATGCAAATGGTTGAAACCTCAGGCCGAATGTACTGCATCGTATCATAAATCGCAAGGCCGGACGTCACACTGCCGCCCGGACTATTGATATAGATGTGAATATCCTTGTCGGGATCTTCGGATTCAAGGAACAACAATTGTGCAATCACAAGGCTTGCGATCGTGTCGTCAATCGCTGTCCCTATGAACACGATCCGTTCCTTCAACAGCCGTGAATAGATGTCGTACGCTCTTTCTCCTCGACCGGTGGTCTCTACAACGATTGGAACGAGTTGGTTGTAGACCTCAAATTTCGATGCACTCATGGAGCATTCTATCCTTTCACAAGTTGGTTCGGCAACGTGGTATCATCAACTTCTTTGATCTTTGTGCTGCTGATCAGCAGGTCCATAAGCTTGTCGCCAACAAGGCGATCTCTGATCTGATCAGACGATTTATAGTACGTGATTAATCGTTCCTTATCAATCCCAATTTTCGGCGCTTCCCGCTCGGCAAGCGCAACGAGAGCCGCATCGTCGACAGTCAGGTTCTCTGCCTTGACGATTTCCTCCCGCAACAACGCCCACTTTGCCTGGAAGATTGCGTAGGCACGATTCTCCTGGAAGAACTTCTCCGTATCGAAGTCGGCCGGAAGCTGCTTGTTAGGATACTGTCCCTTGATCTCCTCGAGCAGGTTCTCCAGCACGCTGCGGATCAGTGACTCAGGCACCTGGAACTCGTGCAGGCGGATGATCTCGCTGACGATGGCGTTGATGAGACCCCGACGGTTCTTCTCCTTCCAGTAGCTTTGCAGGTCTTCCCGAATCCCTTTCTTGAATTCCTCAAACGACGTGACTTTTTCTTTCGTGATCTTCTTCACGAACTCGTTGTCCAGCTCAGGCAGGACCACTTTCTCCACCTTCGTGACCTTCGCCTTCATATTCACTTTGTGCGTATGGTCCTCGTGCTGGTGCTCAAACTTGATCTCGTGTTCGTTCCCCTTTTGCGTGGCCTGAAGGGCGTCCTTGAATGGCTGCTCGAGCTGGGGATCTGCCAGGTAGAATCTGGCATTGTCAGTCTTCTTGCCGATGATGGGGAATCCGGTATCGTCGAATTCCTGAAGTTCGGCGGTGACGACGTGTTCATCGTTTGTCACCTTCTCGACTTCTTCGCGTGAACTGTTGACCTTCCGAATGCGCATAAGCTCGTCTTCCAGCTCATCGTCAGTTACGGAATGCACCACTGTCTCTACGGAAAGCCCCTTGTACTGATTGAGCGTAATGGCAGGACGAATGTCGTACTGGATTTTCACCCAAAACCGCTGTCCACGGTCGTACTTCATATCGGTCAGCGTTGGATCGCCGATCGGCTTCAGGTCTTTTTCTTTTACGACCTTACGATATAACTCGCCTGCCAGCCTGTCGAGGTATTCATGCTCGATCATCTCACCGTAGAGTTTCTTGACAAGTTCAACAGGGGCCTTCCCTTTCCGGAATCCCCGGATATCGATCTTTGGACCGTACTCGCGGTATGCTTTGTCAAAATAGGGCTGCAATTCCTCAGCATTGACCTCGATCTCAACTTCCCGGGAGACCTCCGTAAGCGTATGAACATTGACTTCCAAGACAACACTCCTTTCTAACGATGTGTGCGCTTCAGTCTAAGTGCGTGACCAAAGGGGGGAATCAGTATGGATTCCTCTGTACGGTGGTGCTCTGTGGGCAGAGGGGGACTCGAACCCCCACGGGTTACCCCACTAGCTCCTAAGGCTAGCGCGTCTGCCAATTTCGCCATCCGCCCTTGAAATGAAAAAAAATCCTCAAAGGTCCAACCGTTTTGAGGATTCCGGAACGCATCCAATATACGAAGAATCACGAAAACAAAAAAGGCAGGTCAGCGCCCCGCTTTCTGGAGTTCGTCGAGCTTTTGAAGGGATTCTACTGCTTCCAACCGGTGTGGGTCGATAAAGATCGCCTTGTTGTAGTAATCGCGGGCTTTCTGATAGTCCTTCGCCGTCTGGTACGCTAGTCCGAGCTGAACATTCGTCTGATAGTTGTTGGGGCTCAACTCAAGTGCGCGCTCAAATTGTCTGATTGCCTGAGGGAGATTGCCGTCTCCTAGGTAGGCAATACCAAGATTGATGTTCGTCTCCCAGAAGTCGTTTCCTTTACTCAGCGCGCGGGTCAAAACATCAATCATCGCTTTGAAATTGCCTGAGCTTTGATAGAGTGTCCACGCATCGCGATACGCGCTGAGATACAGAGAATCGATCTCGTAGGCACGCTCGAAGAATGACCGGGCACGAATGGGATCGCCGATCCGGGCAAAGAGTCTGCCACACAGATATGCGGGGTAGGCGCAGTCAGGTGCAAGTCTGAGCGCTGCCGTATAGCGATCGCTTGCGAGATCCTTGTCGCCTGACTTCTCCGCTGCCGTGGCTTCGCCTAACATAGTCATAAGATCGGCACGGTTTGGTCGCATGCGGAGATTGATCAGAACCCGTATGTTGTCGAACCGACGCGAGAGTTCGGCATCATAGCACGTTCGAAAGACCAGCCGAATCGCCTCGAGGGCGCCAGGGTAGGCACCGCTGTAGTAATCCTGGATCGCTTTCAGCATTTGATAGAACGGCAGTGGAAATGAGGCGGTATCTTTCTGAAGATTGCTCAGGAACGCAGGCGGAAAGGGGGGTATTCTCTTCTGGAATCGCTCGTTTGCCTGATGCACAAAGATGTCATACGATTCCTGGAGGTTATGCTTTTGCAGCAACGCCTGAGCCTCGGGCGTGATCGTGATGCTCAACGGGTGGATGGTCGTGTCAGCGAAATCGAGTGAGGAAAATGCGTACGTCAGGATCTCAATGATTCGCTCGTATTGTGGTCCATTCTTGCCGGTCGCTGCTCCTTCACTGATCCATCGGACTGTGAGATCATCCTGTGCGCGCTGCAGAGAATCGCGCGTTGACTTCACTTTCGAGAGCACATCCTTTGCCTGATCGATCAGTGGTTTCGCGGACGAATCCGTTCCGCTGATTCTGAGTGAAGGGCTCGGCAGCGAATCGAGAACAAATTGGACCTGCGGTGTCAATTGATCGATCTGGGAGATTCTCTCTTTGAGAGGTGTTGAAGGCGATTGTGTTGCCGACAGAAATGCAGAACGTGTTTCCGAGACGATTCCTTCGAAGCAGCGCGCGCGCCGGTCGGCGAATTCTTTTGATTGTGGAAAGATCTGAAGAGAATCGGCCCGCATCAGGCGCTCATAGAGAGCGATCGCATCACGATACCTTTTCTCCGCAACAGCATTGTCGGCGGCCTGGTTCGTCTTGGTGAGTGTGGAGTATCCCGGCCAATACTCCTGGGGAATCGAAAGGGTTCCTTTGCTGCTTGCCCCGCCCAGTCCGAATTGAACCGTAAACGGTTGATGAAGCTTCAGGTCTTTCGGGTATCCCACGAGGATTGATGTTCCCGCCGAGTCCGTGACAATATCAGTCTTCCATCCGATCAGGATGGTTTGATTGTTCTGAAGAAGAACGAGCTTAGGAAGTTCTTCCTGCACGAAATCAGCATCCATTGTCCAATCGCCATCCGGGCGAACGACGAAGGTGTAGAACGGTCCGGCGTTCACACTATCGCCTGCGAGCGGAAGTGTGCGACTTCGGGATGCGAGCTCGAATTTCGCGAATCGCTCACCCTTCAAGCCGAAGAGCTTCGACTCCCGTACCTTCAGCTGCACGGAGATGTTTTGCGCAGGCGAGAAGCCAAAACCGGCACAGAAGAGGACACATATGCAGAGAATTCGAAGTGGTTTCACGGCGGTGTAGTCTCTTGAGATGAATGTCCGGTGGTGAGAAAGCGACTCTGTAAGTGCCGTGAATATAGAAAAAGCGGTTTCCAGATGCAAGAAACGAAGTAGCGCAGTTGGGCTCCTTGTAGTCTCACAACGAGCCAGAGCCGGGCTCCCGCTGCTTTGATCGTCTCACGACCCGATCTCCCGATCATCCGATTGCCCGTTGACCCGATGGTTGGATGACCCGATCACCCGATGTTGAGATCACCCGATACACCCGCTTTTCCCCGGCTCTTGTTGGCTTGCTTTTCGCTTCCGGTTTACTGATATTCTTTCGCGTTTTGCGGCAGGAAAGATCATCCCTGTAAACCACCCCGCCGCCACTTTGCTGAAACACCGACCGGATCTCGTCGTCCACGTATGATAACTCATGATTTGAAAAAGGTTTCGCGCCGTTCATGGACGGTACCTCAGGCTTTCCAATTCTGTGAGCACCTGACGCGGGATCATTATGAGAATTTTCCAGTTGCCTCGGTCCTGGTGCCAAAGGATATGCGTCGCCACATTTACTCGATCTACTCGTTTGCCCGCATAGCAGATGACTATGCTGATGAGCCCGGCCTGACGACAGCAGAACGGATGGACAGTCTCTCAGAGTGGGAGGAACACCTTATCGATGCGTATCGCGGGCACGCACATCATCCTGTGTTCATTGCGCTGCGCGAAACGGTGGATCGATTCGGAATACCAATCGAGCTCTTCCAAAGCCTCCTGCGGGCTTTTCGTTCGGATGTGACAACGCATAGGTACGAGAATTTCGAGGAGGTGCTGGCATACTGCGAAAACTCGGCCAATCCCATCGGAAGGCTGATATTGTTGCTCTTTAACTATCGCGGTGAATCGACCCTGGAATTATCGGATTCCATCTGTACCGCCCTGCAGTTGACGAATTTTTGGCAGGATGTTTCAGTTGACTTGCTGAAGGATCGGGTGTACATTCCACTGGATGATATTCGGGAGTTCGGGTATTCTGAGGAAGAACTCTTCCAGCACAGTTTCACTTCCGCGTTTAAAGACCTGATGTGCTATCAGGTTGACCGGACCCGGCAGATGTTCGGGGAGGGGAAACCGCTGCTGACCGAAGTTGGGAGGGACCTCCGCCTGGAACTCCGGCTCACCTGGAAAGGGGGAACCCGGATTCTGCAGAAGATTGAAGAGGCAGAGTACGACGTGCTCTCGCAGCGCCCGACGCTGTCATTCTTCAACAAAGCGTCGCTGTTGGTTTCATCATTCATAGGATAAGCATCTGTGTCAGCCCACACCATCGACATAATTCTTCCAGAGCTGGGAT